>Ga0116142_10002493_pt1 | contig 19755 bp, 16 predicted proteins | sample AD_UKC033_MetaG_FD_89785 | JGI IMG/M metagenome (GOLD analysis project Ga0116142, IMG submission 89785) | Active sludge microbial communities of municipal wastewater-treating anaerobic digesters from USA - AD_UKC033_MetaG | ecosystem: Engineered > Bioreactor > Anaerobic > Digestate | place: USA... | reverse complement strand
TCTACCTCGGTTTTCCGGGCGAGCTCTTTATTGCTCATTTCGATTGTCCATTTCATAGCTCCTAATCATAATTAGGACATTTCTATTTTGCTACTTAGGGACATTATCACTTTGCTCTTACAAAAAACTCTGGCATCGTTTGTTCTTAGATAATCATGCATTAAAATTAGCCATCGCAGGCTGCCTCTCGGTAGGTTATTGCTTGTTAAATGCCGGTTCACGACACATTTCTTCAATCCAAACCTTACTAAACAAGTAAGACTTGTTAATCTATCCTCACTATGATAAAATGCTGGAGAGCATAAAGCTTTTTAGTTTTGTAGAACCCATGTCGGGCTGGAGTTCATAAAACACCTAGAATTGCCGAGCTTTATGATCTTGAAGGGCGCGTGGCTCAGTTGGTTAGAGCGCACGGTTCACATCCGTGAGATTAATATTGAATGAGGTTTTTTTTAATATCCCTCGACCGCCCTCTCGGCGGTTTTTTCATGTATAATTAAGGGTAAGGAGCAGGCGTTCTGCCCTTTGAGAGAGTTAAAAATTCGGTCGACGGATAACCTGGAAAACAACCAAAAATAGGGAACCATTTTTCGCTGTTTTTGATCTCAAATCCCTCTCGGAAGCGAAAAAAAAGCGCCTTTTCTTGGTAATGACCTTAAAATCCGTCGATGGTGACATCGTGAGGGTTCGACCCCCTCTCGCCCCACAAGAAACACTCCATTCAATGGAGTGTTTTTCTTACCACAAATACTTGCCAAGTTAGAACAGGGGTAAGCACCGCCCTTCGCGAAGAACGCTCGGGTGCGCGCCTCTCGCCCCACAGAAAACGCTCCATACATTGGGGTGTTTTTGGTTTTTGAATCGACTAAGTTTCGACATGTGTGTTCGCCCCGCCCTTCACGAAGAACTCCCGGGCACAAATCTCTCCCCCCACAAAACTCGAGTTTGGTGCGTTTTCAACGCATCTTATTTCTTCTCACCCTTCACCAATCCAACCCCAAGGTATACGATCCAGCAAAAGAAAACCAAAACCAACAAATTGGGCAACAGGAAGATTGTCAAACCGTTTCCTAATAAGGGGATGCTTCCGATGACGCCTTTATCGAAAAATACCTCCTGGATAAAATCCCAGATCGTCCAGAGCCCTCCGGCAATCCCCGCGGGGATGAACAAGATACCTGTGATGATCTTAGCAAACCTCAAATTGAAAAGCCATCCGAGGCTGAATAGCATGAGGGCAGCGCTTAAAGCCAAAATATAGAAATTGGGCGTCTCCTGTTTCAGGTTATTGATGACTGGGTAAATCCCAAGAGCCAGCCCAATGAGGCTCAGGATTATTCGGATTATTTTTTTTGCCATTAGAATCTCCTTCAGCCTGGTAGGTAATTCCCATGAGCAGAGAGTTGAAGCGGTGTATTTAATGAACCCACCCTATGAATAGTATAGTACGAGAATCAGCGATGTTGATGATTTTTGAATATTTAATGCATTGTAAACCTTGAATATTTAACACTGGAATTCAGGGAATGGTCATTTCTGGATTGTCCTGTATTTTTCTGAATGAGAAATATAAGGCATGGAAATCAATTAGACTATTCTTGATAGAAAAACAAAAGAAAAGGCAGATTTCTCATCGTAAACATTCTTCTGCCAGTAGATACTCTCTTTCAAATATTAACACTAAAAAAGATCGACCCCGCCTTTCGCAAAGAAACGCCGTGTGCATACCCCGCGCACTAAGATAAATCCTCAGATAATCGGGGCAGCTAACCGTTTACGAACACGAATTAAAACCCACGGCTAATCCCACAAGCATGGATGAAAGAAACGCTGTTGACAAGGGCGTGAATGTGATTACAATTATGACTAAATTTGTCTTATTAACAATCGTTTAATCAATCCGAAAGGTAGATAGAAAATGGCAAAATACGGAATGAGTACTTCGGTTACAGGTACATTGGATGAAGCAAAACAACGCATAAGCGTTTCTCTTAAAGAACAGGGTTTTGGGATCCTGACCGAAATTGATATGCAAAAAACACTGAAGGAAAAGCTTGGAGTGGAAATCGAACCATACCTTATCCTGGGCGCGTGCAACCCGAAATTTGCCAATAGAGCCCTGGCGGCTGACCGTTCGATCGGGCTTTTATTACCCTGCAACGTTGTCCTGCGGCAAACAGGTTCCATGGTGGAGGTGAGTATTCAGGATCCCGAGGTGATGTTTGGTGTGGTCGATGTTGCCACTGATTCAGATTTTAAGAATTTACCAGTAGAGGTAAAACATCTTTTACAGGCGGCGCTCAAAGCTCTCTAATTAAAAAGAGTTTCTACCAGACTTACTCGAGACCAGGTCGGGGTGATGCACTGAGAGTTCGCCCCCTCCTTCTCAAAGAACACCTCTTGCTCGTCAGAAAACCACTCCACACCAGGGATTGTGTTTCTTTCTGCAAATACTTGCGAAGATTGAAAGCGGGTAAGCAGCACCTCCCTTCCCAAAAATTTAATGGGGTCAGAACAATTATTCAAGAATTTCCCACGCCTCTTAAGCTGAAATTTGGTAAATTCTTCGCCCACGTCACAATCTAAGTAAGATTACTGGCAAAGGTTTTTCCTACGAAAATTTATTAATTTGATAAAGGACAGTAAAATTACAGAAACAAATTCAGATAACAAAAAATACTTATTGAGATGACAGTGCAACGCGCTTCGGTGGACAGAAGTCAACCATATGGAAAGTAATTTTTTTGCCAGGCTGAGTATTTTGGTAAGAATTCTGACCCTGATCGTTTTTTCTGCCGGGATCTTCAGTTTTCTTCTGATTGGAACAACCTCGCGTTATGTTCAGGATGACTACTGTTACGCTTACTATCTCAGCGGAGAAAACTTCTGGCAGGAGCAAATCGCTTCATATACACAGGAAAGACCCTATTCCGGAAACCGTTACGCGTTATCCCTCGGTGTCGGATTTAGCGAATTGGCTGGTGCAGACGGCACCGCGCTATTGCCTGGGTTGACATTGATCTGCTGGGTGTTCGGTACATACCTGCTAATCAAAAACATGCCCCGCCTGCAAAAACGACTCATGCATAGCAGCCTGGATGCACTGATTTTATCAGAAGCAGTGGTGCTCTTTACTTTAAGCCTTACACAGGATTGGGTTCAAAGTTACTTCTGGCGCTCTGGTATGCTGCCGTACCTGGCACCACTGGTTACCGGGACTTATCTTATCTGGTTCATTATCAAATCCAGCCAAAAAGAGAATTATCAATGGATGGAGTTGGTTGGTGTATTCCTCCTAGCCGTCATCAGCGGAGGGTTTTCAGAGATCGGCAATGCAGTTTTGTTGACCCTGATTTCCATTCTGTTGGTGTTATCAGTAATATTGCATAAGAGAAAGCCGATCCTTCCCTTGGTGACAGCACTGATTGGGGGGTTGTTGGCATTGGTGCTGCTGATTGCTGCACCGATGAACATGCAGAGACTACAATCCCCGGCATATGAGAACGCGTTTAACTTCATCACCGCCATCAAGCAATCGCTGGATGGAAGTATCTTTTTCTATCAGGCCACCGCGTACCGGATGACATTAATGTATCTTTCGGTTCTGATTTTCTTTGTTCTTCTTGGCATTTTATTCGCCCACGATGGGAAAACAGAAATAATACTATCGAGAAAAATCATCACAATGCTTGGTCTTGTCATTGCGGTCAGTTTTATTCTCACCTTCGCATCGATGATACCGACTTATTTAACTGAAGCGAGTTATCCGAAGCATCGGGCTTTGATCATCCCCCGCTACATCAGCATTCTGCTGGCGCTGGTTGTTGGTTTCGGAGTCGGGAGGTACATATTTTCACGCTTGCCTGTTCAAATTCAACGGATTTCACTGGTCGTTCTCGGGTTGTTAATCGTCTCAGCGGACTTTTTTTGGTTGACAGGAAAATCGCAATATTACATTCCCCCACCATATCCTGAGATTATTGAATACATAAGATCTCATCTCCTTCTGAGTGTTGCTGTGGTCCTCATCGCCGCGTTGGTGCTGATTGGCATCGTGACAAAAGTGAAACCACAAATCGCAATTTCAATCATGATTCTGCTCTACCTCTTCCAGCCAGCTGCCATGACCGCGCGCATTTTCAGCGAATACCCGATCTTGCGCGAGCGCGCTGCATTATGGGATTCTCGTGAGAGTCAAATCATCAGAGCCAGGGAGAACGGGACTGGTGATATCACCGTTAGGGCGTTTGATAGTTTTGTGGGGCTTACTGAGCTTTCGGATAATCCCGGCGTCTGGGTGAACAGATGCGCGGCGCTCTATTACGGGGTGAACTCGATTCGCGCCGTCGAACCGGTTCTTGACCCGGTGCGTTTCGAAAACCCGTAAAACATAAAGCTTATTACTCCAGCACCGCCTTGATCCCTCGCAGTAGTTCAGCCTTCTCCAATCCCACATGGATGGTCTTGGTAATGGCTTCGTAATTCGTCACCTGGAACCCGGTGGGGCTGCAGAAGCCATCCATCTCAAGTTTGATCTCGATCCTTCGCCTGATCTTGTGGTTTACATCATAAGGATCCGTGTACTTCTCCTCAGGTCCCACAAACCAGGCGATATGGCAGCAGTAAAGCCGCTTGCAATCGCTCCCTTTCTTCCATACTCCCGGCGGTTGAGCTTCAATCAGCATGTCCAACAGCTCATTCACCATCGGGTCGTATTTCCGGTACATCTCTTCCCGTTTCGCCAGTTTCAAACGCTGTTCCTCAACGGTTTCTGTTTCCTCCGGTTCCGGCTTGATTTTGTAATTCTCGAATACATTTGTCATGATGATCCTCCAATCTCATTCGTTAAGAAAGACATCCATTCCTGATACTCGTCGTAAATCGATGCGGATACAGCATACATATCCCGTGCCTCACAGGCCATTAATGTAATCTTGATGGGATTCCCTGATCAGGCAGGTTTCTTGAATGCCAGAATTCCGTATAGAACCGCAAAAACCCCATACAAAAGCAGGTTCAACCAGAGCATACCGTTGGCAGTGCCGAAGATCATGTCGATGAGGCTGGCGATAAAGCCCGTAACTGCCAGCACAAATCCGCCGATGATGATGGCGCGCACAGCGATGGAATCCGCCTGCCCCTTGCGCGCCAGCCAGAGGATGACCGCGAGGGCGATAAACGCGGATCCCCAGTAGCGCGTGATGATGCAGGCCAGGTCATGCACCTCCAGGTCGTGGCCGTACACCATCAGCCCGATGTTGGGGATGAAGAACCAGATGAGACCGAAGATGATGAGGATCACGGCGGTGACGATGAACAAAATCTTGTGTGTCATAAAAATCCCTCCTGAGATCTCTGTTGAGATCGATGAAAAGGCAACGTCTCCACGATCCATGGCGACCTGCCGACTGGACTTTCTCATGATGAACGAACCGGGCTGTGAGTTTAGGGAAAGCGGAATGAAGGTGCTACGACTCTTTGACTGTAGCACTTTCACAAATGGAAATCAAGCCCTTTACACGTTGATGCAGCCGTCACCAGGCAGCGCGCAAACAACAAGTGACAAATGGAATAGGAAACAAGCAAGGACAAAGGGAAATTACTCATAACCACAAAAAATGGGGATTACCGCAAATCAGGCATAAATTTTTTTACTTTCGCGTTTGCCTGCCTTCAGCAATTCGGATCAGTCAAATATGAAAAATGACATGTTATGATCAACCGCTATATCTCTTCCACCGCCCAGTACCGGATTGGAGCATAAAGAACGATCAAATCACCTGCATGCCTGTACCTGCCAACATCGGTGAATAGGCTGAATGGGATCGAATACTTCTGCCCCTTTTCTTTGTCAATGACCTCAAGCGATTTACAGCCGAAAAAATCGAGCAAATGAGCCACCTCATCTGCTATCCCCCAGGCAACCGGATTCTTCAGTATTGTCGTCTGGTCAGGGGATAACACGAGGAATGTTCCTGTTTCAGTGTCGTACTCGCCAGATAATTCATGCAGCTGATTGAAAAAGTGAACTCCCAACTCCGTTTCCTTCTTACGGCTGCCATGCGGGGGATGACGCGGTAATCCCCTCAGGCAGTTCCAGCAGCGTTCTCACTTCCCCCGTCATTACATCCACGATAAAAACATTGCGCATCACCGCGCTGTTGCCCACAGCGATCTCGCTCCCATCGGGCGACCACGTGCACATCACTTCTTCTGAGAATTCCGGTTTGGTCAGGCTGCGCAGACCGCTGCCGTCGCGATTCATGATATACAACGCGAACAGGTTATAAGTTCCGTCGCGTTCTGAAAAGAAAGCGATGCGCTGCCCGTCATGCGACCAGGTGGGCTTGATGTTTGCCCAGATATCATTCGTGAGCGCGGTGTCGCTCCCGTCAACCAGGTTTTTTACGTGGATCTGGCTTGAGCCATCGTTGCGCTCCTGCTGCTCCACCAGCGACATATAGGCCAGATACTGTCCATCCGGTGACCACGCCGGAGTCTGAAAGAAGAAATCATACGAGGGCACACTGTACTTGGTGATCTCGTGTGTGTCCAGGTTGTAAGTACGCCACCACCACGAACCATTGCCGTCGTGGGTGCGGAAGGCCACCCGTGTACCGTCCGGCAGCCAGATGGGGTGGTCGTTATCGTAATCCTCTGTCAGGCGCTGGGGATACTTGCCGTCCGCATCCATGATATAGATCTGGCTGGCCGCACCAGCACGGGTGGACGCGAAGGCGATGCGCCTGCCATCCGGAGACCAGGCCGGGTCGAAATCTGCGAGCCACTCGTTGGTAATGTTCACCAGGTTGCTGCCATCCGGACAGACGGTGTGGATATCAGAGTTCACCCCGTCGGTAATGACCAGCGCGATCTTATTACAGTCGCCAACCGGGGTTGGGGTGACTTGAGATGTGGTTTCTGGAGAAACAACCGGTGTGATTGATAAATCATTCGCTGCGTCTTTAACTTTCCCGCAGGCGACTAGCAAAAGTGCTAGAAGGAGAATGATGGGCAGGTTACACTTGCTCATGCAAAAATTATAACCAGAATTTCCTTGAAATCCGGTAATGAATCAACCCAACAGTTGTAATAATCATATCTCATGGTTTTTTCCCATCACACAGGGCTTCCATCCAGGAACCTCTGTATTAGAATAGAGCAAATAATCCAGTCGCAAGACAATCATGATGACAAATCTGAAACCAAAGATCAAAAAACTGTTCGTGCCTTTGACAACATCCGCCTGGTCTCCCGTCAGCCTGCTGGTCATTACTGCGTTTATCGCCACCCTCTACCTCACCGCTGAATGGGTGTTCGTCTTCACGCGTCCCTCTTTCCTGCAGACCATTCCCTTCGTTGAAAAGTCCAGGGCTTTTTTCGCTGCCTCCGGATTGTTGACGCTATTCAGTCTTGCGTTAATTTCACTACCCCTGCTCGCGGGTTGGATCATCAGGAACAACATTTTTCGAAAAGTACTCACCATCTTCGCCTTCCTGGTGCCGGCTTTTCTGCTTGCCTCCATGGCCTTGATGATGCTGGACAATTTCACCTACACCATTTTCCATTTTGGTATCGTCTCAACCAGCGGTTGGAGCCGCGCCTTGTATGGTGCAATTTTCACTCTCTTCTCCCTTTTCCTGGTATTCAAGCTGATCGAGTTCCATAACCTGCTAGCAATATTCTTTACACGCCTAAAACCCCCATGGCGAGTATTTATTCCTCTCATCATACTGGTAACTGCGTTCGCCGCGGCTGCTCTCCCTGCCAGATCCATCTTCAAGCCTTCTGCAGATGTCAGCCGGCGACAGACTGCAGCCAGCCGCAGCGCTCCTCCGGATATCCTGCTAATCACTGTCGACGCTGTGAACGCTGAATACACTTCACTGGATAACACAGAACGCGACACTACACCCTTCCTGCGCGGGATAGCAGATGAATCACTTGTCGGGCTAAACGCTTTTTCCAATGCGCAGGGAACCATCGGCTCGATCACCGCGCTGCTCACCGGCAAGTACCCCGTGAAAACACGCGTCATCAACTCGTCTGATATCCTGCGGGGTGAGGACGCTTACCAGCACCTACCGGATATCCTCGAGGACTACGGCTATTACACAGCTCAGCTCAGCAATGCAGTGTACGCGGACGCATACAAGATCAACTTCCAGGATGCCTTTAAAGAAGCCAACGGCCGCTCAACTGACCTTGACCCGCTGATGTTCGCGCTCTCGAGGTTCTATCCTGGCGTTGACCACCTCTTTCAACAAGAGGTAGTTGACCGCGTCAGCGCAAGATTGGGTCACATTTTCTTCATCAACGACATGGCTAATCCCTACGAACAGGTCACTGAAGCCCCTTTGAAGTTTGATGACCGGGAAAAAATACTCCGCTTATTTAAACTGCTTGAGGAGGTCAGCCAGCCGGTTTTTGTCCACCTTCACTGGATGGGCACCCATGGCCCCAATTACTATCCTGAGCAACAGGTCTTTTCTGAGGGTCTATATCTCGAGCACCAGGGCACCAGAAACCAGTTGTTTTATTTCGACGCCGTTCTTGAATTTGACCGGGCAGTGGAGGAGATTTTCACTTATCTCAAAAATAACGGGATGCTGGAAAACACCATCCTGGTGGTCACCAGCGACCACAGCCAGAAGTGGACCAATTCCAGGATCCCGCTGCTGATCCGTTTCCCCCAGGCTGAAAACAGCGGTACGCTCGCTCAGAACATCCAAACCATCGACATCGCACCCACTCTTCTGGATTATCTCGATATCACAGTTCCCGAATGGATGGCAGGCCAGTCGCTGATATCCTCACGGTATGAACCGAACCCGATCATCACCGCCAGGATACCCAAATCAAAAAAAGACCCGGTCACCGGTAAAGTAATCTATCCCGAATCTAAACCGCCTTTTTACCAGTTTGGCCGCATGTCCGTGATCGTGTGTGATCAGTGGTTCGAATTGGATTTTCAGACCATGAATATGACGCGGGGGGTTGTAGAGAATTACCAGGCTGGCTGCGGTGTGAAGGTCAACCAGTTGCAGGCGCTTGAACTTCTAATAGACCACCTGCAGCGTTATGGCTATGACACAAGCTCGCTTGAGCCATTAAGGATCACTTATAAGGATGGCAACGAGTAAACCGGGGGATTGGCGGAAAACGCTATCGCTCAACGATCAAAATGCAGGATGAGCAGGTTACCCGAGAAGGAATCCGCCAGGCGTTCAGGCAGGTTGCCGAGGTTGGCCAGGAAGCGCTTGCGTGAGCCAAAACCGGGAATGACCAACAGGTCGCTCTTAACATGTTTTTCAAGATCATTCAGGCGCAGGGAACCGAGCATTTCCTGAACTGATACCAAGCTGCCATTATGAGCTCTACCAATGACGTGCCTGATCAAATTTAGGTAGCTCTTATCCGCCAGCATCTCCAGCGGCACATTTAATACTTTGGCTATTGTCATGTTCGCCTGGATCACCCGTCGCAGCGCGGCCGGGGTTACCGCACCCGCCGGCAGCAGCAGCAACACTCTGCCTGTGCCATTGAGGGGTTGGCTTAGTTTTCCTACCATCACGGGTGTATCAGAACCCCAGATCACTTCGTCTAACACTGTGCCGAGTACACTGGTCTTAAAGGTTCGCTTGCCACGCCATCCCATCAAGATCAAGGATGAATCGCGTTCACGCGAAACCTGCAAAATACCCCGGGCGTACGAGTCAGCCAGACGCGGGATCAATTCATAACGGGTTTCGGGGTCTGTAAGCATATCAGGCACCCGATCCAGGATCTCCTTTTGCTGCGCAAGATTCGCCGCCTGGTCGCTGCGGTCAAGAACGACGTTCAGCGCAACAACTTCTCCACTGCCGCCCTTGGCGAGCAATCCAGCCAGTGAGAGCAGGTGTTCCTGCGTGGCCGGGTTCGAGATTGGGACCAGGATGCGCTGGAATAAAGGCAGCTCCTCAAGCTCCCCTACATCCTGGTGCAAACCAGGAGCAGCCCGCTGAACAATCAGCGGTGAAGTGATCGAGGTCAAAAGGATCATCAACATCGCCGCGTTGAAAAGATCAGCTGAAAATAGACCCAGCTGCATGCCAATGACGAGTGTGGGTATTGTTACCGCTGCCTGCGCGTGAGACAGGCCAAAAACCGTCCAGAATTCTTCTTTTGTGTAACGGAACAGCCTGGCAGTGATGAGAGAAGCCAGAAATTTTGATAGGTACGCAACAAGAAGAATCCCGAGCGCCAGTAAGATAGCCCCGGGATTTCGCACCAGCGTCAATGGATCAGTGATCATTCCACTGAATAACAAAAAGACCGGAATAAAGAAGGATTCCCCCATGAACAGCACATGGCTGGCGACCGGGCTGTGACGGGGCAGTGTCGCGTTGATCGCCAGGCCTGCCAGGAACGCGCCAACCACTTCGTGAACGCCGATCAGTTTGGCACCCATGGCAGCGATGAAGAGCAGAACTATGACAAACTGAAATTCAACGGTTCGTCCTTTTACTTTTTGAAAGAACCATTTTCCCAACCTGGGGAGGATGAAAAGGATTGCCAGCGCAAAAATGATCAGGAGAACAAGAAGCTTAATAAAGTAACCAATTTCCAGCTTGCCGCCTTCGGCTCCTAAGACGATCGCCAGGATGATGAACGCGCCGATATCGGTGAGGATCGTCGCCCCGGCGGTAACCGCTACGGCTTCATTCTTCGTGACCCCCAACCTCGTAAGAATCGGGAACGCCAGCAGCGTGTGCGAAGCAAAAGCCGAACCGAGAAGAATGCAACCGAGCAGGGGGATGTGAACGATAAAACCCAGCGCCATGCCAAACAACTGGGGGATGGTAAAGGTCAATAATCCAAAAACGGCAGATTTGCCCTTCACCCTCATGAACTGGTGAAAATCCACCTCCAGCCCGGCGCTGAACATCAGGTAGATCAATCCAATGGTGGAGAGGAATTCCATGCGGTCGTTCGCCGCCAGAATATTGAAACCGTTGGGACCGATCAGCATCCCCCCGATGATCACCCCAACGATACCCGGCAGGTGGACCCGCTCCGAAAGCAGCGGCATGATCAGGATGAGAGTCATCACGACCAGGAAAAATATGACGGGTTCCTGAATGGGCTGCATCAGGATAAACCCGTCAAGAAGTATTGAATGCAATTCGCTTTAATATTCAGGTTGCACGTAAGCGTTTTCCCTGCCAGGATTGCGAAACGAAATATGCGTCCGGATTCATTATACGTTGATAGCTCATTAATGTATCAGGGAAGTTTGCTGATTCGACTGATCGCCACCAAATTCCAAGGTACATAGGTTTTCACCGGATGTATCAATTAGTTGTCAGTAAAGCAAACCGCGCCTTTTCAGGGGCGCGGTTTTTTTGAAGAAAGGTTGCGGCTTACTTGCCGAGGATCTTGTACATCCCGGTACCGCAGACTGAACATTTTCCTTTCATGGCTTTGCGGCCATTCTTCATGGTCACTTCCACGGTATCTTTCATTTCTCTCTTCTGTTTGCACTTCATGCAATATCCGATCACTGCCATATTAACCTCCTTTGGGATTGGCAAGTTTCTAATTAGATTTTATCTAATCTGAATTCATTATAGCAGTAAGTTCAGTGAATTTGTCAAGTAGTTTTTCCGGAATATTTTTACGGTTTTTTGGGTCCCGAAGGCTTGCATTTCCTACTGGATTAGTCTTTAATAAGGGTGACCAGATCAATTGTCAAGGAGACAAACATGACCCCATCTTCCGAGAAATTCCACGGTCGCAAAGCCTTCACTCCCACCCCGTTGAAGCGACGCACTCCCGTTCCCTCTGATATCGAGATCGCCCAGGAAGCTACACTGAAACCGATCACGCTGGTGGCAGAAGAGCTGGGTCTTCTGCCTTCAGAGACAGAACCTTATGGCGATACCAAGGCGAAAGTACGCCTTGAAGTGCTGCAGCGTTTAAAACACATACCCGATGGCAAGTACATCGATGTGACTGCCATCACACCCACTCCGCTGGGAGAAGGCAAAACCACAACCACGGTAGGGTTGAGCCAGGCGCTGGGGGCTCACCTTGGCAGGAGTGTGATGACCTGCATCCGACAGCCCTCACAAGGCCCGACATTCGGGATAAAGGGCGGAGCCGCCGGCGGCGGTTACTCCCAGGTGGTACCCATGGAGGAATTCAACCTCCACCTCACCGGTGATATTCACGCCATCACCGCCGCCAACAACCTGATGGCAGCCGCCATAGACGCGCGCATGTTCCATGAGCACGAAGCCACAGATGAACAGTTGTACAACCGCCTGCTGCCGCCAGATAAGAGCGGTAAACGCCATTTCACGCGCGGCATGGTCGCCCGGCTGGAAAAACTCGGCATCACTGCTTCAGACCCGGAGGAATTGAACGAGGAACAGCGGCGCAGGCTTTGCCGGCTTGACATCGACCCTGACACCGTTACCTGGCGCCGCGTGGTCGACACCTCAGATCGCTTTTTACGCGGCATCACCATAGGCCAGGGGGCGGACGAGAAAGGCTTTACCAGACAGACCGGTTACGACATCACCGTCGCCTCCGAGATCATGGCCATCCTGGCGCTCACCACCAGTCTGCGGGATATGCGCGAACGTTTCGGGCGCATTGTCATCGGTATCAGCCGCAGCGGTGAGGCGGTCACTGCCGAAGACCTGGGTGTGGCCGGCGCAATGACCGTGCTTATGCGCGACGCCATCAAACCCACGCTAATGCAGACCGTTGAAGGCACACCCGTGTTCGTGCACGCCGGACCGTTCGCCAATATCGCCCACGGCAATTCCTCCATCCTCGCTGATAAGATCGCTCTCAAGCTGGCGGATTACGTGATTACCGAAAGCGGCTTCGGCGCCGACATGGGCATGGAAAAGTTCATGGATATCAAGTGCCGTTACTCCGGGCTGATCCCTTCGGTGGTCGTGCTGGTGGCAACCGTGCGCGCGCTCAAGATGCACGGCGGCGGACCCAAGGTGGTGGCTGGAAAACCGCTTGACCCGGCTTATACCTCTGAGAACCTGGACCTCCTGAAAGCAGGTCTTCCCAACATGCTGCACCACATAAAAATTGCGCGCAGGTTCGGCATTCCCGTGGTGGTGGCGGTCAACCGCTTTGTGAATGACACCCCCGCGGAACTGGAAATGGTGCGTAAATCCGCGGTGGAGGAAGGCGGCGCTGAAGATGCGGTGATTTGCGAACACTGGGAGAAAGGCGGCGCCGGTGCGGTTGACCTGGCGCACGCCGTCATTAAGGCAGCTGAAAAACCTTCCAGTTTCGAATTCCTTTACCCGCTGGATTGGTCGATCAAACAAAAGATCGAGGTCATCGCCCGCGAAATTTATGGCGCTGAAGGTGTCGACTACCTGCCTGAAGCTGAGGAACGTATTGCAGATTACACCCGGTTGGGTTTTGATAAACTACCCATTTGTATGGCCAAGACCCATCTCAGCCTTTCACACGACGCAACCTTAAAGGGCGTGCCCAAAGGCGTACGCATCCCCATTCGCGATATCCGCGCTTCGGTCGGCGCAGGTTTCCTGTACCCGCTGCTGGGCACCATGTCAACCATGCCCGGTTTACCCACGCGCCCCATGTTCATGGAGATCGACATCGAACCTGAAACCGGCAGGATCATCGGGTTAAGTTGACCATTTCCTGCCTTTACCAGGTGTCCATAAGCACAACTCCCGGTTCCTGGTCATCATGGAACCGGGAAACATTTCTGGCATCACTTTGATATCCAATAGACAGCAGTCTTCCTTTTACCTGATCTTTTGATATAAAGAACTAATGTTTACAGACGCAACCGGAGAAAAAAAATGCGCTACTACATGATCCAGGACTTGAAAGTTTTCGCCGCCCGTTACCTCACCCATTGGAATGTGTCTGAAGAAGATGCTGCTCTCGCTGCTGATGTGCTGGTGAGCGCGGATATGCGCGGAGTGGATTCTCATGGATTGATCCGCCTGCAGAATTATTACGGTTCCCGTCTTGAAAAGGGGTTGATCGATCCCCGCGCGCAGCTCACTGTCCTTCGAGATACCCCGACCACCTTAGCGCTGGATGCCAATAACGGACTGGGTCACCCCGCAGGGGTTAAAACCATGCGCCAGTGCATTGAAAAAGCCCGTAACGCGGGGCTGGCGATGGCAACCGTGCGTCACAGCAACCATTACGGCATCGCCGGCTATTATGCCATGATGGCATTAAACGAAGGCATGATCGGCATCAGTTTTACCAATTCAGGCCCGCTGGTAGCACCAACTCACGGACGCAAGGCAATGCTGGGCACGAACCCGATCGCGGTGGTTGTGCCGGCAGGCAGCAGCCGCCCTTATGTTCTGGATATGGCCACCAGCATCGTGCCCATCGGGCGTATCTCCGTGTACCAGAAGAACGGTAAACCCATTCCCGCCGGCTGGGGCATCGATGGTGAGGGAATTATCACTGAAGACCCGGTAAGAGTAATCGAAGGCGGCGCGTTGATGCCGCTCGGCGGTCCGGAGCTGATGCGCGGTTACAAAGGCTACGGGTTGGCGCTGCTGGTGGATATCTTTTCAGGGGTTCTGGCGGGAGCTGGTTTCAGTGAACAGGTTTACGGCTCTTCTGCCCCGGGCGCTTCGCGCATCGGCCATTTCTTCGCGGCCATTCGCATTGATGCTTTCCGAGACCCTGCAGCCTTCGCGGAGGATATGGACGCGCTCCTGGGGTCGCTGAGAGACTCTCCCAAGGCCGCGGGAGAAGAGCGCATCTTTATTCATGGAGAAAAGGAATTTGAAAAAGCCGACCGCGCCATCATCGAAGGGGTGCCGTTGTCAGATATAACAGTGGAAACACTGATCAACGCCGGCGAAAGCGCCGGGTTGCCGTTCGACCTTACCCCGATAAAAATCGATTAACCTGCTGATCACCTCTGTATCAGGATACAGACTTCGTACCCATCCAGCTTTAGCCAGCCTTTTTCCATCAAAGGCTGGCTTCTTTCTTTGTTTGAAAGCAGCAGCTGCCATTGATGGCGGGTCACCTCGCCGCCCAGGGCAAGCTTAGAGCGCCTCCGCGCAAAGTTCAAAGCCACCAGGATGGTTTGACCGGCATCCTGGCGCAGGTAAGCTAACACGCGCTGCGGATTGTGATGCAGCGGGATGAACATGCCCCCCTGCAGCGCAGGATATGCCCGTCTTAAACGCGTTAACGCTTTGTAAAAGTTCAGCAAAGAGCCGGGCTCCCGCTGCTGCGCGGCGATGTTGCGTGTTTCGTATCCAGTGTGAACTTTCAGCCATGGTTTGCCGCTGGTGAACCCGGCGTTCGCTTCCGCGTTCCACTGCAGGGGCGAGCGGCAGCCGTCCCTTCCCACCGGCACCGGCCAGTAGCGCCTTCCCACCGGATCCTGGATCTCGGAGCGCTTAACTCGGATATCGCGCATGCCGATCTCCTCTCCCTGGTACAGAAAAGGCGTACCGCGCAAGGTGAGCAGCATCGCCGCTGCCACTTTGAGCTTTTCATCACCGCGGCCAGCCTTCAGGCGGGTGGCGGATCTTGGATTATCGTGATTGTTCAGCACGTAGTTCGGCCAAGCGCCTTCCGGCAGGAGTCCTTCCTGGCGCAGCACAATATCCAGGTAACGGGCAGGGCTCCACGAGCTGTGCAGCATTGAAAAATCAAATGTCGCGTGCAGTTTTCCCGTTCCGCAGTACCTGGCAGCCATTTCTGTTGTGGGCATGAAAGTCTCACCAACCGCGTACCGTTCCGGATATTCATCCAGCACCGCGCGGATATCTGCCACCACCCGTTGCATTTCAGGCTGGTCGGTATCATACAGGTGGCGCTGGCGGTCAAAGGGGCGTATGCCCCATTTATATGGATTATCGCGGAATTGGTCATCTTTGAAGTACTGGTTGAACACATCCAGCCTGAAGCCGTCCACTCCCCGCTCAGCCCAGTAACGGAAGATGTCCATCATCTCGCGGTACACCTCGGGATTGCGCCAATTAAGATCAGGCTGCTCCGGGCAGAACATGTGGTAGTAATACTGACCGGTCACTGCGTCATACTCCCAGGCTTTCCCGCCGAAGATGGCCTGCCAGTTATTGGGAGGTGTGTCTTTCTCTCCAGCCCCATCCCGCCAGAGGTACCAGTCGCGTTTGGAATTTTCCAATGAAGAACGCGATTCCAGGAACCAGGGATGCTGGTTGGAGGAATGGTTCAACACCAGATCAAGGATAACGCGAATGCCGTGTTCGTGCGCGGCACTTACCAGGCGGTCAAAATCTGCCAGTGTGCCGTACTTGGGATCGATTCCGCGGTAATCTGCCACATCGTACCCGAAATCCACATCAGGAGAGGGATTAATGGGTGAAAGCCAGATGGCATCGATGCCCAGGTCAGCCAGGTAATCCAGTTTCTGAGAGATCCCATTGAGATCACCAATGCCGTCACCATCGCTGTCAGCGAACGAGCGCGGGTAGATCTGGTAAATGATGCCATCCCGCCACCATAAGTAACCTTTATCCATATCCGTCTCCTTTGTGGTTTGATTTTAGCATAGCCGTAAACTACAACAACTCTCCATGTGAATATTTCAAATACAAAAATTGCCAGTTCTCTGATATCATCACCACATAACAGACTGCTTGTGGCTGGTTATCAAAGATGCGCTAAAAAGGTGATCTTTGGCGACCTCACTTGCAGGCTGCAGTGGAGGGGATAGCACTTGTACTTCGACCTGGGCGCATTTCTTCGGTACAATTTCAAAGCATTTTTCAAGAGCAGGGGAAAACATTACCGTCTGACACCCAGGCGCGCGCTGGTGCTGTTGATCTGGCTGCTCCTCTATATTCCCGCGCAGATCATCAACCGGTTATTTTTCCTGCTTGATGAGATCTTATTCCCTGGTTACCGCCGGCAGGAAGTCAGGCGGCCGGTCTTCATCATTGGCAACCCGCGCAGCGGAACCACCTTCCTGCACCGGCTGATAAACGAGGACGGCCAGCGCTTCACTTCCTTTAAGGTTTGGGAGATGATCTTCGCACCTTCCATCACGCAGCGCAAGATGATTTGGGGGTTGCTGTCACTCGCCCGCCTGGTCGGCGCGCCAATACAAAAGATGCTGCAAAACCTGAACAAGAGCATTGAAAAACAGACCAAGGCTCACACCGTCAGGCTTGATGCTGCCGAGGAAGATGACCACATTCTGATTCACGCCTGGAGCAGCGAGACGTTGTGGGCACTTTACCCGATAAAAGAAGAAATGCTGCCATATTTTTACTTTGACCGGGATATACCGCTGCGGCAGCAGGAGCGCGTGATGAAGTTTTACCGCAGCATGGTCAAAAGGCACCTTTTCGCGCATGGGGGCAACCTCACGCTGCTCTCAAAGAACCCGGCGCAAACGCCCAAGATCGCCAGCCTGCTGCGCACTTTTCCTGATGCGCGCTTCATCAATCTGGCGAGAAATCCATTAAAGTCCGTCCCTTCGATGATGAGCTTTATGGCGGCGGGTTGGCACCTGCTGTGCGATCCTCTTGAGCAGTACCCGCATCAACAGGAGTTCTTCGATGTGATGGGTTTTTTCTATCGTTACCCGCTGGAATACTTCGAAGATAAACCCGGTATTTGCCTGTTTTTGCGTTACGAAAACATGGTACAGGACCCGAAGGCTGCCATACAATCGGTGTATCAATTCCTTGACCTGCCCATATCCCCTGAATTCGAAGCGATTGTCGACCGTGAAACAGAAAAAGCCGGCCGGTTCCGCAGCGAGCATCAATATTCGCTGGAGGAAATGAACCTCACCGAACAGCAGCTTTTGGATGCGTACGCGGATATTTTTTCATTCTACGAGTTCGCCGAAACGCAATCAGAACTACCGGAAGAAGGCACATTTACCCGCCTCAAAGAATGGCGCATTACCAAAAAACGCTACCGCAACCTGCAGAAGAAACAACTTAGAAAAGCCAGGCGACTGCAGAGGAGAAAGATCCGGCTGGAATAACTTAATTCCCGCATTTTTGTTACCGGATATCCTTTATACAGGGGTCAACCGGTTTCCTTTCCAATATAATATTGGTATGTGAATATCCACGCCAAACCTGGAAAGGAGTATCGATGTTCATCAGCCGTTTCTCAAAATCATTTATCCTTCCCCTTATCATGCTGCTGGTCACAGCCTGTTCAGGACCTCAACCGCCCGATCTCCCGGCGCAGACAATTGCACCGCTTCAATCAGAAGGCACTCCCGCCCCGCTGATCGCCCCGACAGCAACCCCAATGGAACCAGCTGCTGTGGACACTGAGATGGCTGAAGAAGATGAGCTGTTGCGCCTCTGGGCTGAAAGCGGAGTGCTCAGCCCTTTTGAGATGCCCGGTGTTGCCGTCGGAGCGCCTGAATCCACCCCTGTCTGCGGCAACGAGCTGCTGGCGGGTTACGAAGCCCCGGACTCTGAAATCTATCTCACCTTACAGTACGAACAACCTCTAATCCCTGCGGCTGTTAACCTGGTTTTGAAAGCAATGACCGACAGCATCAGCCGTGTGGAAATCTTGAACACCAAGACAGGCCTGGGTCGCGAGATATTCACGGAGAACTCAGACCGTTCCAGCGGCGACTTTCCTGTCAATGATTGCACCATCCGCATTCAACTCCCGGTGGATGTAGACTTTGAAATAAACTCAATCCTTATTGGTTTCAATGACCTGGCTGCTGCCTCCCTGCTGGACGCTGTTGAGCTTGTAGGCAGCCCGGTGATTTACGCAGAACCATTGGTCTATTGGCGGGTGCCACTGAAAGGTCGGGCGGTGAGCCTGGCAGTCGACCCGCTGAACCAGGTATGGGTTTCAACCGAACCCAACAACGTGTTGAAATTCGATGTAGAAGGAAATCTGCTGGAAGAGTTCACCGCGCCATCCAATGGCAGGATCTCGGATTTGGCGATCGAAGCGGCTGGTGATTTGGTGCTCAGCGACGGTGAATTCGGAGAATACATCATCCTGTCACCGGAAGGAGAAAAAGCCCGCGGCGGCGGCGACGCGCCAACGGTTGAGGTGGCAATCGGCCCCGGGCAGAAGAATGTGTACATGCTGGGTGAGCTGGCCGGGTTGTATTACCTTCTAAGTTACCTCCCCGGCACAGGCGAGATCATCAATCCTTTGCCGCTGGATGGCACTGCTTACACTGCCCTGGCATTCAATTCTGAAAACCAGCTATTCACGCTTCGGGATAAAGATGGCTTCCTGGTGGAAATTGACGCGCTCACCGGACTTGAGATCAACAGCATCCCGCTGAAAGGGTACGATGAGGGTGGCGTACTGCCTGAAGACCTGGCGATCGACCGGGAAGGCAATTATTACGTCCTTTTTACTTCCAATGATGATAATGCGGCTGTAAAGATATACGATCCGGATGGTTTCTTCTCACGATCTTTCGGTACGCTCGTTGACCAACCAGTAAACGATTGGCAGGAGGGCAGTTATTACAAGCCCGAAGCCATCGCCCTCACGCCGGATGCGCGGTTTGCTTTCATTATTGATGGGTATGGAGAGACAAATTACCTCACCTGCCTGATGCTGCGTACGGATTAGATCAGTTTGTGGAAATGTGGAGAAAAGTGGTGATGAGCCAGCAGATGGTATCCACTCCAGTTACCGAGACTGACAGAGAGATTGTCCAGGATCAGAGGTGGGACGTATTTAATTCTAGCATCAAGGTTAGGTTCCTGTTTGAATAAGCGT
>Ga0116142_10002491_pt1 | contig 19768 bp, 11 predicted proteins | sample AD_UKC033_MetaG_FD_89785 | JGI IMG/M metagenome (GOLD analysis project Ga0116142, IMG submission 89785) | Active sludge microbial communities of municipal wastewater-treating anaerobic digesters from USA - AD_UKC033_MetaG | ecosystem: Engineered > Bioreactor > Anaerobic > Digestate | place: USA... | reverse complement strand
GTACCGGCGGTCTTCAACGAGTACTTCCTTCACCTGCAGGGGATCGGGGTCCTTCGGCGCCCCCTCCCTGTGGACCTCCCGGTACCGGCCGGCCCGGGAAAGAACCTCCTCCCGGACTTCCTTCGTCTTTCGCATCCGGACCCCGAGGATGTAGGGCACGTTCTCTTCTTCCAGTCTTGCCAGGTTCTCTTTGCTCACCATGCCCCGGTCGGCGACGATGCAGCACTCGCCCACGTAAAACCGCTCTTTCAACCGATCCCTGACGGGCAAAAGCGTCGTCACATCCGCCGCGTTCCCCGGCCACATCTCCGAGCACACGGGATTGCCCTCATCGTCCAGAACGGCGCCCACGACCATCTGGTTCAGGTCCGGCCGCTTGTCCTTGGAGAAGCCTCTCTCCCCCAGGGTCTCGCCGCCGTCCCCTTCGAAGTAAAGAGACGTCGTATCGAAGAAGACCATGTCGAGGGACGTGAAGAGATCCCGCCGGCGGCGGAAAAGGGCTTCCTCGATCTCGTCCTTGACGCACCGGGGCGAAAAGGGTGTGGCATCCCTCTGGTCTTCCGCCTCCTCCCCCAGAAAGGCCATGGCCCGGTAAAGGTGATGGAGGGAAAGATCCTCCGATCCTTCGATCCGGTGGTTCTCCTTCCACTTCTCGCAGGACCGGTCGGAACCGGAAACGAAAAGACGATGCAAAACCGTAAGAAAGACCGCCCGCTCCACATCGAAACCGAACTTCCGGTCCCGGAGCCTGGCATGGATCGCCTTCCTAATGCCGAGTTCCTCCCAGAGCCGGCCGAAGATGAGAGAAGGGCCGATACGCGTTCCCGTCGCCCTGGCATCGCCCCGGGCGGACAAAACGAGGAGCGCCTTCTCGGAGAACCGGGCCAGGGAGCGCACCAGTGGCTCAAGCTGTCCCTTTTCCCGGAGTTCCGAAACGGAGCCGAGATGGGCGATGACCCGCTGGCGGGTCTTGTTCCCCTCCCGGCGGTTTTCCACGATCTGGAGGTATTCATAGGGGCCTGATTTTTTAATCCGTGCAAACATGGGGCGCTCCTTCTTTCAGTCACCCCATATATACAAATATTAACCTCTTAGTCAATAATAAATACAACATATATAGGCACCACGTTTTTGGAAATTCATCGGAAAATGGACCACCCGATTCCATGATTACAAACCTATTTTTCCCGTCCAAAATATAACTATGTGGCGGACTGATAGCCAGGCGCTCCATGATCAGTCGCTGAGCTTTGGTGATATCGTTTAGGATTTGCCCATACTTACCGGAGTAGCGCACCCTTGCTGACTTTTTACGATGTCGTCATTTATTGAAACGGATTATTATACTCCAAACACATGTGGATCCATTTTTACTGTTCCATCGCAGTGATCGCTGCATAACGATGACCTCCAGACTTCAGGTCGTGGTAAAGCGCGAAGGCCGCCACACCGTGGGAGGCCGTGATACGAATGCTACCACTGGCGCAGGACCCTCCCTCGAGAAGTTCTGACAGGCGATAGCTTCCGCTCCCGTTTGCCGACAGGGTGTACGCTGGGCTGACACGGATCGACTTTCCATTGGAATCAAAAAAGGCCAAATTCAGGGTCGTCTCCGAATCGTGGGGGTTGCATAAGTAGACGACGGTATCCCAGGTGTCGTCCTGGGCCACATGGGGAACATACAGTGTCGTCGCAGGCCGGGATACAAAGGGAATGTCGAACATGATCCTGTCACCCGCATACATCGCAACAAAACCCAGACCCGTGAGCGGCTCATTGGAGGAAATCTTTACCCAGCCTTCCCCCAGGCTCATGAGAAAGGCCGTCTGACCATCGGCGGGGATTGTCCTCGTCTTTGAACTGAAGGAAGTCCCATCCTGTCCAATGCCGGTTACGGTGACGGAGGCACTCCCCATAACACTTCCGTTCCTGAGAGCCACCCCTGTCCAATAGCCGTTTGTTGAAAGAGCATAGGGCAGATAATAGTTGTAGAGGCTTTGTACAGCCGTCGTGGGGGGAATCATCGCACTGATTCCAGCATATCGATAACCTCCCGACTTCAGGTCGTGGTACAGGGCAAAGGCTGCCACTTCCTGGGAGGCTGTTATCCGTGTGCTGCCGCTGGTGTAGGATTTCCCGGCGAGAAGATCGGACAGGCGGCAGCTACCGCTACCGTTTGCCGGAATGACATACCCGTGGCTGATTCGGATCAAAATTCCGTCTGAATCGAAAAAGGTCAGATACAGGGTCGTTTCCGAATTTTGGGGATTGCAGAAGTAAATAACGGTGTCCCAGGTGTCGTCCTGGGCCAGATGGGGAACATACAGCGTTTTTGCCGGCTGGGATTCAAAGGGAATGTCGAACATCAGCTTGTCACCTGCGTACATCGCTACAAACCCGAGACCCGTGAGCGGCTGATTTGAATTAATCCTCACCCAGCCTTCACCCGAGCTCATGAGTAAAGCCATCTGGCCCGCGGCGGGGATCATCCTGGCCTGCGAACTGAAGGATGAGCCGTTTTGGTCAAATCCGGTCACGTTAACGGAGGCACTCGCGGTACTGCTTCCATTCCTAAGAGCCACTCCCGTCCAGTAGCCGCTACTCGAAAGAGCGTAGGGCAGATAATAGTCATGTGAGGTAAAAAACCCATATGGCCCAATCTCGGCTCCGTCAGACCACGCACCCGTCACATCATCCGTGATGTCACTCCATATCAGTTTCCCGGCATAATCGTACTGATCCCCATCACCGTCGGAGAAGGGAATAAGACCGGCGTTGATCAGGCATGATTCAGAAGTAAGTCGGTAATCCGGCTCAGGCATTGTCCGGCTGTAGGTACCGTCCTCATCGTCAATCCAAAGGCCGCTGTTCTTGATATGGTCTGCAAGTTTCTGAGCGGACATGACCTGTATATGTAATTTCTTCCACTCATCAAACAGGTATCCCCATTCGGCTATGCTTATATCATTCGTACCATGGCCCATTGCAACCAGGATGCCACCACGCCTTGCCAGCATTAGGCCTATTTTCCTGGCGAGGGAGCGAGTTTCGGCTTCATCTGCTCCAGTCAACAAATTTCCACCAATAATATCCACCCTGTATAGATCAATGTCATCTTTCCAAAGTTCTTTCAAAAACGAATCCTCAGATTGACGGGCAATCTCAAATCCCGCATCTATCGTGGCGGTCCTTGAGACGGTATTCACCGTATTATATGGTGCTCCCCAGGAGTTAACGGCATAGGTTGTGCCGGTCTGCGGATCGGTGATATTGCCATCTCCATTTATTACAGTGTTGCCGAGATAAGCGGCAGCATCGACCATCTCTGATTTATATAGCCCTTTACTCGTATCCGTGGCCAGAAGATCAACTTGGTTCGTAGCTGTTCCGTTTGCGATCACTTCCCCATAGGCATAACTGTAAATCGTCCCTGCGATAGCAGATGTAGCATAGGCCTCAGTCGGAGTTACCGTTGCACCTAACCCTTCGAGTTCCGTCTTTATTGTAGACAAGGATTTCGTCTTGAACCCCGTTACACTTCCGCCACCTGACAGGGTGATGGTTCCGGTGCTTCGATCAATGGTAATGGTTTCCGCTCCTTTGGTGACATCCCATAATTTCGTGCCGTCAGCTACCGTCATATCGCTATGGCTATGGCTGTGCAGGCCCACCTCAACGACGCCCCTCTCAACGAGGTCACGCAAGGATTCGTATTCTTCTGTCGTGTCGATATGACATGTTTCCGTAAAAAAAGTGCCGGTAACGCCGTAGCTATCTAATACCGCCTCCCAGGATTCGACGACACTAAGGTTTCCAAAATCATCAATGCAAGGAACTATCAAACCGCCCGGAATACTGAGAAAAGCGGGGTTTGTATGTGTCTTGATATTATTTGAGTCGTTGTCTGCGTCCGAGTCAAGTCCAGTGCCGACAGTATAGGGATTCTCCCCTATCCATGAATTGCTGACATTGAGAGTACCACTGGTCTTGAATACAACATCACTGGAGAGATGTGAAAAACATCCGTCTATAAAACAATTCCTAATGTTCGTGGTTCCGGTGCTTGTAACGATCGCAACATTCTTGGCATCTATGATAATACAATTAGAAATGTCATTCGTCCCAGAACCGTACAGTATCCAACTGCCAGTATAATTGTAATCAGATCCTTCTTGGGAAATACAACTTACAGCCGTTAAAGCTGAATCCCCATCTGTATATATCGGATAGTTATTATTATCAGAGCCGAAGAACCGACACCTATAAAAACTGGTGGCATCGCCATACATCCTTACCATAGTGCTTGTGTGACGGGAAGCATCAACAAAGTCAACATCTTTGAAGATCCAATTATCGCAACCATCAGACTTATACACAATAGTATTCGTTGTGCCTCCGGGCATAAGTGTTAAGTCCTGAAAGGTTATGTTGCTGTTGCTGTTTGTTCCGTAAACGGTATGACCAGTATCGGGGTCTATAATTGTCAGCCCCCGTCCCGACCCTATTACAGTTGTGCTGGAGTGTGCCTGACCCGAATCATCAAAGTACATATAGCAGGAACCTTCGTAAGTGCCTGCAGCGATATAGATCGTATGTGGCCCCGGATTTCCTAGGATGTCGATTAAGTCAACGACGGTTTGGGGATTTTGTGCTGCTTTTTCCCATGTATCATAGGGATCAGTGTTGCTCCCTTCTGTCGATACATGGTATGTGGCCCCCCAGCTGGTTATGGGAAATAAAAAAATCAAGAGGATCAATATTCTTTTCATGTTTTCAGTCGCCTTCTTGTTTTTTCCAGATATTACGGCTCGACAAAACCCTGAAGGCAATTTCCACAAATTAATTGACATGACCTGCGTCTCATCCCGAATCGCCCTGGTTTTCCGAGATATCCGTCTTTTGCCCGGCAAGCGTATCCGGTGGTTTCTGAGCGAGGTTCGAATCACTTCGCCACGGCCGGAAGACAGATTTACTTCTGTCTGATCAATGACTCAGCAGGTATATTGTCGTGAAAATCACCTATGCTGTCATGGGCATTTTAAAAGATGACGATAACACGTAATTTTTCCCTTTTTTTAGCACGTGATTCGTCCAGTGTCCAGGATGGTGTTCCCGATGGTGGCGGATGGGACGGATGTATGTTTTGCAACAGATCCGACGGAAGTGATTTGAGAGGTTTCTTTGTGCGAAGCCGACTGCTTTTATTATCCGATGAAGGGCACGACTGAGTGTGCTTCACTTAAGGCGTGCCCTTCATCGTTAAGAAGAAAGAGGAATCCGTTATCATGAGCTTTCTAATTGCCAATTTTAAGATTTGAGGGTGGTTTAATCTCACTCACATTTGAATATACATAGGCTCCCCTATCCCAACTTCCGAAAACATTTTGATTAACGGTCGCAACCTTCGGCTGAATCAATGACCAGTCCGTATTGAGGGGGTCGAGTACTTCGGAAAAGGTAAAACTGTACTTCCTACCTTGAATCGTGATTGTTGGAAGTGCCGAATCGTTGATGCTCAAATTTTCCCCTGAATCAATACATGGAGAGCCGGCGAGCAATGCAAAGTTACCGTTGCCTGCACTGCTAAAGATGGGATTACCGGCAGTGTCATGTACACCGTAGCCGCTCGGTAAATTTGGACTGTTCCAGGGGCAAGGTGTACACTGGGTACCATCGTAATAAACCATCGGTGTGTGCCCGGAAGAATAGTGGTGATTGTAATCGATCTTCATGTCGCTCAGGAAGCTCATGGATATATTGATATATTCGGTTCCATTGGGCCGCGAATCGATTACGACGTTATTTTTGACATTCACATTTTTAAGAGTGCTTGCAGTGCCGCCGAAGGACGTATTTATACCGTAGAAATAAGCACCACTATCATGATTTTTCACAGCCCGATAAATTGTGTTGTTATAAATATAGAAATTTTTAAATGTATCTTTGTTCAAAGAGGTTCCATTTATTGATATGCCTCCGCCGCTGGCAGTGCCATTGACAACGTTTCCCCAAACATAGTATCCATCCCCTCCTATGCCCTCATTATCCGCCGACCAGTTCCAGTTCAAATTTATGCCCGCGCCTTCACAGTAATTTCCATGAATTACGCGGTTTCGTCCTTCGCCGCTTATCCTGATAGCATCTCCAGGTGGTGCATATTGATTCGGACCATCGTAGACATCGTAAATTTTGTTAAATCTAATAACAATATCTTCAGTGTAAAGCGGATCATCGTTTTTAAAAGTTATATAAGACCTGTGTGAATCGGAATCCAGACTGTGAATTACATTATTTTCAATCAAAATTCTTTTTGCCCCATTCATATAGATTCCGCTGCCTACATCCGTTAAATTCGAATATATGTGATTATGACTGAAGATAAGATCTTTCGCCATCGTTCCTAATGTATAACCTGGAACCGCACCCCCCTTGTAACCCGCGTCATAATTCACCCATTCTTCAGGTGTAAGTTTCCCGATGTTAGCGAAAGTATTGCCATTGCCTTGAGTACCGCCAACGACAATATAGGAAGGGCAATCGTCGCAGTTGTCTTTGCCGTCTCCGTCGTAATTGTCAGCAACTACAGCAACACCGTTGTTGGACATGCTGGAAATTCGATTCCTATAAACATTTATATGAGATACGTCTCCCTGTATGGTAATTGCGGAGCCAGATGCCTGGATGTCGGAGTCCTGGATTGTTATATGTCCTGTGGGCTTACCCAACTCCCTGATTCTTATTGCACTGGCCTCAGCCCCACCGGGAGAGTTCATCATGCTGTCTTGGCCGTTAATGCTAAGGTTTTTTAATATGAGGTGCTCAATATTAATGATATTGAATATTTTTGAATAATCTTTGATGCTTGTAACGATCTTGGCATTTGTGCCGTCAATTATAATCGGATTAGTCGATGTGCCGCTTCCTTTCGGAACAAAGTTCTTCGTGAAGGTCCCGGATAATTGAACACTATCGCCGGGATCTATCAAAGAAGGATTATCGGTCTGTGACCAATAGGAAGCGTTGTTAAAATGATCTAGACTCCAGGCATTTTCAATGGAGCTTCCGTTTTTCAGACCTGCGCCGTTTTGCGTGACATAATAAGTATCTATGCCAGCGTAAACATATTGAGGTAGGATGATCAACAGCGAAGCGAATAATATTCTGTATAGATACATTTTGATCCTCCTTAGATAAGATTCTGTTAATAAAACTTGCAAATAAAGTGCCATCTTTATAAAAAAACAAAGTGGTCATTTTGCTTGTCTGAACCTCGATTGATATTTTTTTTGTTTCAGTATATGAAATACTGTGAAACCGGGATTACAAATCTGTCCCCCCCGGCGGGGCCCCCACCTAAAAATACTGGTTTTCCATCCGCTTTGTTGGTAAATTGATACGGTAGTCCGGGCGGGCGGCACGGTCTACACGGCTGGCACCGCCGGCAGCGGATCGCTCCGGATAATAAACGCTTAAAGCGGGGGGAGATCATGCCGAAGGTTCTCATCATACACGATGACAGAAGATACGTCAGCGATCTCGAGGAAGCCTTCCCGGACGACCACGAAATTCACCGGTGCCATGACACGGACCTCGAGTCCTGTTTCCAGAGGGAGGAATACGATACGGTTCTCCTCCAGGTCCGGTCTGAGAAGGACCTTGCCCGGCTCAAACGGATCAGGCAGAATTACGCCCACATCCCCGTCATCGTTCTCGGGACGGCCGATGATACGGGCCTTATCGTCCGTTCCGTAAAGGAAGGGGCTTTCGATTACCTGACGCAACCTTTCAACCCCGCGGAAGTCCAGATCTCCATATCGCGGGCCATGGAGTCCCGGCACCTGAGGGACGAGATCGACTACCTCCGGAGAGAACAGGACATCATCTACGACTTCAACAGGATCATCGCGAACAGTCCCGTCATGAAGCAGACGATCTCCACGCTGAAAAAGTTCTCCCGCACCGACTCGACCATCCTGATGACGGGAGAGACGGGAACGGGCAAGAGCTTTCTCGCCGGGGCGATCCACTTCAACAGCCCGAGGAACAGGCATCCGTTCATCAAGATCAACTGCACGAACATTCCCGAGAATCTCCTGGAAAGCGAGCTTTTCGGCCATGAAAAGGGCTCTTTCACCGGTGCCAACAAGACCCGGATCGGCCGGCTGGAGCAGGGGAAAAACGGGACGGTATTCCTCGATGAAATCGGCGAGATGCCCTTGCCGCTTCAATCCAAGCTCCTTCGGTTCCTGGAGGAAAAAGCCTTCGAGCGGGTCGGGGGCAACAAGACGATCCACTCGGACGTCCGGGTCATCGCGGCCACGAACCGCATCCTGGAGGACCAGGTTCATGAAGGCAAATTCAGGGAGGACCTCTACTATCGAATCAACGTCCTCCGGATCAACCTGCCCCCCATCCGGGAGCGGAAGGAATGCATCGAAGACCTGACTGACTACCTGATCAACAGGATAAGCCGCAACCTTAAAAAACGGGTGAAGGGGTTTTCCGGCGAGGTGCTGTCCCTTTTCCAAAACTATTCCTGGCCGGGAAACATCCGCCAGATGGCCAACGTCATCGAGAGGGCGATCATTCTTGAAGAAGAGGATGTGATTCAAAAGGAGAACATCATTTTGCCCGAGCTGCTCCTCGTTTACCCCCCGGAGGAAAAACAACCGATAACGGAAGCGGCCTCCACATCAATCGCCGACAACGAGAAAGACCTTATCCTGAAAGCCCTGGAAAAATCCCTCTGGATACAGAAAGACGCGGCGAAGCTGCTCGGGATCTCCCCCAGATCCCTGAATTACAGGATCAAGGTTCTCGGGATCACACACCCCCGATGGCGGAAACACAAGTCCGCCGACTGAGACTCATGGACGGCCGCTGAGCCCCAATTCCCTCTCGTAGCAGCCCCCTGAGGCCGCAGGGATGGTAAGATTCGTTTCGCTGCCCTGAATGCGGACAACGAGTCTGTGAAACTTGAGCGGTCCCCGGTATGTTTCCATGTCTTTTTCGACAATCCCCACGATGAATCTCAGAAGGGCCTTTCTGAAATCCAAAGCGACGGGTTCAACGGAGATCCAGCTGTCCGTGTCTCCTTCCACCTCGATATCGTAGGCGTTCACTGCAGGGTCCGACCCCTGAATTTTCCTGAAGAGGATGTCGATCAGTCCGAAGGGCGTCAGGAATCGTTTTTCCAGTTCGCCCTCCCGGTTCATCCTGAAGGAAAGAAGGACGAACGGAATTTCCATATGGACACAGTTCATGGAAGTCCTTTTCGGATTTTTCTTTCAGTGAAACCCTTGCCGTCAGAAGTTGCAATAGTCGTACCTTTGCTTCTCGAGGGTCCCGTCGCCTTTCCCGGACCCCTGTGCCCTTTTATCAACGGGACGGCACGTCCGCTGACGTATAAAAAGGATACTTGCCATGACTTTCGTTCCCGTAATATCTTTCCCCCGTTGAAAGAACCGTCCCCGGCAAGGCCGTCTTCCGGAAGTTACGTCATATTTCAATATTGTAATACACATACAACTGCCAACCGGCGCCCCTCCGTACCGGCCGCTTTTTCTTACTTTCGCAATCAATTGTAATCACTGTTTATTAAAGCACTCATCTCCCGGTTTGACCCCCTTCGAACTTTTCCAAATGGCAACCCACAGGGCTATTTCAAAATAGTCAACCAGGGAACATCGATCCAATACATTGATATAACTACACATTAAAAGATGGCATTCATATTGCTTTAAAGGAGGGAAAGAAGACATCATGAACGCTTTTTGAAAATCGCACGCAGACGTCTCATGAACGCGCTCGAAAAAGGCAAACCATCCGAAAGGGTGGGACGCAAAGCCACTGGCCTAAGTCCCCGGCGGGGATAGGGCAGCAGGGTTGCCGGGCAAAGGGCGGCACCTCTCTTCGCTGCTTTTGCTTGGTTACATCGATAGCCGGGAGGTACCGCCATGAAAAACCTGTTCACCGGATCAAGGCTTCGATTCGTCCCGAAAGGGGTCCTTTCGGGAATATTGCTGGTCCTTGTGCTCGGATTCGTTTTCAATTCCGCCCTGGCGGCGGAAGTTCAGCTGGCATGGGATGCCAACGCCGAAACGGATCTTGCGGGATACCGCGTCTATAAGGGCCTGCAGTCCGGTGTTTACACGTCTTCCGTCAGCACCGGCAAGGTGACAAGCGCCACCATGTCCGGTCTCGAGGCGGGAAAGACCTATTACTTCGCGGCGACGGCTTGCAATACCAGCGGCGTTGAAAGCGGCTATTCGAACGAGGTAGCCTATCGGGTGCCCGATGCCGTACCGTCGACCTGGACCATCACGGCATCCACCTCGGGCAGCGGGACCATCTCGCCAGCTGGGACGAGCACCGTCGCCAACGGCAGCTCCCTGACCTACACCATTACCCCCGCCTCGAATTACAGGGTGTCTGACGTCATCGTCGACGGCGCTTCCCAGGGACCGAAATCCTCCCACACCTTCTCCGCCGTGTCGGCCAACCATACGATCAAGGCCGTCTTCGCGCCCATCACCTGGACCATCACGGCCTCCACCTCGGGCAGCGGGACCATCTCGCCAGCTGGGACGAGCACCGTCGCCAACGGCGGTTCCCTGACCTACACCATTACCCCCGCCTCGAATTACAGGGTGTCGGACGTCATCGTCGACAGCGCTTCCCAGGGACCGAAATCCTCCCACACCTTCTCCGCCGTGTCGGCCAACCATACGATCAAGGCCGTCTTCGCGCCCATCACCTGGACTATAACGGCCTCCACCTCGGGCAGCGGGACCATCTCCCCGGCAGGGACGAGCACCGTCGCTAACGGCGGTTCCCTGACCTACACCATTACCCCCGGCTCGAATTACAGGGTGTCGGATGTTCTCGTCGACGGCGCTTCCCAGGGACCGAAATCCTCCCACACCTTCTCCGCCGTGTCGGCCAACCATACGATCAAGGCCGTCTTCACGTCGACCACCTGGACCATCAAAGCCTCGGCATCCGGGAACGGCACGATCTCCCCATCCGGTTCCATTACCGTGAACCAGGGGAATGACATCACCTTCACGATATCGCCGGACAGCGGATATTATGTGTCGGACGTCGTCATCGACGGGACTTCCCTGGGCAACGGCGTGTCCATGACCTTCACGAATGTGACGTCAAACCACGAAATCGTGGCCTATTTCGCCGCAGGCAACCAGACCCCCCTGGCCGACGCCGGACCGGATCAGAAGGTCTGCGAGAGGGACCCGGTCACCCTGAGCGGCCTCAACTCCACCGATCCCGAGGGAGACAATCTTGCATTCTCGTGGCTTCAGCTGGAGGGCCCCGCTGTTCAGCTTTCCGATCCCGCCTCACCCACCCCTGAATTCCAGGCCCCCGTTGTCAGTTTCGACGGCGCATCCCTGGTCTTTCAACTCACTGTCCGGGATTCCAAGGGGCTGGAGTCGGCCGACACCTGCATCGTCAACGTCACCTGGGTGAACGATCCGCCCGTGGCCCACGCGGGAAGCGATCAGACCGTTCAGGAGGGTAGCGTTGTCAACCTTAAAGCCTCTCTGTCCCAGGACCCGGACGATGGAATCGCTTCCTACCAGTGGGCACAGACGGGGGGTCCCTCAGTGGTGCTCTCCGATCTCACGTCCCCGGAGCCTTTCTTCACCGCTCCCGATGTGACCATGGACGGCACAGCGCTGATGTTTCAGCTTACCGTCACGGATCTGGGCGGGCTTAAATCGCAGGACAGCTGCATCGTCAACGTGAGCTGGATGAACGAAGCACCCGTCGCCGACGCGGGGACGGATCAGGGTGTCACCAGCGGGGACTTCCTCTCCCTCGATGGCCGGAATTCAGCCGACAGCGACGACGGAATCGCCTCCTTCCGCTGGAACCAGGTTTCGGGTCCTCCCGTAGCCCTGTCCGACCCGATGGCCATGACGCCGACCTTCACGGCTCCCGATGTATCCGGGACGACGGTCCTGGAATTCCAGCTCACCGTGACCGACTTGGGAGGCCTTCGGTCTTCCGACCATTGCCTCGTCACCATTGACCCGCCAAGCTCGACCTACAATGAGATTAGCTACCAGCTCAAAAAAAGGTGGAACAAGATCCTCATTACAGGGACCCCTGTCAGACCGGAAATAGACGAGGCCTTTGAATCTGTCGACGGCCTATATGCCATCGTCTGGCTCTACGAGAACGGCCGCTGGCTCACTTATGACCCCGATCTTCCCGGCAGCCGGAACACGCTGCATGTTATCGAAGAGGGCAAGAATTACTGGATCTACATGTGGAAGCCTGGCATGCTGAACCTCGACGTTTACTGATCTGAGAAAGGCAGACAGGCTGGGGGGAGGGCGGAATCCCGTGGGATTCCGCCCTTTTGTTGCGGCGGCAACGGCCTCCGGAAACATGGGCCAGATTATTTTTTAAAAGGCATATCAAAAGGCGACACCGCGGATGCTTCTTTCTCAAGGCAGTGAATCGACTATCCACGGGCGTCGGGAGTGAAAGCCCCCTTGTCCCCGGAGCGTCCCTTCAATTTTTTCTTGATAAAAAACCCGGCCTGTGATGAAGAGAAACCCTGAAAGCAAGCCCCGCGGGGAGGCCTTATGACATACAGCCAACTGACGGACACCGCGTTCGTCAACCTTGTCTTCACCTCCGCCGACCGCCTGGGAGAGGACTACGTGGCGGAGGCGGAAAAGCGCCGCCACACCGTCGTCCCCCTATTCTGCCGGATCCTGGAGGACGAAAGCAACTACGAGGACGACGGCACCGACCGCTGGTGGGGCACGGTCCACGCCGTCAACATCCTGGGGATCCTGGGGGACCCCCGGGCGATGGGGGCCCTCCTCACGGCCAGCGAGTATTCAAGTATTTACGACATCGAGTGGATCTGGGACGCCCTGGCCGAGTGCTACCTCAGGATCGGCCCGGCGGCCGTTCCCCCCATCCAGGAGGCCATCGGCAAGAGTGTCGACGAGATGGGAGACCGGCTATTCTCCTGTGAAATGGAGGGGCTCTGGAACATCTGGGAGACCTATCCCGACTGCCGGGACGACATCGAGGACTTCCTCCTCGAGATCCTGAAGACGGGGAACGCGCCTTACGAGATGATTGCTGACATCATCGCCGATTTCGCCTCGATCCACCGGACCGACCTGAAGCCCTTTTTCGAGGAGCTGTACGATGCGGGAGAGGTGGATCTCGACACCCTTCCCCGGGAGGACATGGACTACTTCTACAGCGAGCCGCCGGCGGCTCCGGGGCACCGGATGGACCTCCGCCGCTTTTACAGCGCCGAGGAGGTCGAGAAAAGGCGAGTGCGCTGGGAAAAATCAAAGGCCGAATGGGAGGCTAGTGATTTCGAATCCTACATGATCGACCACCTGGGGCGGACCGGGCGGAACGCCCCCTGCCCCTGCGGCTCGGGCCAGAAGTTCAAGAAATGCCACCTCGACTGGGCCACCGAGAGGGCCCGGAAAAGGAAGGAGGAAGAAGACCTCCAGGAGCCCCACAGGCTCGCCCGGGAGGCCGTCTCGATGGAGCGGCGCTCCGAATCGGACCTGCGCCGGTTCCTCGCCAGGAAAGGGCAGACCCCGATGTTCGAGCGGCTGCAGGAAGCGGTGCAGACGGCCCTCACCGATCCCAAGGAAAAATTCCTGAAGAAAAGGTTCTTCGGCTATTTTCAGCCTTTATTCAAGGAGATCGAGTTCAGGGACGAGGGGGAGCTGAAGTGGTTCACCGACACCTTCATGGACTACTACAACGCCCTCGCCTTCTCCTACCGCCAGTACCCCCGGGAGTCGAATCACCTGCACTCGTGAGGGCCAGACCCCCCCACCGCCCCCCCGATTCGCCATCGAGGGCGCTTCGTTTCAGGCACCCCCATCCTCCCCCGGGGTTCCTTCCCGCACCCGGTAAGCGGCCCGGTGGGCTTCCGTGTCTTTCCTGTGGGCGGCCAGATCGGCGGCGACCCCATCGATCTTGTCGCCAAGCTCGGCTCTCACTTTCTGGATCTCACCGCCAAGCTCCGTTCTGACATTCCGGATCTCACCGCCAAGCTCGGCTCTGACATTCCGGATCTCACCGCCAAGCTCCGTTCTCACAGTCCCGATCTCACTGCGAAGCTCGGCTCTCACTTCCTGGATCTTGCCGCACAGCTTTGTTCTCACATTCCGGATCTCACCGCACAGCTCCGTTCTGACGTTGTCGATCTTGTCGTTCAGAGCACCGATCAAGAACGTGTTTTTGTCTATCTTTCGATCCAGGGCCTCATAACGGCGATCCATGTGACTTTGCAGCGCCTCGTGGCCTTCCAGCACGAGGTCGAACTTTCCCCGGATGTCTTCCAAAATGATGGCGATTTCATCGACTTTCACGGTTTCACCTCTTCGAAGCGACAGCCTGGATGCATCATAACCGAAAAAAACGCTTTCTTCCAGAACCGCTTTTTTTGAGCAACTGGTGGCGGCAATCCTCTACCTGATGCCCAGCGTGACAGCCACTTTGTCCCATGAAAAATAAAAAATCAACATGAGAGGGCTGAAGGCGCCCGAATTCGTGACGAACCGTCCCCGCCAAAAATCCCTCTCACGACCTTTTCCCCGCATCCCGTCTCGAAAACCAGGCCATTTTTTCCCTTGACCCGATCCCCCTCGTGTGTGAGGGTTACGGCAGGAGGCACTCCATTTCCCTTTTCAGGAGAAGGGCCATGAAAAGAAAAACACAACCAAAAGGCCAAGGAGGGTTTGCGTTCGTCTCCATCATTCTCGTCCTCATCATCATCGGCATCCTGGCGTCGATCCAGCTCACCAAGTATCTCAACCCCGAGGAGGAGAAGAAGGACGCGAAATCCGCAAGCCCGGCCCACGTGGGCACCATGACGATTCCGAAAAGCATGGCCCTGGCGGACGAGGCGCGAAACGTCGCCGGGAAGGCGGCCCTGGACGCCGCATCGGCCAACGTCCGATCCGCCTATATGACACTGCAGATGAGCAACACCTCCGGAAAGGCCGTTTCCAATGCCGCTGTTGTGGACCTGCTTAACGCGAAATACACCCGTGTCGGGGACTATGTCGTATCCTACGCCGCTTCTGGAACCGACAAGGTGACTATCACTCTCCAAGCGGATTCCAAGGGCCAGTTCGGGATACCGAACTCAATTGAAGTGATGATCATGTGGTGATAAGGCATTGCCCGGGCCCGTCGACGGCAAGCCGATTGATCTGCAAATCTTTTTCTATGAATCCAGTAGTCAGAAATAAAGCAGGTCTTTCTCTACTTCTTCTTCTAATCGGGATCTGTTTTTTCATTTTCTGGGATTTTGGTCTGTCATGGGACGAAAGCGCCCAGAGGGATCTTGGAGAGGTTACCTATAATTATATTTTTCACAGCTGTAACAAATATGAAGAATACCACGATAGGGATTATGGAGTGGCCTTCGAGTTTCCTCTCATAGTTCTCGAAAAAACCCTAAAGCTCAAGGACACGCGGACAGTTTATTTATTAAGGCATGTCATAACACATCTATTTTTTCTATTAGCCGCTTTTTACTTTTACCTTCTTGTGAAACTCCTTTTTGACAACGAATGGCTTGCCATCCTTGGATTCTTGTTGCTTGTGCTGCATCCCAGAATCTATGGACACTCCTTTTTCAATACGAAGGACATCCCTTTTCTTTCAATGATGATTATTTCATTTTATTACGGGGCACTGGCATTCAGAAATAAAGATATTCGAAATACAGTCTTATTCGGCATCGCCACCGGTGTAACAATAAACATACGCATCATGGGCATTCTCCTATTTGCCGTCGTTGTTTTAATTTATTCAATTGATTTTATTTTTCACTTAAAAAACGGCAGACGGCGGGAGGTATTGCTGGGTGCTGTCTTCTGTCTTTGCACGATATCGACTCTTTTGATAACTTGGCCCTACTTGTGGAAAGATCCCTTGCAGAATTTTATACAGGCATTCATTAATATGTCTCATTTTCGCTGGGAAGGGGTCGTTCTCTACATAGGACACATGATCAAGGCGACTGAAACACCCTGGCATTACCCACTCGTTTGGTTATTAATTACAACTCCCATGGTTTTTCTGTTTATTATACTCGTCGGTACTTATATTCTCGCAAGGGACTGTTTTAAAAATCCTCTGGCTTTTTTCTTCCATGACTGGCAGAAACGCTTGCTTTTCTTATGCACCGCCTGTTCATACGGGTCACTGACTGCAGTCATTATACTCCACTCCGTTCTATACGATGGATGGCGGCAGCTTTTTTTTATTTATCCCGGCCTTCTGATCATTGGTCTTTATGGCATCCACCGATTAGTTAAAAGATATGAAATGAGCAAACAATTGACATTTCCTATACTTATTATCCTTGTCACGCTCAGTAGTGTGCCTTCGATGATCCTTATTCATCCATTTCAGCATGTTTTTTTTAATGACCTCGTCCCTAAAAAAGAGCAATACTTACGGGAAACTTTCGAAATGGATTATTGGGGTACATCTTACATGACTGCATTGAAAACGATTCTTTCCAATGATGCCAGATCATCCATATCCATTGCCGTAGCAAACTATCCGGGTGTATTAAATTCCCTAATCCTGCCTACAGAACAAAGAAAAAGAATCCGATATGTGGAAGAACTCGAGAGTGCGGATTATTTTATTTCTAACTATCGTTTCCATCCACAGGACTATGAATATCGAAATGTCTCTTCACGCCACGAATGGCACAGCATAGAAATCTACAACAGCAAAATCATATCGATTTTCAAGCTGAAAAAAAGGTGACCGGGTCAGGTGCTGAGAAAAAGACCTGACTTGATTAGACATCATTGTTTTTCTTTACCCTATGATGCCGACGAATTAGGTACGTAGGGCGTTGCTTCGTCTCCATGTAGGTGCGCCCCATGTACTCACCGAGAATCCCTATGCCGATCAACTGAAGACTGCCAAAAAACAGAACGGCGATTGTGAGAAATATATTCTCCGAAAGAACCGCATCGCTGATCACGGTTTTCAGGATAAGGAATAAAGCATAGCATAACGTCATGATAGCCCCGAGGCCACCGATGTATGTCCACATCCTGAGCGGAAACGTACTAAAGCTCGTGATTCCCTCAAGGGCAAAATTCCAGAGCTTCCAACCCGAAAACTTTGTTCTTCCACTAACGCGTGGATTTCGGGTGTAATCCACAGTTGTCGTCTTAAACCCGACCCACGCAAATAACCCTTTCATGAATCGTTGTTTCTCGGACAGCTTTTTCAGGCTTTCGACTACAGCACGGTCCATGAGGCGGAAGTCGCCAACATTTTCAGGCAGCTTTACTTCAGCAAGACGGTTGTGAAAACGATAAAACATCCGGGCTGTTTTCCGCTTTAAATACGAATCAGAGCTTCTATCGCTTCGGCGGGCCAGCACGACATCGGCCCCTTTCTGCCATTCCTCGATCAGGGCCGGAATCAGGTCAGCGGGATCCTGAAGATCGGCGTCAAATGGAATCACTGCATCACCTTCAGAAGCATCTATTCCTGCTGTCAAAGCTGATTCTTTACCAAAATTCCTCGATAGTTCAATTACTTGGAAACGTGAATCGTGATAAATCAGGGAAATCAGCCGTTGCAGTGTATCATCCCGGCTGCCGTCGTCGATACACACCACCTCGAATCTGAAGGCATCAATCCGATCAAGGACAGTAGAAACAGCCCGGTAAAAAGCATCAACGCCTTCACCTTCGTTATAAAAAGGAACCACTATAGAAATGAGTTTCCGTTCCATCTCCATTACATACCCTATGGACTTCAGTCTACTTCACTCTCAAACCTCGGGACATTGAAAGGTTCGTACCGCTCTACTTTCCAAACTGCCATTTATTCCGTTGGACCTGATTCTGTGCCTTTCTTTCCGATGATAAGTCGAACCTCAAAAAAGTTCGTTTTGATATTTTTTGTGATTCCGCTTTTTGAAAACCGAAGCTTTTACGTCGAGGAAAAGCTTAATTCTTATTGCTTTCCGATATAAAACGGCCACTCCATACTGTTGGCGTTGTTTCGTGCCACTTGAGCCCATCTATTTTCGGCTCTTCAGTTCGAACTAAAATCATTCGGTCTTTTTTAGTCATTTTTTGTACCCAGGGAGTGTAACTTTCAGCTTTTCCCTGTGTCAGTTCGATGTATCTGTATATGTCCAGATCCTCTTTCGGCATCCAGATTGGCTCAAAGCCGAGAATATAACGCCAGGGGCCTTGAGGATTATTGAAGAAAATGTTGTAAAACAACACCATATTATCGCTGTAGAGAACACCGCCCTCTTCAGGAAGCCAGGAAGCATGCTCCGCGCTTTCCATCCTGGGCCATTCGGCCATGATACTGGAACTCCAGCGGCTTCCCCAATCACTCGTCATGGCCAGAAAAAGAACAAGGCATACAACAACGGTCAAGGCCAGTCTTTTAATGCTGTGTTCCGGGATGTATTTCTCGAAGGCTTTCTGAAATTCCAACGCCACCCAGAAGGCAATTGCCGGGAAACCCCAATCGGTCCAGAAGCGGACAGCAACAAATCCCATGACCCAGCCCATGATCCCAAGTATGAAGACAGGATTATCTACGCATCTGATGTTCCAATCCCCGCGTGCCTGGCACCAGAGGAGAAGACCAGCCACGAGAGCCAGGGCCATGCTTTCCCCGGAGAAGGGCCTGAATTCAGTTACCAGTTGGCTCTGAAAATCGTGATTACCGAACGCTTCTATAGCGTGAAAGAGCATCTGGTGAATGAATACCAGGGGCTTACAGGTGAGGGAGGCCCCGATAACTATGCCGAGCAATGTCGACAGGCTCATGATGGCAAAAACTCTAAACTGCCTCGCAAAAAACAGGGAAAGAAGAGGCAGGGATAACAGGTACCACGTTCCATGGATCCACGTTGAAAAGGCGGAAAAAAGCGTTAAGATCGTCAATTCCAGGTAGGGCTTTTGTTTATCCCGGACGCGACTCCATAGAAAGCAGAACATGAGTATCAGAAACATACTGAAAATGAACGGTCTGCCTAAAAGTGTCCTGTAAAATGGCCCGAAGGAAAAAACAGCGAGGGCGGACAAGGCGGTAATCCACGCCTCAGGCCGCCTGAAGAGGAAAGCGGGAGGTACCATGAAGAGAAGAAAAAGTGAAATAACGGAAAAGTTTAGAAGATTTACAGGACTTGCTGCCGTCGTCGCGTAAAAAAGGCCCAGAATCTTGTGCCATCCCGGATGGCTATCCATTGTAATTTCGTCCCGGATTACCAGGATGTCATTCCAGTCTTTACCGGAAAGAACTTTGGCCACGTGACGAAGAGCGTCGTCAGGAGGGAAATAACCATATCCCACTATACGAAGACAAATTATTAGAAGTGTCGATGCGCAAAGCAGAAGGATAAACGTATTGACAAAACGCTGTATTTGACTCGGTTCAGAATTCTTGATAACCGATATCACAATTTAACCTTTAATTTTAGGTAATTAGGAAGCACTTGGTACCAGATTTTTGGTTAATAGAGAAGACAATATATGGAAAAGGTCTTCTCCCCGGTTATTGAATCGGAACTCCGTTTCTTTCAGGTAAAGGTGGAAATGTTGTTTCGGAATTCCCTTGTATTGATAAAGCCAGTTCTTTGAAAAGCTCCAGAAGCCCTCGATGCCGTTGATGTGGTCCCGTCCTTTTGCCTTCGGAGCTCCCTTCTCCTTTTTGACGATGACGTGATCACCCTTCACGG
>Ga0116142_10002463_pt1 | contig 19928 bp, 14 predicted proteins | sample AD_UKC033_MetaG_FD_89785 | JGI IMG/M metagenome (GOLD analysis project Ga0116142, IMG submission 89785) | Active sludge microbial communities of municipal wastewater-treating anaerobic digesters from USA - AD_UKC033_MetaG | ecosystem: Engineered > Bioreactor > Anaerobic > Digestate | place: USA... | reverse complement strand
CGGGGGCGTTTACCAGCACGTCACGGATGCCGCGTTCGCCGTCGATTACGTCCTGGAGCGTGTAGACCGAGTTGAAGCCCATGAGCACCTCGACGTTGGCGAGGCCGAGGTCGGCGTCGATGAGGATGACGCGGCGGCCATGCTGGGCGAGGGCGATGGCGAGGTTGACGCTCGTGTTGGACTTGCCGACGCCGCCCTTGCCGCTGGTGACGGCGAGCACGCGCGCGACGCTGTGGGTGCGCCAGACGAGTTCGCGAAGAGATTGCGCTTGATCAGCCACGGCTTTCCCTGCCTTCCATGATGAGATTGGCGACGAGGGCCGTCGAGGCCACGCGGATGTCGTCGGGGACGTTCTGGCCGGTGCCGAGGTAAGACAAGGGGAGGCCGGCCTCGACGAGGATACTGAGCATGGCCCCGTACTGCCGCGTTTCGTCGATTTTCGTGAAGAGGACCGAGGTCGGGTTGAGGCACTTGAAGTTCGAGACGATGCTGCGCAGGTCTTCGAGGTGGGTGTTGGCGCTCATGGTCAGCACCGTCTCGTGGGGTCGCACCACGTGGAGCAGGCCTTTGAGTTCGTTGATCTGTTCGAGGTTGAACTGGCTGTTGCCGGCCGTGTCCATGAACACGAGATCGTAGCGGCGCAGGTCCTCGATCGCGTCGCCCAGTTCCTTGACGTCGTTGACAACGCGCAGCGGCAAGCCAATGATGTTCGCGTACACGCGCAGTTGCTCGGGGGCCGCGATGCGGTAGGTGTCCGCCGTGAGCAGGGCGACGCGGGCACGTTCGCGGACGGAGTAGAGGGCGGCGAGTTTGGCGAGGTTAGTCGTCTTTCCGACGCCCGTCGGGCCGCACAGCACGATGACGCGGCGTGTGCCCGCCTCGACGGCCAGACCGCCCGTGACGCGCACGCGCCGGCGAATTTCGAGTCTCAGGCGTTCTTCGAAGAGGCGGCGGTTTCGCAGCACGCCGGCCTCGCGGTCGCGGAGCGTCGCGCCCAGCAGTTGCGCCGCCACCTTGCGCGACACGCCGCGGTTCACCAACAGGCGGTAGTAGGGGGCAAACTCGGTGGGTAGTCCCGCGCCGGGAGTCTCGGAGTAGAGGACCTGGAGCATCTCTCGGATTTCGCGGACCTCGCGACGAAGCACTTCGGCGCTCGGTTCCTCGACGGGCTTCCGAAATTGCAACACAGGGGCTTGCGCGGGCGCGGGGGCGGCCGCGGCCTGCGCCGCCGGCGTACTCGGCGGGGCGGTTGAGGCAGCCGGGCGGGTCGGAGCGGGTTTGACCGGTTCTTCAGGGACGGCTTCAAAGACGCGCGCCGCGGGGCGCGGCGGCGCGACTTCCGGGGGGGGCGCCTCGCCGTGCATGCGCTTCTGGGCGTCCCGGACGATTTGCTCGTATTGCTCGATGGCAAGACTGCGTTTGAGTTCCTCGGGCAACCGTTGCGCGGCGTACTTGCGTTCGACGGCGCTGGGCCGCCGCGGGCCGCCGCGCACTTCGGGCGTGGGCACGGACGCGGTGATCTCGACCATGCGCTCGCGGAAGAAGCCGAAGACGCCGCCGGCGCTCACGTGGCGCGTGCTGACGACGATGGCGTCGAGGCCGAATTGCCGCCGCATGATCTTATAGGCTTCGTCGAGGGTTTTCGCACGGATTTTTTGGAATTGCTGGCCCATGTTATAGACTCACCTGTCCTTCGCTTTGCAGTTGCACCGCGGGATCAATCTCGTTGTAGGAAAGGACGACGATCTTTGGGATGCGCCGTTCGATGATCCGCCGGAAGTACCGGCGCACCGGCGCGGAGGTCAAGACGATCGGGTCCTGACCGGACACCACCATCGGCCGCAGCGCCTCCGCGGTCTTCTCGGCAACGAGGTCCGCCCGGTCCGGCGGCACGGGGATATAGCCGGTTTCCGCGCGGCTCACGGCGTCGAGGATTTCCTTCTCGAGTTTGGGGTCGACCGTGACGACGCGCAAGACGTTGTCCTCATCGACGTATGCGCCGCAAATCTGGCGGCCCAGCGCCTGGCGGCAGTACTCGGCGAGGATTTCGGGGTCTTTGGTGCGCGGGCCGAAATCGCAGAGCACCTCGAGGATCGACTCGAGGTTGCGGATCGAGACGCGCTCGCGCAGGAGGAGGTGGAGGACCTTCTGCAGCTCGCCGTAAGTGAGGATGGCCGGCAGCAACTCGTCGACCACGGTGGGCGAGGCTTCCTTGAGGTGCTTGACGAGGGTCTGGACGTCCTCTCGGGTGAGCAGTTCATCCGCGTGCGCGTAGATCAGTTCGGTCAGGTGGGTCGCGAGCACGGCGGAAGGCTCGATGAGGGTGTACCCGAGGCGCTCGGCGCGATCGCGATTCTCCTTGGTGACCCAGATTGCTTCGAGGCCGAATGCCGGTTCTTTTGTGGGATAGCCCTCGATTTCCTCCTCGACCAGGCCGGGATTCATGGCGAGAAAGTGGTCGGGCATCAGTTCGTAGGAGGCGATGACCGATTCGCGCAGCTTGACCTGGTATTCGTGGGCGCGCAGCCGCATATTGTCGATGATGCGGATGACGGGTACGACGAATCCCATCTTCGTGGCGATCTGCTGCCGGATGATCTGGATGCGGGTCAGCAGATCGCCGCCATGGCGCGGGTCGGCCATGGACACGAGACCGTAACCCAACTCGATCTTGAGCGGGTCAATGCTCAGGAGGTCTTCCGTGCGTTCGCGGGCCTGTTCGGGCGGGGCGGCTTTCGCGGCCTCCTCCTCGATGCGTTGGCGATGTTCGAGTTCCTGGCGCGTCTGGTAGGCGCCGAAGGCGAGGAAGGCGAGCACGCCGGATACAAGCACGAAGGGTACGGTCGGCATGCCGGGCACCACGCCGAACAGCGCAAGCATCACGGCGGCGACGCCGAGGGCGCGCGGATAACGCGTGAACTGGCGCGAGAAATCGACGCCGAGGTTGTCCTCGGACACGGTGCGGGTAACGACGAGGCCGGCCGAGGTGGAGATGATGAGCGCGGGAATCTGGGACACGAGGCCGTCGCCGATGGTCAAGGTGGTATAGACGCGGGCCGCCTCGCTGAAGGGGAGCCCGAGCATGGCCACGCCGATAATCAGCCCGAAAATGATGTTCACGAGCGTGATGATGATCCCGGCGATGGCGTCGCCGCGCACGAATTTCGTGGCGCCGTCCATGGCCCCGTAGAAGTCGGCCTCGCGCTCGATGCGGCGTCTGCGTTCGCGGGCCTGGTCCTCGGTGATGAGGCCTGCGTTCAGGTCGGCGTCCACGCCCATCTGCTTGCCGGGCATGGCGTCGAGGGTGAACCGTGCGGCGACCTCGGAGATGCGGCCGGCGCCGCGGGTGATCACGACGAACTGGATCACGACGAGGATGATGAATATGACGATGCCGACGAAAAGATTGCCGCTGGTCACGAAGCTGCCGAAGGCTGCGATGACTTGGCCCGCGTTCGCTTGGGCGAGGATGAGGCGGGTCGAGGCCACATTCAGGCTCAACCGAAACAGGGTCAGGATGAGCAGCAGCGAGGGAAACACCGCGAACTCGATGGGCTGCTGGAGGTAGATTGTGCCGAGCAGGACCACGACGGACAGCGAGATGTTGATGGTCAACATGATATCGAGGAGCCACGTCGGCACGGGCAGCAGGAGCATGACGAGGATGCCGATGACGCACACGGCGAGCGTGATGTCCTGATTGCCGCCAATCAGGAACCGCCCGCGTTGCGGAAGGTCCTGTGCCGATACCGCCAAACGGTTACTCCTTCAGCTCGTGCTCTTGCATCGTTTTCCTCCTTACACCGCGGCGCGGGTTGCGCGCCAGGCGGCTTCGCGTTCGCGGACGCGCTCGACGCGGCGGTCGATTCGATATACGAAGGACAACACTTCGGCGACGGCGCGGAAGAGCGTCTCGGGGATCGCGCGGCCGATGTCGACGGTCCGGTAGAGGGTTCGCGCGAGTTCGGGGCGCTCGACGATAGGCACGTCGTGCGCGACGGCAAGGTCGCGGATGCGCTGGGCGATGATGCGCGCGCCTTTTGCGACGACGACCGGCGCGGCCATTTCGTTCATGGCGTAGCGCAAGGCGACGGCGTACTCGGTCGGGTTGGTTATGATCACGTCGGCCGTGGGCACTTCCGCCATCATGCGCTGCATGGCGAGTTGCCGCTGGAGTTGTCGGACGCGCCTGCGGATATGGGGGTCCCCTTCCATCTCCTTCATTTCCTGGCGGAATTCCTGCTGGGTCATGCGGAGGTCGCGCTCGTTCTGCCAGCGCTGGAACGCATAGTCGAGCAGGCCGATGAACGTCATGGCGGCGACGACCCGCCACCACAGCGCGAAGATAATCGCACTGATCGCGTCGACGAGTTCGCCGGGCGTGAGGAGGGCAAGGAGGATCATATCGCGGGTGCGGGCGCTCAAGGTAAACCACGCGATGGCGCCGACGAACGCGAGCTTCGCGAGCGATTTGGCGAGTTCGACCGCGGTGCGGGCGGTGAAGAACTTGGCGAAACCCGAAATGGGGTTGATGCGCTTGAGCTTCGGGATCAGCGGCTTGACGGTGAAGAGGACACCGACCTGGAGCAGGTTGATCGCGAGGCCGGCGACAAGCAGGAGCAGCATGAAGGGGGCCGCGCCTCGGAACAGGAGCATCATCGCGCGCCACACGGTCTCTTCTTGCGTCGCCCGGCCGGAGAGGAATTCTTCGGTGTGGCCGAGAAAGGTGCGTCCGGCCTCCTCGAGCACCGAGAACATGGCGGGACCAAACAAGACGAACGCGAGCAGCGCCATGAACAAGGCCCACGCGGAACTCAGGTCCTGACTGCGGACCACCGTTCCTTCCTCGCGGGCTTTTTCCCGTCGCCGCGGGGTCGCCGGTATGTTGCGTTCGCCGCCGGTGTCTTCAGGCATGGTCCAGTTATCCCAGTGCGCGGATCAGCGCATCCACGTTGCGGAACATCCGCCCGAACATGCCGTCCAGCGCGGCGAGGTATACGCCGATGGACAGGGCGAGCAGGAACAGGCTCGTGGCGATGGTCAGGGGAAATCCCACGACGAAGAGATGAATCTGCGGCACCACGCGGCCAAGCAGCCCCATCGTCACATAAGCGAGCAACATGGCCGCGGCGAGGGGCGCGGCCAGCATGAGACCCTCGACGAAGATGCCTTGGCCCAGCCCGGCCACGTCGAGCAACAACGCGGGCCGCGCCACGAAGCCGCCGACGGGTACGTGGTCATAGGTGGCCACGAGCGCCTGAATCATCAGGTGGTGTCCGTTGATTACCAGGAGGTAAAGCACGCCGATGATAAAGAGGAAGAAGCCGAAGATGGGGAACTGGGTTTCGAGTGCGGGATTGAACACGTTCATCATGCCGAAGCCGGTTTGCAGGTCGATGACCTGACCGGCCAACTGGATCGCGGCGAAGACGAGCGTCATCACGAAACCCAGCAGAAGCCCGATCAGGAATTCGCCGGCGCCGTAGGCCGCGAACGCGAAAGTTTCGTCCGGCAACGGCGCATCGGGCAGCCCGAGCACGGGCGTGAGCACCAGCGCGGCCAGCGCGGACAGTCCCGCCTTGGCCGGCATCGGGAAATTAGCCGAGCCCAGTATCGGCGCGCTCACGATCAAGCCGCTGAAGCGCGCCAACACGAGTACGAACAGCTTGAAGTATTCCAACTCGATCATGGCGTCTCAGTCCGCTGGTCAGTTTGTCGGCGTCATCGCGCGGTGATGTACAGGTTTATCCCGTCGAACAACTCTCGCACGAAATCCAACATCACTTCTGAAGTGAGCGGAAGAAAGACGACGAACGCGACCATCACCGCGATGATCTTCGGCACGAACGTCAGCGTGATCTCCTGGATCTGGGTTACTGATTGCAGCACGCTGATGACTAGGCCGACGACCATGCCCGCAATGAGCATGGGCGCCGCGGCGAGCAACGTCACGATCATCGCCTGTTGGCCTATATAGGTAATATCGTCGATAGTCATGCGCGCACACCATCCGCAAGGGGCGTTGACACCACGTCCCCTTGTTGCGACAGGCACAGGATACCACAACATATAGAGGCGATCAACCCTTTTGATCACAATAAGTTGCGATGGGTGAAGGGGGTTTGCCAAGGCTGGGTCGGGCAAGTCGGACGGATCGGACGGATTGGACGGATCGGACGGATCGGACGGATCAGACCGATCTTCACCGGCTCGAGCGGGAAAGCGTCGGTCAGTTTGGTTGGAGCGCTGGTCGTCGAATTGAACACGCGTCGAGCCTTACGTAGTATCAGCGGGCAAAGACATGCAGCTTTGCCGTGGAGGAGAAACGAGCAGGATGAATTCGGCGCCTGAAGGACCCAGTCGGCGACGCGCGGGGGAGATGTTCGACCGGATTGCGCCCCGCTACGATTTCCTCAACCGCGTGTTGTCGCTTCGGCGGGACGTGGTGTGGCGCAGGCGCATGGCGCGTCATCTTCCGGAGGGCGCGGCTTTGCGCCTGCTCGATCTCGCCACGGGAACGGGCGACGTCATGCTGTCTTTGTGCGCGATCGAGCCGCGGATTGAACTTGCGCTCGGCGTGGATGTTTCCTCGGGGATGTTGTCGCGCGCGCGTGTCAAGATTGCGCGAGGGCCGGGGCGTAATCGGGGGCGGGACGCTGCTGCTCCTCGGTGCGGTCTTGCGCGGGTCGACGCGACGCGTCTCGCGTTGCGCGATGCATCCTTCGACGTGGCGACGATCGCGTTCGGCATCCGCAATGTGAACGACGTGGACGCGGCACTTCGGGAGATGCGCCGCGTGCTGCGGCGGAAAGGCCGCGCGCTGGTGCTCGAATTTTCGCTGCCGGGCAACGCGTTGCTTCGGGAGTTGTATCTGTTGTATTTCCGTCGCGTGCTGCCGCGCATCGGGGGCCTGATTTCAGGGGATATTCAGGCATATCGGTACTTGAACGAGACCGTCGAAACCTTTCCGTACGGCGAAGCGTTTTGCGCGCTGATGCGCGCGGCGGGCTTCGTGGAAGTTCGCGCCGTTCCGCTCACCTTCGGCATCGCCATGTTGTACGTCGGCGTCGTCGTGTAGACGCGCCGCACTTCTCCATCGCGCACGCTTGATGCGTGACGCGCACGCCGCCTTCTTGCGTCTGATGATGATGTCTCGCGATGGGGGCGTGGAGCGCCGGAAGAAATCTGATGAAAAAAAGTTCTTTACTTTTTCCTCTTTCTTTGCTAAAGACAGACACTCGAAAAGTTGAATCGACGATGACATGCGCGGGTGATGATCGCGAATCGCATTGAAAACACAGGACGATCCGCGATCTTGCAGCCCTCGGATCGAGGTGAACGGCGGCGCGCGAAATGGCGCAAAATCGACGCGACGCGCGCGGGCGATTGCGTCACGCGTGGCGAAGCGGTGTTCGCGAAGTCGTTATCGAGACTGGCAACGATCGGGTTTCGAGTCGTGACCGAAGACGATCCGAATGGCGCATGGATTCCCGTCGCGCTTTAACGGGCTTGCGCCCGTGAAGGCGGCTTCCCGCAAGCGGGAGGCGCTTCGGCGGCACACGACCCGTTGTCGTGTAAGGTAGTCCGCCGGGTTGTTGGCAATAGGGCAAAGCAAGAGAAGGAGAGTTAGCATGCCCGCTAAGAAGAAAGCTGCTCCGAAGAAGAAGGCAGCCGCCAAGAAGAAGGCCGCGCCGAAGAAGAAGGCCGCGCCGAAGAAGAAGGCTGCGCCGAAGAAGAAAGCCGCGAAGAAGAAATAGCGGCGGTCTTCGACGGTCCCCCTGACGGGGGCAACGCGCCTTGACCTGAGTCGGGCGCAAGGGGAACGCCATACTCCACACGCGGAGCACGGTGGAAGGGAACGCCTACCCTTGGTGGTAATCTCCGATTATCGAAAGGGAGCGGCCGCCTAACGGCGGGAGGGGTTCCTTGTAGAGGATGTGTCGGCTTCGCGAGTGAAGGGGGCGTTCTCTTTCTTTTTTTTGCGATGCCAACCGCGTTGCCTGGGTGGTTAGGCCGGTAAGCGGGCGGCGGCGTCTTCTTGGGGCGTCGTCGTCCGCTTTGCCTGTTCCGAACGGGTTCTCCTTGGCGCGTCTTCCATCGGTCCGTGCCTATGCGGTATCGTACCGGTCGCCGGGACCGAAATCATACAGTGAGGAAACAGCACGCCGTGTCCGATCCGCTTCGCGACGCATTGAAACAGGCTGTGGGTGACGCGCGCGCTCCGGGCGCGGTGGGGTGCGTAGGGGACGCGACGACGGATTACTTGATCGACGCATTCGGCGACCGGCAACGGGTTCCCGAGCCGCTTGCCGCGCGGACGGATACGCCGTACGATCTCGCGTCGCTGACGAAGGTTGTTGCCACGACGACGGCGCTTCTGCTGCTCTGGGAGGAAGGACGTTTCGATCTCGATCAGCCGGCGGGCGCCATCGTCCCGGTACCGGCGTTCAATCGCTTCACGGTCCGGCATCTGCTGCTGCACACCTCCGGTCTCACCGCCGGCCAGCCCTGGTATCGCGACGCGACGTCGCTGACCGAGATGCTGCAACGCGCCGCCGCTCTGGAACTCGCGCGGACGCCCGGCGCGCGGCGTCAATACTCGGACATCGGCTTCATGATTCTCGGGAAGATGGTCGAGCTGATTGCGGGCGACGCGCTTGATGCGTTTTGCCGCGCGCGGCTCTGGCGGCCTCTCGGCATGACGCGCACGGATTTTCGCCCGCCGGCGGAGTGGGCGGCGGCGTGCGCGGCCACGGAGGACTGTGCGTGGCGTAAGCGGATCATTGTTGGGGAGGTGCATGACGAGAACGCTTTCGCGGCGGGGGGCGTTGCGGGGCATGCGGGCCTGTTCTCGACGGCGCAGGACTTGGCGAAGTTCTGCCGTGCGTTGCTCGGCGGGCAAGTCCTGCGGCCCGAGACATTGCGGATGATGACGCGCGTCGGCCAAGTGCCGTCGTATCCGTGGCAGGGACTCGGCTGGAAGGTCGATCCGTGGGGCGACAGTTCGGAGGGGTATCTTCCGACGCGCGCGGCCTTCGGCCATACGGGGTGGACGGGCACGAGCCTCTGGCTGGACCGGGAGACGGGCCTGTTTGCGATCCTGTTGAGCAACACGTGCCATCCCTCACGGCAGCGGCGGGACAATCGCGCGCTGCGCCGCGCGTTCCACAGCGCGGTGGCGCGTCGCTTCTATACGTCGCGCACGAATGCGCATGGCGGACTCGATCGGGTGCTGTGGGATTTCTATCGTCCGCTGGCGGGCGCGCGCGTCGCACTGCTGACGAACAGCGCGGCCATCAACCAGACGGGCCTGCGCATCCGCGAGACGCTGCAACTACATTCCGATGTGGCGCTGCGGCGGATCTACAGCCCGGAGCACGGCTACGAAGGCGAGGCCGAGGCTGGGGCGACGGTTGCGTCGCGGCAGGGGGCGGTCCCCGTGACGAGTCTATACGGCCCGCAAAAGCGCCCGTGCCTCGATGAACTCAAGGATATTGACTACTTCGTCGTCGACCTGCCAGACGTGGGCGCACGTTACTACACCTACGCGCACACGATGAAGGAATGCCTGCACGCCTGCGTCGAGGCGAAGAAGCCGGTAATCGTTCTCGATAGGCCGAACCCGTTGGGCGGCGTGACGCTGGAGGGGCCCGTGGCGCAGCGCGCGGGTTCGCCCGTATGCTGGGGCGCGGTGCCGGTGCGGCACGGGATGACGCTGGGCGAAATCGCGGTCTTCTTTCAGAACACGGAACTCAAGGGCAAGAAGCTCGATCTGCGCGTGAACCTGTTGGACAACTGGCCGCGCGCGTTCCTGTTTCATCAATGCGCGCTGCCGTGGGTCGCGCCGTCGCCCAACATCCCACACCCCGAGACGGCGCTGCTGTACGTGGGCACGTGCCTTTTCGAGGGCACGAACCTCAGCGAAGGGCGCGGAACCGACCGACCGTTCCACCTTGTCGGTACGCCGTGGCTCGACCCACTGGCCGTGATCAAGGAACTCGCGCCCGAGGAATACGCGGGGTGCGCCTTGCGTCCGACGTTCTTCACCCCCCGCTCGATCCCGGGCCGGGCCGTCGATCCACGCTTTCGCGACCAACTGTGCCGCGGCATCCATGTCGCCGTGGTCGACGCCGCGCGCGCGCGCCCGTTCACGACGGCACTCGCGCTCCTGCGCGCGATTCGGCGGCGGCATCCCGATGAATTCGCGTGGAACCCCTTCTTCGATACGCTCGCGGGCGGCCCTGCGGTGCGGGAACAGATCGAGGCCGCCACGCCGGCGTTGGACATTGTCGCGAGTTTTCGGCCCGGACTCGATGCCTACGAGAGAATTCGGCCAAAACTATATCCATAAGTGTTCGAGCCCGGGGACGCCACGTCCGATATAATGGCGCGTGGGTGTGCCCTGAAGGGGCGAGAACGAAGGGGAGTCATGATCATGTCGTTGAGTGTTGAACGGAAAGCAAGAGGTTCTCGGTCCGCGGGGACGCGATCGCAACATGGCCGCTTTCCCGTCTTGCGCGGCTTCTTCTTCGCCGTGGGCTGTCTGATCGTGGGCGCGTTTCTTGGCGCGTTTATCGGCACGCCGACCATCCGCAACCTGTACGAAGTGCCCGCCGTCGGCCCGAACACGGGGATCGCGGCGGGCGTATGCGCCGTGCTGTTCCTGATTGCGGGGTTCCTGTTGCGCGGCGCGCGCGAACTGCCGCCCGACCAGGCGGGGCGGCGCCCGCTGCCTATTCTCGGCGCGGCGGTGATCGGGGCGATCGTCGGCGCGTTCTTCGGCGCGATGTTCCCGGTGCTCGGGAAGGGCCTCGGCGGCGAACTCGGCGCTTTGTTGTTCATGCTCGCCGCCGTTGCGCCGCCGCGTCGCGGTCCGGCGGTCGGGCGTCACAGCGGCGCGGGCTGGGCCTGTTTGAGTATGGCGCTCGTTGCGATTACCTGCGGTTCTGTCGCGGTGTTCTTCCCGCTGGTGATGGACACCTACGTGCTGGCGCTGCCGCGCGGGCTGCTTTTCGTCGCCGCGCCGTGCGCGGCGATGGGCGGCATCGCGGGGTTGTTGTTCGCGCGGCACACGGGACGTCGGCGCGGCATCACGACCGGCGTTGCGCTCGTGACCGCGTGCGCCGCGTTGACCATGCTCGCGCTTTATCACGCGCCGATCAGACAGATCAGTTTCCCGGCGGACAAGGCCGTCGGGACCATACGGTACGCGCGCTGGCTCGATTATGTCACGACGGAAGCGCGGGGCACGCTGCGCGTGCCATTGCGCGGCGACGTGTGCCTGCAAATCAGCGGCGCGGACGCAGTTGACCTGGCGTTCCTGCACGGCGTGTCCGGCTTGCGCGAACTGGACCTTGTCGGCGCGCGCATCGATGACGACGCGCTGCGCCATTTGGCGCGGAACAAGGACTTGGTCTGGCTTGCCCTCGACGATACGCCGGTTTCGGACGAGGGGCTGAAGTACCTGACGGGCCTGACGGGCCTCGCGTGGCTCGGGCTTGGCCGGACGCGCGTCACGGACGCGGGGCTGGTCCATCTCGTCGACCTAGGCCGGCTGCGACATCTGGGGCTGTCCGGGACAGGCGTCACCGACGCCGGGCTCGAGACTATCGCGAAGTTGGACAGCTTGGAATCGCTCGAGTTGTTCGGCACGGGCATCACGGACGCGGGACTCCAGCATCTCGCGCGGTTGCAGCGGCTGAAGGAACTGGACCTCTACCAGACGCGCGTGTCGGCGGAGAAGGTGGCCTGGCTGCGCGGGCATTTGCCGGGGTGCGAGATCGGGTTCAGCGCGGGGGCGGAACCCTCACCCCAACCCTCTCCCGCAGGGCGAGGGGATATGGAGGGACCCTCACTCTATCCCTCGCCTCTGGAGCAAGAGGATGCGGCGTGGTGATGGGATCGGATCGGTTCGAGCGGGCGGTGGCGGCCATCGACGCCGCAAACAGCGAGGACCCGCACGTCGAGGTTTTCGAGGGCCACGAATACCCGAAGGAACTGCTCTACGGTCAGCGGATGAGCGCCTGGCTCGAACGCTTGCGCCCGGACGCGCCCGAGGCGCTTCGGCTGGCGTGTCGCGCGCAACATGTCCGGCGTTGGGCGATTCCGCGCGATACGTTTCCCATGGACCGGCGCGGCTACCTGATCTGGCGCAAGCAACTGTACGGTTTTCACGCCGACACCGTGGCGGCGATTCTGCGCGAGGTGGGTTATGACGACGAGACCATCGATCGCGTCGCGGCGTTGGTGCGGAAGCGGCGTCTCGGCGCGGACCCGGACGCGCAATCCCTTGAGGATGCGGCCTGCCTTGTCTTTCTCGAACACCATTTCGCCGGGTTCGCCGAGAAAACCGACGAAGAGAAGATAATCGGCATCCTGCGCAAAACGTGGGGCAAGATGAGCGCGGCTGCGCGGGCGCACGCCGGGACGCTCGCGTATTCCGAGGACGCGCGGAAACTCCTCGAACGGGCGTTGGCCGCGCGGGACGACTCGGCATGATCCGGTGCATCGGCATCGCGGGCGGCACGGGTTCGGGTAAGACGGCGCTGTCGGCCGCTCTTGCCGAGGCGCTGGGCGCGCGCGCGGCAGTCGTTGCGCAGGACTGGTACTACCGCGACCAGTCGCATATCGGCATCGAGCAACGCCTGCAAGTGAATTACGATCACCCGGATGCAATCGAGATGGAACGGCTGGCGCGCGACCTTGCGCTGCTGAAGGCCGGGCACGTCGTGGACGCGCCGCAGTACGACTTCACCACGCACACGCGCGCGGCGGTGACGCGGCGTGTTGGGCCGCGGCCTGTACTCATCCTCGAAGGGCTCCACGTGCTGTATGACGCGGACCTGCGCGCGCTGATCGATGTCAAGGTCTTTCTCGATGTGGCGGCGGATCTGCGCCTCGCGCGCCGATTGCGCCGCGACACGGGCGAACGGGGGCGCACGGCGGCGTCCGTTATCATGCAATATCTGGAGCAGGCGCGGCCCATGCACGACGCCTTCGTCGCGCCGTCCCGGCAGTATGCCGATGTCGTTATTGAGGGCGACTTCGAGATCGAGGCCGCCGCCGCGTGTATCCTCGCGAGGCTGGCTTGAGGGAATTCAAGGTCGGGCGCGCGGCCCTTATGGACGGTATGGACAGTATGGACGATATGGACGGGAATGCGCGGGGTCAGCCTGGTCTTGCGATGACTGCGCCGAAGGCCAGCGCGCCGTCAGATGCGCCATGGAGCACTTCGCCGCCCTTGCCGGTCTCGTCGCGGTAACGTGCGGCGATTTCACGCACGGCATCGCCCGCGTCGGCTCCCCCGAGCAAGGCGACAAAGCCGCCGCTGCCGCCGCCGGTGATCTTCGCGCCGTATATGCCGCGCCGGGGTCCGGCTTCGCGCGCGCGCGCGACCAGCCGGTCGGTGCCGTCGGAGCCGATGTTGCAGGCGTTGTAGCTTCCGTGCGCCTGGTACATCATCTCGCCGATGAGCCGCAGCGTCTCGTCGTCCGGCGCGTCGCGCCGCAGGAGCGCGCGCACGAGTCGTACACGCTGTTGCTCGTAGACGGGGTGCTCGACGGGGCGGCGGACGGCGTAAAGACGGCTCGGGACCACGCGCGTCACGGAGTCCGTGGTCCCGCCGTAATGCGCGAGGAACTCGCGGCCGCTTATCGTTTCGGGAAGCCGGCTTCGGAACCGGGCTTCATATGTCGATGGATCGAGGTTCGCGAGATAGCCGCCCCAGATCGGGTCCTCGATGCGCACGCGACCGTCGTCGGCCGCCGCCGCGGGTAGGCCCGCCATGTCCGCGATGATGCGATAGCCCATGAAGGTCCCGACGCGGACCGAGGTGTAGTCCGCGCCGGTGATGGCGTGGCGGATGCCCGAGTCGATGGCCCAGACGCCGGTATTTTCCGGGATGGGCACGGGCTCTTGCAGTTCCGCCGGTTGACAAAGCAGCGCGACGAGTGTGTCGCGCCTGCCGAAGACGGCGGTAATTTGGTCCATGACGCCGCAGGGCGCGCCGACGACGAGGTTCTCGGCCTTCTGGCACAACAGCGCCAGTTCGCGCCCGTCGAGTTCCACGTCGAGCAGCGCGGCCATCGCCTGCATCGAGGCGACCTCGATGGCGGCGGAGGAACTGACGCCCTTACCTAGAGGCACATCGGAGACGAGCAGCGCGCGCAGGCCGTGTTCCAGGCGAACGCCCTTCTCCCGCATCAACACCAGCAGTGCGCCGATGATGTACGAGGCCCAGTGTTCGGCGGGGCTGTCGCTGAAGCGCGCGCGCGCCGCGTCGTATGCGATGGGGGCGCCGCCGGGGGCGAGTTCCCCGAGCGGGAGCGACACCGTCGCGTTGCCCGCGTCGCCGATATCGGCGCTGCGCACGGTGATGCGCGGCCCGGGGTCCGCCTGGACGGCGGCGAAGGCCGCGCGCTCGAGCGGCATCTCGAGGACCAGGCCGCCGCTGTAATCCGCGAAACCGCCCATCAGGTCGAGACGACCCGGGGCACGGCAGACGACGAGCGGCCGGTCCGCGGCGAAAAAGTCCGCGTGCGCCGCGAGTTCCCGTTCGAGTCGTGCCGCATCCGGCGCGCGGCTCGAGACGACTTCAGGCAGTTTCCACATAGGCGGTCCTCATGCCCCCGGATATTCGAACATGCCGTTACCGGGTTTCCTCGCGGAGCGCCAGGAGTTCCTTCATCACGCCGAAAAGGTTCTCGGCGTATTCGCGCGTTCCGAAACAGTCGTGCAGCTTCTTGTACTGCGCGAACAGCCGTTCATACACCGCGTGATTCGCCGCGTCGGGCGCGTACTCCTTTTCCCGGACGGCGGTCATGGCCGCTGCGGCTTCGGCGAAGTCGCCGTGGCCGCCGGCGGGTTTTCCCGCGACCACCGCGCCCGCCATCGCCGCACCGAGCGCGCAGGTCTGTTCGCTGCGCGAGACCTCCATGGCGCGGTTGGTGACGTCCGCGTAAATCTGCATGACGAGCGGGTTCTTCACCGGGATGCCGCCGCAATTGATGATGCGGTCGATCTTGACGCCGAATTCCTCGAAGCGTTCGAGGATGATCCGCGCGCCGAAGGCGGTGGACTCGATGAGGGCGCGATAGAGTTCCTCGGGCCGGGTGTGGAGCGTAAGGCCGATAATGCCGCCGGTCAGCCGCGGGTCCACCAGTACGGTGCGGTTGCCGTTGTGCCAATCGAGGGCGAGCAGGCCGCTCTCGCCGGGCTTGAGGGCGGCCGCGCCGCGCGTGAGCGCCTCGTGCGAGCCTTTCTCTGGGCCGCCGGGCTGCATGTAGTTCACGAACCAGTTGAAGATGTCGCCCACGGCCGCCTGGCCGGCTTCGAGGCCGTACTGGCCGGGCAGGATTGACTCGGGCACGATGCCGCAGAGGCCGGGGATGTCTGGCATCGGTTGATCGAGCGGGCTCACGGCGAGGTCGCAGCTCGAGGTGCCCAGCGCGCGGACGAGCGCGCCCGGCTGAATGCCGGAGCCGACGCCGCCGAGGTGCGCGTCAAACGCGCCCACGGCCACGGGGATGCCCGCGCGCAGGCCCGTCTTCGCGGCCCACTCGTCGGTCAGGCCGCCCGCCGTATCCGCGATGGTGAAGCACGTGTCTGGCAGGGTCTCGCGCAGCCGCGCGAGGCCGGGATCGAGCCGCGCCAGGAATTCCGCGTCGGGATAGCCGCCCCAAGAGGGGTGGTAGCTCGCCTTGTGGCCCGCGGCGCAGACGCATCGCTTCACCCGAGAAGGATGTGTCGTGCCCGTGAGCAGCGCGGGAATCCAGTCCGCGCACTCGACCCAGGTGTGCGCCGCCGCGAAGACCTTGGGGGCCGTGCGCAGGCAGTGGAGCGTCTTCGCCCAGTACCACTCGGAAGAATACGCGCCGCCGCACTTGAGCAGATACTGCGGGCGCAGCTCGCGCGCGAGCCGCGTGAACGCCTCCGCCTCCGCGATGGACGTGTGGTCCTTCCAGAGCCACGCCATGGCGGCGAGATCGTCTTCGAACTCCTTGTGGAACGCGAGCGGCGTGCCGTCCGCGTCCACGGGGATGGGCGTGCTGCCCGTCGTGTCCACGCCGATGCCGATGACGTCGCCCGGCGCGAAGCCCGCCCGCGCGCGCGCCTGATCGAGTGTGTCCGAGAGCACACGCTCGATGCCCGCCACGTAATCCCGCGGATGTTGCCGTGCCAGGTTCGGGTCCTTCGCATCGAGCAGGATGCCCGCGTCGCCGTGCGGGAAGCCCCACACCGTCGTGGCGATCTCCTCGCCGGTGCGCACGTCCACGAGCAATGCGCGGACCGAGTTCGTGCCGAAATCCAGACCGATAGCGTACTTCGCGCTCATTGCACTCGCTTCCTCCCTGTTCCTTGGGTTCCAGTTCTCCCACGGACGCCGTTGACCCAGTGGGCTTAGTGGACTTGGTGGACGCAAGTCCCACGTGGAGGCGGGACCCGCGAACAATCGCCTGATTCTATGCTGCGAATCCGCGGCCTGCAACCCCGCGCCGGCGCCGTGATGGCAGGGGATGAATCACGGGGGAGCGGTTCGTGGCAGGGGGACTTTTTCTAGTTTCTCGCGAGCCTGGCGTGGCATAAGCTCCTGTGGCGCGCCCGCAACGACCAAGGCGAGGTAGCCGCTCAGGTCCTCATCCAGATTGTCCTCGCAGATAATGCGGACCGGAACGCCGTGATCAACCAGATGCTTATAAGTCCCGAATCGCGCGTTATGGAGCCATTCATCGGGTTCGCGGAAACTGTAGAATTCCCACTTGAACAGTAACAACAGCACGGTCTCGTCGGAGGGCGGCTCCCGCCGCAACACGGGTTCGCGCCAGAGTTCGGCAAATGCGCGAACCACCTCCTGCCGAGAAGGAAGAATATTGGTGTAGGACCAGTTGGAAACGTTCAGTCCGGCGCCGGCGTCGCGTGCGCTGCGCCCGGCTTCAAGCAGCCGATCAAGCGTCCAGCCATGGTCGGTCAAGATAGTGGGGCCGTCCAGTTCGAACGACACGGGCAACCGGGTGATGCCGCGAAATGCGCTGACGCTCGCGCCTGCCATCCATGCGGGATCTTTGGCGTGCCAGAAGAAGTCGTAAGAGTGCACGACCTGGTTTGCGCCACGGCTCAGGCCCCAATAGTCCAGGTTGGACATGAGGGCGCTTTCGCGTCGGTAACTCTCGCCAAGCGGCACCGAAATGCGCGCGTTTGCGTGGCCCGCGCGGATCGCGCGCACGAAACGCCGCAGCGCCATGCGCCAGGATTCCTCGCGGAAGGCAATCACCGCGCGATGCACGGGGTTTGTGTCCGGCGTCCCGGCGGTATCCGGGGGCAGGGGCGGCGTCTCGGGCAGAGGGACTTCATCCGGTACGACGGCGCGCAGCCACTCCGGGCGCGGCGCCGTTATGCTCTTGCGCCAGAACGCGATGCTTGACGGATCGAAGGACCACCAGTTCGCCCACTTGAGTTCGGCGTGCACGCCGATGAACGGGCTCCAGTAGATGTCCTCGCCCGCGAAGACCCTCGCGACTTCGGTGCATAGCGGGCCAAAGCGCGACCAGAACCGCTCGTCATGGATTGAGGGCAACCCCATCAGCACGCGGTTGCCGGCGGCGTCCTGCCAGAAGTCGCCGTCGTACCAACCGGGCGTGGCCCCGCCCCAGCAGTCGTTCAGCCGCACCCGAAGGCCGAGGCCATGTTGCTTGCACACATCGAGCCGTTTGCGGATGAATTCCGTCCGGTGGACGCCGGGTTCCGGTTCGAGTTCGCGCCATGGCGCGGAAATCTCGATGCGTGTAAACCCGAGCGAGGCAAGATCCGCAACCCAGGCATCAAAAAGCGCGAGGTCTTGGCACGGCGCGGTCCAATCCCACAGCGTGAACGCGCGATCGGTGTCGAATTCCGCGACGCCGGTGTCCGCTTGCGCCGCTCCTTCCGGGCATGCGGACGCATTCGTTGGCAAGACGACATCCACGCGTTCAAGAGAGAGTCGACTGGTGAGAGGGTTGGGGTATTCCCATGCGCCCAGGACCATGATAGTGCCCTTGAGTCGGCTGTCTTCGAACTGAAAGGGGAGCGTAAACTCGCGCTTCGTGACCAGGTCGCCGTCGTAAACGGGGCCGACGATGCGTCCGCCGCGGATGATATGGTCTGTCTTGATGTTGAGCTTCCGGCCGACTGGGCCGCGGTTGTGCTGATATACGCACTGTTCGAGGATTGCCGAGCCCACCTGGCCCGAAACCCGCCCGTCGGGCCGGATGTGGAGGCGAACGACCACGTCGAGCTTTCGCCCAAGCTCGACCTCTTCGGATTTGTCGAGAACTGTAGTGTTGCATTGCCAGACGCCGACAAGCGCCACCGGCGGTGAGGCCGGTTTCGTGTTGCCGACGCCACAGGCCGGACAGACAGCCACGCACAGCACGAGACTGGTCATATTTCGCATGGCGTTTTCCTGGTGGTTTTCGCCGGTTGTTTGATCTCTAACAATTATATGTACAATAACGAGATGGTTCCATGAGGCGAGATTTTCGTTTTCGAACGCCCTGCGCCGACATCAGGCAAGTACCGTTCTTCAGGCGCGATAAGGTCGGTCCACGTTGCTTCGCTTATCCACGAGCATAGGGATATGTTACCCTCGCGCAAGGAGTGGCGCTGGGGCGGGAAGAGCGCAGAGCAAGACCCCAATTACCCCCGCAGGGTAAAGCCTGAAACACACACCTGTTCCGTGCTTTTTCCGCCCGCTCCGTGGTGATTCTCTTTAGTCAAGGCCTGGACAGTAGCCGTCTTCGGTGTCTTCGCCGGGGCAAGGATGATAGCCGCCGATGTTGTAGAACTGGATGAGCCGGAGCAACTCGGTGAGGTCGATGCGCCAGTCGGGGCCGCCGTTATAGTCGGAGGCGTGGGGGGCGCAGGCGTGGTTTGCGCCGACGCCGGGGACGTAGCCGTCCTCGGTGTCGCCGGGGTTGTCGGCGCAATGCAGTGCGGCGGAGTTGTAAAGCTGGATAACGCGGAGGAGTTCGGTCAACTCGATTTGCCCGTCACCGTTCTGGTCGGCAGTATGCATTGCGGGCGGCTGCCCTTCTCCCTCGCCTTCCCCTTCCCCTTCGCCCTCTCCCTCGCCTTCGCCCTCTCCCTCGCCTTCGCCCTCTCCCTCACCCTCGCCTTCACCCTCTCCCTCACCTTCACCTTCACCCTCACCCTCACCTTCGCCGGGGATACTGCTATATTCATAGGCGCCCATGTCAACGATGGGCGACGTGCCGAGACCAGTGTCCGGGGTGTCGGGGTCGTCCTGAAATCGCGGATTGCCGACGATGTCGAATTCAATATCGTCTGGGAAGACGCCGTTCTCGCCCGCATCGATGGCGGGTGACCCGAGGTTCAGGCGCGGGTTGTCGTCAGCGGTGCCGGGGACGTTATCGGATCCGTCGGCGTCGATGAAGAGCGGGTTGGCGTCGATGCAGCCGGGATAATTGTCGGGGTTGGGCGGGTCTTCGCCGGGCTCGGGGGTGAACAGGTCCTGGACGCAACTGTAGCGGAAGACGGCGTTCCCGTCGATCTGATGTTCTAGGGGTTTCGCCTCCGATTCGGTGGCGGTATTACCCCAGAGAATCGAAGTGAGCAAGTGGGGGTTCCCTTGGGAGACTTGGATGATGCCGCCGCCGGTATAGGCATGGTTACCGTAGATGGTGCAGCCGATGAAATTGGCGATGCCGCCGTAGCAGGCGATGGCGCCACCATAGCCGCCGACGTCATAAGAACCGGTGCTCTGGCGGAAAGCGGTATTGCCGGCAAAGACGCAATTGATGACGTCGGTATTGCGGGCGATCCAGAGGGCGCCGCCGATATGGGCGCTGTTCTTGCGGAAGATGCAATTAGCGATGCGGCTGCCGACGCCGAAATTGACGATAGCGCCGCCGTTGGCGGAGAGGCTGCCCGTAGCG
>Ga0116142_10002458_pt1 | contig 19953 bp, 10 predicted proteins | sample AD_UKC033_MetaG_FD_89785 | JGI IMG/M metagenome (GOLD analysis project Ga0116142, IMG submission 89785) | Active sludge microbial communities of municipal wastewater-treating anaerobic digesters from USA - AD_UKC033_MetaG | ecosystem: Engineered > Bioreactor > Anaerobic > Digestate | place: USA... | reverse complement strand
CCAGCTTCCCACTCCGCTGGGGCATAATTGGAATCGCTCCATGCTCGTTTGTGAGGAATTCCCGAAACTGGCGTTTGAGACCGTGGTGTTGAGTTTCACCAACGCCAAACCCGTCAACGCCTGCCGCATGCGCGTTTCCTCCGCATCCCGCTTTCGGGTGCCGATCGCCGTCCGTCGCGCCTCCATTTCCCGCCTTTGCTTTTGCTCCGCCGCACGCGTGGCTTCCAACTCTTGTGCTGCCGAGAGGTGTACAACCCCGTCCATTAGCGAAAGCAGGCGTTGCTTTGCCAGCGCGTAGAGGGTTTCGTCAGCATGGGTAAAATACGCCACACCTGCAAAGGTTCCTTTCTCATGTCCAGCCTCCCAAAGGTTGATGCGGTACTCATCCGTAACGCCTGAACCGGGTGCGCCAAAGAAGGTCGCGAACGCGGTCCTGTTGTTGCCCCAGTCCTCGGTCTGTCCATTGGTGATCACCAGCTTGTCTCCCACAGGAACACCCTGAACGAAGCGCTGGAACAGCCCTTCAGGATCCAATTCCCAATTCAAGGAGAAACCCATGGAACCATCCTTCATGCGAAAAAGTACTTCGGTGCTCTTCACCTCCATCGTGCGATCATCCAGCACTGGCAGGTACACGCCCAATTGAGGGATATACTGCTTGCCTGGTCTGGCGAATGGGTCTTGCTCGGCATATTCACCCATCTCTGCAGTATCATTCGCCATGCTGTTGCCAGGGTCCGTACTGGAGGAGCATGCAAGGATCATCAGGCCGAGTAGCATCATCGGCATGGCAGTGATCGAGGTTCGGTGTTCCATGATCGGTTCAGCGGAGTGCTGGTTCGTTGATCACGACTGATTCGGCACACCGATCACCACTTGGGATATGGTTCACCGGCCGATGAACAACCGCTTCACATGAGGTCCTTCATCGAGCACGATACGCACCAGGTAGGCCCCGGACGCCAGAGACCCCACATCCATGGAAGCGGACTGGCCCAACTTGCTATTCGAATGCAGTATCCGCCCTGATGCATCCAATAACTCAACGTTGTTGAATGGCATGTCAGCGTATACGGTCAGTAAGTGCGAGGCACCATCAAGTGACACAAGCCAAGCCGGGCCGTTATCGACATCCAGCACTCCGACTGTGGAATCTATCTCGAGTTCTAGCGTATCTGCGCAGTCGTTCGCGTCCACCACCACTACGCTGTAAACGCCTCCAGCAAGTCCGACGAGGTCCTGCGAGCTACTTCCATTGCTCCAGTTGAAGGTGTATGGCGGCACACCACCGGAAACCTGGAGGATGATCGAACCATCAGATCCGTTCACTTCGTCGTTCACATTGGCCGTGACAAGGAGTGGCGCGGACTCGAGCACTGCGCCTTCAGCGGTCGAAATACAGCCGTTGTCGTCTGTAACCGTTACCGAATAGGAACCAGCGACAAGGTTGGTTATGTCCTCGGTACTTTCTCCGTTGCTCCAATTAATGCTGTACGGAGTGATGCCACCGGAAACATCAAGATCAAGGCTGCCAGCAGCAGTTCCATAGCAAATGGCCGCATCGGGTTCTTGAATGTCAGCTACCAGAGGTAGTGGAGAAGTAAGTGAGAATGTGACTGAAGAACTGCCTGAACAGGTTCCAAGAAGGCTGTTGCCGGTCGCTTGGTATACGATACCCCCGGATAGCCCTGTGACTTGGGCGCCACTTCCTCCACCCGGTGCTGGGTTCCATGAGATCGTGGTGAGACTTCCGCCCCCTGTGGTCAAGATGTTGGCCGATCCATCTGCAGCACCTGCGCAGCTTGGGTCCGTGGTCGTCACGAATAGTTCCAAGGTGGTGCAGAAGATCGCGTAGAAACCTTCTCTGGAGTCGTTCAGTGGTGCGGTCACATCCCATGCATCAGGGGTAAGGAGGAAGTCATCCAATGAACTGAATTCGTCTTGTTGGGCTTCGCCAGCTATGAACAAGCGTCCTTGTGGAGTAACTGCGACGGCATGCACTTCATCCTCTAGAAAGCCTCCATAGTAGGAGCCCCACATTCGTTCGCCGTTCGGGTCCAGGCGGGCAAAAAAACCTGAACGGACCCCTTGCCCGGGATTACCTGGCTGTATTCCATCCGACGATGCGATGGAGAAATAGGGATCCAATGGCACGAGATCCAAGTGACAACTCGTCACTCCACCGATATATATACTTCCGGCACCATCAATAGCACAGGAATAGATCCTTGTTTCTCCATTCGGACCGGTATAGTATCTTCCCCATATCCTTTGTCCTTGGGCACTGAACTTAACGACCATGCCATTGTAGTCATCGTTCGGTGATGAATAGAACGGTGCACCGAAAGAAGCAATACCCGTTTCCGACTTTGTAGAGCCTACTACGACCACATTGCCTGTAGGATCAACTCCCACGTCACGGATAAATTCCTCACGATCGCCACCGCAGTAAGTGCCCCAAGTACGTTGACCATTGGGGGTGAAACGCATGAGATAGGCATCTGTACCACCTGCAAGGACTACTTGCTGGGTACCAGAAGTTGTCACCCCGGACGTAATGGAAGTACTGCCACCAACATAGATCGAACCGGTCGAGGACAGGGCAACTCCTTGCGCGCTACCATGTAGGTATGTGCTCCACACCAGTCCTCCGCTTGCGTCCAATTTTGCTAGAAAACCATTGTTCCCTGAAGTGTTCGGTGGCGTTGTAAGGAAGCTTCCCGGAGTTGCTATCGATTGACCGGAGGTTGTTAGTCCCACCAGATACTCCGTGCCGTTGGCATCAGAAACGATGCTGTTCCCGATGTCGTCACCAGTTCCGCCAAAGTATGTGCCATACGTTCGTTGACCAGTGCTATTGTTGAACCAGACGATAAAGGCATCAAAAGTTCCACCACCAAAGGTGCCTTGGTAGGCTGCCGGACTAGCGATGCCAGTAGTTGAACTCGTCCGACCAGTGACAGCCGTACGGTCGTTGAAACGGAGGTACATATCGTACACTTCGTCGAATCCACTTCCGCCGAAGTAAGTTCCCCAAACACGGTCGGTGTGGCCGGTCATCCTTGCAATGAACCCATCAAACCCGCCATTGATCGTGTTGTCGAATGTTCCGGTAGTAGCGATCATGGTTGGTGAGGCTGTAGCTCCTGCGATCAACAGGTCATTCCCCGACAAAGGCTGAATGGAATGGATCACATCAGTGAAATTGCCACCGAAATAGGTCCCCCCGGTTCGAATCGCTGGGTCAATAACGAGTGCCTTGGAAGGGTCACGTCCGTGAACGTTGAAGGTCAATCCGTTCTCTCGCACTTCCCATGACGCAGCAAGTGCTTTGCCATCTTGGAATACGATCGGCGGTTCTTCAGTCACATCTCCTAGTGGCGTTGTCAGCCGCACAGCACCGTTTGATTCCGATCGAACCAATGCTCCTGATACCTTTAACTCTATCACATCGATGTCAGCATACGGCTCCACGAGATAGTCGTATTTCAACTGACCTTTTACTGAGTAATAGCGTATGTCGATGCCCGGATAGATGTTCTTCTTGACGATATCCCCGTATGACCGAACGTCCAGGACGCCATCAGGGCAGACCTCTAAATAATAGTTGGTATGTCCTTTCTGTTCGTTGGCCGTGAGCCAGGGACCGTGCGCGTTGCATCCAGGCCATGCAATGTCTATTCGATGGATCCGGATCTGGTCCGGAACCTTGTCGCTACCATGGTTCTCTGGGTAAGCATCGCGTGGGTCGGTCTTTCTCCAAGTCTCCACACGGCTCAACTGGTAACTGATGCCCATGTCGGTGATATGGAAGTTCAGAGGCCCCTGTGTGCCGTAGAATCTGACATCGGGACGAGGCTGGTGATGTTGGTCGCTGACCTGTCCTTTATTCTCCGTGAAGAAGACGGGCGGCTGGCCAGGCATCCCAACGATGTTGAGGGTCCAACAATTGAACCCGAGAAGAATGATTGTCCTGATGTCCATGGGCGAAGTCATGAGGTGGGTTCCTAACTTCTGAATGGTTGCTAGTATCGCGGGCGGGGCAGTCTGGCAAATATATGTGCCGGAGAGACAACCAGTGGAGTTATTCGCACGGTCGATCACGATAAGGGCTGTCCGGGACCAGCCGATTCAATAATTCGCACAGGTCTCTTTCCTTAGCAGCGACAAGAACACCGCAGTTAATGTCTTCGATACTAATGTTAACGTTTGTAACGCTGCTTTTCAAGTCATAGGACGTGTTGACATACCAACGGAATGGCGCGGAGGCTTGATCGAGTTCGACAGTATCCGTGAGGGTCGTAGCGCCGGCCAGGTAGCTCTTGTTCAGCCGTTCACGGTCATAGCGGTCGATCAGCCGGATACTGGTTGGGTGGAGATTATGACCATTGTGAACATTATTCGAATTCCATGCGGAGATCGTGAAGGTGATCGTGACAGTATCATCTCCGATCGGCTGTAGGTAGGAGGTTCCGGAGTGTAGTGTCAAGGTGCCTTGTGGTCCTCCCTTAAGGAAAGCGGCCTCAGGCAAACCATGCGCGTTGTAGCGTTGGCGAGGATGGCCGGGGTTCATGTTGATAACGCGGATCTCGCACTGCGGTGTCCTTCTTTTGAGCGGTATCCGGACGATATCGCATTTCGATCTTTCCATGGTAGTAGGTTCGACCGCAGCCGTGGAAGACAACAACCTTGAGCTCGTTACCTTATCATCATCAGTTGTGGAACTATGGATCTTAGCTGGGACCCCGGAAACATCATTTTGTGCCAAGGAGGGGGGCTGGGCAACTAAAGTGAATGCGGCATGTCCTTCGAATAATGTGGTGATCGGGGATGAAACGGAGAGGAACTCCGTGTTATCAAGATACTTGAAGAAGGAGAGATCCAGGCTATCCCGTTTCATCATCGTATCAACGACCAACAAGTTGAACGTACCGCTGGGGTACTGCCCTATCCAGTCCTTTGAGGGTATGCGGACGTTGAAGTCGCGGATGGCCTTCAAGTAGTAGGGCCATTGCACTGGATAGTGCATGTCGCCCAGATCACCGGGACCAATGCCGAACCCATGATACGTGTGCCCAGGATCCCTGAATACATTGAGCGGATACTTGCTGAACAGGTAAAAGAATCGTGTGAGTAGGTCAGGGCGGTCGTGTTCCGTGGCTAGAAGCGCAGCCAATGCTGGACTGGCGTTCTTGTGGTAGGTTCCAATGCCCTCATTGTCCCATTTCTTTTGGATGGTATCGAGTACGGGAGCTGCGTAGCCAGGATCAAAGCCATGTAGCTCTTCTGGCCAAAGCGGGTTCCAGAAAATGGGCGTCGCACAGCCGATCATCAATTCACTTTGGTAGTAAGCTCCATCCTCTGTACAACACGTCGCCTCGACACCTGTGTGGGTGCAACAGTTGGTAGCTTGTTGAGTTGAATGGTCCTCGCCAACAGCAGTGCTGCATTGTTTCGTCCATCCTTTCCAGTCTGAAAGATGGATCAGCTTATCCAAGCTTTCCTTCAGCTTTCCCTTTGCCTCTTGCGATGGCTGGGTGCAATCAGTCATAGAGGCGAACGACGGGTCCCAATTGAAGGCGTCGATGATGTTGAAATAATTCTGCGAAAGGTGCCGCAGCTGTCCTGGGCTCTGATCATCGGTATGTACTACACCATTCACGCCGCAGGTCTCATTTCTCCAAAGCATGTAGGCTTCCTTGCACCAACGGTCCCCTCCAACTGCCCAAGCCAACCGGAGACCTGCTGGGTCGGTGCCGTTATTGTTATATTGAACATCGGTCTTGTTCCCCCAATGTGTTGGCCCTCGTGTGTGGCGGAAGCGGCCTGTGCCAGCAGTAGATGCACTATGCCACACGAAGTCGACGCTTGAGTAGTGATCGGTCACCGCTCTTGTTCTGCCGAGGAATTCCCCCATGAGCTGTCGATCTGCATCGAACCGGACCGCATAGGTCTGCCACATCGAATGCATGAATTGATAGTGGTTGTTGAACCAGACCCGATGATAGGATGGCCGATCAATTACTGGTAGCCATGATTCGTTCTGGTCACCATAGTTCCACATGCCGTAATTGCGTGTGACCGCTGGGTCGGAGAACGCCATTGGCGACATGATGATGGTCTCTTCGATGTCGTCGTACTGCCCCTTTACACGTGGGGCCACGTCACCGAATACCTTCGTTGCGCACGAATGTTCCTGAGTAGGCATGGCAATGGGTTCTTTCTGCACAAGTTGGGCGCTTGCCGGAGCAGCCTGGGCGGATCGACCGAAGCAGAGGGTGAACTCGTTGAACAATGCCACGCCGATAGCGTCGCCTTGTTCGGGCCCTCGGTCTGGAAGTGTTGACTCGTTCACATGTTTCACCCGCATCTCGATCGCTTCGCCGTCGGCCTCGTGTTCTTCAGCGCACATCGGTAGGCTGTTGATGCCGGAACCACGTTCGTTGTAGTTAAGGATGTACTCGTCCGGGATCATCAGGTCGAGTGTATCTCCCGAATGGAAACACAGGAACTTGTATAGGCTACTGTCGTTGATCTCATCAAGTGTGCCGAAATCATCCACCCCGTTCTTCGGCCAACTGTAGAACGATAGACTATCATCGCTCAGAATGATCTCTTTGGGGTACTTCTGCCATATGTCTTTGGTCAGTAGCAGCAAGTCTCCTCCGGTCGCGCCAGAGGTAACATGCATCCATCCTGCCGATCGACCTTTCCTGCGATCGGTTGCGCTGTTAAAGCGGTAGGTGGTGTCCGATATTTGGTGAAGACTGATTGGCCGGTCAGGGACGATAGGATATTGCACTGATGAACTGCCTTCTATCCCGCTTCTACAGCTTGTGAAATGTCCATGGCCGTTCAACTGGACCAGGTGGAAGCCGATATCCTGCGCTCGGTTGTTCATGTCCCCATTCGCGGATATTGCTCCCATGTTCCCGGTGAATATGGTGGCATGTTCCACCTTCACGGTCCCGAGTGTGCTTATGTAATAGCGGGTAATGAAACGGTGGTGGGTAGTATCATCGTCTGCATAACGCCCTGACACACGGACCACACATTGCAGCGGCCCTTGCTGCTCGAGCGCGATTGAGTCCAAGCGAGAACTCGACAGGGCTTTTCCCTCGAAGTCGCCCGGTTCATGGGAGACCATTGAGGCTATGCACTTGTATGTGTTGTTGCTCTGTTTGTGGCTGATGGTGATCTCGTCATTGAGCACCTTGAATTCCAATGCCTCGTTCGTGATCGACAGACTGGGATTTCCGGCCAGTGTGGCTGGTGCGTACGTGGAAAGCAGGGGACCGTTCTGAAGAGTATGCATCGTGCCAGTCCGTCTCACCTTACGAACAAGTTCATACCGCTCCCAGCGACCGCAGCCAGCTTCGTAGTTCGCGTTGAAATGCACATGGACCCACTTGTAGGAGCTATCCGGCCAAACGGAAACGCTGTCCAGCTGCGCGGGGATCCACTCGCCGTTCTCTTCCAATGTCCAACGCCCCAATTGGCCTAGTGGGATCTTCCCTTGCGGCAAGGGTATCGAGGCCAACATGGGCCATTCTATATCCTGTTCTAGTGCCAGATCTTGCACGGCGATTGGGATCCGTTCCACGCGGATCGATCCGCAGGGTACCAACGCAACCCGGATCCCCTGCTTTTTCCATCGGTGCTTACCAGCTCTATGTCGGATCTCCATGTGCGCATCAAGTGGCTCTTTCAAGGTTTGAGCACTACGGAGAACAGTCCTTGCTGCCATCTGCAACTGGTTGACCCCGGCGAACAAGTTCTTTTGGCGGTAGGTCGTTCTGCCTATACCATACTCCGGCTTCGGCCACGAATGAGTGGAACTTCCCACCACCTCAAGTTCCACGGAAGCGAAATGGCGCGGGTCGAACTCAATGGTCAATTCGTCGATCAGCGGCCCGGGTGCACCAGGGTTGCAATCGACAAGTTGGCAGGGTGGGAAGACCGGACCGTTTGCTGGCTCGGGGGTGCCTCTTTCTGGCACTTCAACTCCAAGATGGTACTTGCGGCACATCTCCAAATAGAACCTTCCTGGGAGTTGACGATCTATTTGCACTAGCAGCGTATCAACCTGAATAGGCTGAAGGCCGTCGGTCCGAAATGACTGAGCATGAGAATGGAGGCCTAGTAGGACACAGACCAATAGGATGATCGCATGGAGACGCCTTGGCACGGCAGGGCAGTGATACGCTCGACAAGCCGCGATGAATGTTTCGTACTTTCTTTCCAACATTGGAATACGCTATTGCTCGTAATATTAGTCAGTTTCATATTGTGAGCGATAATGTTCGTATTCCACCTGATAGATCCCGGGCTCTCTATCCACTGGTGCTTCAGGCTCACGTCTTCGGCTCTTCGTCGCCTATGCAGCGCCTTGGTCGCTAAGGCGCAAGGAAGCTAAACATTTATGGAATTGATCGCCATGCTTACCTCCGGCAGGCGTTCCAGCAGGCTTTCGATGCCGTCCAGGAAGATCGACTGGTCATCGACCAGCAGAAGGGTATAGGTTGTTGCGCTCATCGGCCACAAAAATGCCCGGTGCGTGGCTGAAGCTACAATACCGGAAAACCATGAGTTGTTCGTCGTTGTGCCCCGGATCACAGCCATCGTTTCCTCCTGAACCAGACCAGCATCAGCAACACGATGATCGCCATCAAGCCCATGACGAGGAAGTATCCGTGCCGCCATTCCAGTTCAGGCATGTACTTGAAGTTCATGCCGTACACGCCGACGATGAAGGTGAGCGGGATGAAGATGGTGCTGATCACCGTGAGGAGCTTCATCACCTGGCCCATGCGCATGTTCTGCATGGCGTGGTAGGTGTTCTCCAGGCTGGTGAGGATCTCCCGGTCCGTATTGATCGTCTCGGCGATGTACACCGTGTGGTCCTGCAGGTCGTTGATGTAGCGGCGCGTGCTCTTGTCGATGAGCGGGCTTTGCAACGTGTTGAGCCGGCCCGCGAGTTCGCGTGTGGGCGTCACGTACCGGTTCACGCTGATCAACAGGCTGCGCAGTTCCTGGATGGTGAGGAGGTCCTCGTTGCCCGGTTTGAGCATCACCTTGCGTTCGAGCGCCTCGATGCGCTGGCCGAGCGCCTCCACGATGAGGAAGTAGTTGTCCACGATCACATCGAGCAGGGCATAGACGAGGTAGTCTGTACCCGCACGTCGCACGCGACCCATGCCCTGACGCAGCCGTTCGCGCACCGGTTCCAACACATCGCCCGGCTTTTCCTGGAAGGAGATGACCAGGCCTTGACGGAGGACGAAGCATATCTGCTCGGTGTGTATGCCGCCGGTCTCCTCGTCCATGCTGAGCATCTTCGCCACGATGAACAAGGTGTCCTGGTACTCCTCCATCTTCGGCCGGTGGTCGGTGTTCAACACATCCTCCATCAGCAACGGATGCAGTTCGTAGCGTTCACCGACGGCCAGCATGGTGCCATCGTTGTTCAGCCCATCGATGTCGATCCACACCCTTTCGCACCCTTCGGAGAGGGCGCTGAACTCATCGATGCTGGAGAGTCGACGTTCATGGACATGGTCAGGTCCGTATTCGAACAGTCGGATGGACGTGTTGGCCCCGTGGCTGTCATCCACGCCCACGAAGGATCCGGGCGGCAGGCCTGCTTTTCCGGAACGGTGGCGGACTTTCTTCATGGTCGGTGCTCGTTTCGTGAACGGGTGCGACGTCCCGCTATCCGTTGTCGTCGATGCCCGCGAGGGCGAAGGGGTTCCGCTGCACGAGATGGTGGATCGGCAGGGCCACGGCGATGCCGTCCGCTTTGAAGCGTTTCAGGATACGCTCGTTCAGGTCATAGCGCATCATGCGCGCCGATACCGGGTCCGGAGCCCATACGTAAGCCCGGATGAGCAAAGTACCGTCCTTGATGTCGATCACGCGCACGGCCACTTCCGGCTCACCCGCTGCGCGCTCCTCGGGGCTGCGTTTGTCGAACTGGGATGGATGTGCTTTCGCCTCCTCCTGCATGATGCGTTTCACCCGATCGATATCCACATCGATCGCCACGGGGACCTCCACGAACTGGCAGGTGGCCTCCTCGCGGATGCTGCTGTTGACGATACGTTCCTCCCCGATGATGGAGTTCGGGATGACCACGCGCCGGTTCTCGAAGGTGAGGATGGTCGTATGCCGCAGGTTGATGTCCTCCACCGTGCCGAAGAGGCCTTGTTGTCCCACCTGGATCACATCGCCCACGCGGAAGGGTTTGAAGGCGACGATGAAGATCCCGCTGATGATGTCGCTGAAGGCTTTCTGCGCCGCGAAGCCGAGGATGGCCACGAGCAGGCCCGCCCCGGCGAATAGGGTGAAGGCGAAGGACCGCAGCGAGGGGATGCTGTAGATCACTGCGAAGAAGGCGGCAACGACAACCACGGTCCGCACGGCGTTGCGCAGGAAACGGTATTGCGTGAACTCGTCACGTCCCTTGGCCTTCCTGCGCGCATAGCCCCGTTTCAGGATGAGCCGCATGATCCGCTCCACAAGCCACGCGGCTCCGATGATGGCTATGATCTTGAGCAGGATGAGCAGGTCCATGCCCAGGACACGCAGGAAGGTGACTATGGTTCCTGGCTCTTCGATCGGGTCCGCTGGTATCGGCATGGTCATGCCATCGCCGGATGCCTGTGCATCGCGGTGGTTGGGCAAAGGTCCCAGCGCCTCCGGGCTTCCGGTCCGGCGTACCGGTGGAGTTGTGAAGGGGGAGGTGTCAGCGATCCGTGACCGGCCGCAGGTCCGGGTGCATCACGCTGCCTGCTGCCACAGTCGTGACAGGTGTTCCTAAGCGGAACACCTGCATATCGCGGCCGTGAAGGGTCATCCGCCCACCGCTCACGTGCAACAACGAACCCTCACGCAGACCGACGACCTGCATTCGTGGGTTCACCGCCAGGAACTCGGCGATGCGCTGGTCGCGGCTTTCGCCCCCGTGACCGGGTATGGTGGCCTCGGTATAATGCGGGTTGATCTGGAAGGGGACCAGGTGCAGGGCCTTGAGCGAGGGTGGTTCCGCGATGGGCATGTCGTTCGTGGTCATGATGGTAGGGCAGGCCACATTGCTGCCGGCGCTCCAGCCGAGGTAGGGCATACCACCGCGTACCTTGTTAGCGATCGCCTTCAGTAGCCCGGTGCGGTACAGAGCGCGGAGCAGAAGGAAGGAGTTGCCGCCTCCTACGGCGACCGCATCGCACGCATCGAGGGCCTTCACAGGGTCCTTCTCCTGGTTGAGCCCGATGGTCTCGCAGCCCATCTCCTCCAAGATGGGTCTCACGCGTTCCACATAGGTGTCGAGCATCTCATCCGTGGCCGCGAACGGCACGAAGGCGATCCGCTTGCGATCCCTGAGAAAGGAGGCGACATATGATCGGGGCCATTGGAAGAAGGGTTCGCCGGGCAGGGTGGAGTTGGAGAGGAGGAGAAGGTCCATGGTCATTCGGTCACATTGCCTCGGATGGTCAGCACGTACGGTACGTCTGAGCCTTCCACCTCGAGGTTGATGGTGCGTTGCAAGGGGCCGGGTCGTACGCGGCCGGAATAATGCACGGTTGCTGTCCCCGTGCCGTTCACGGGGACGGGATCCGGTGGTACGTTGATCGTCACACAATCACAGGAGGTGATCCCACGCATGATCCGGATCTCACGATCCCCTGTGTTCTTTACCGTGAGCAGGAAGTCTTGCGGAACTCCCTGTCGCACGATGCCGATGTCGAACGTCATCTCACCGCCAATCTCCATCACCGCATCCTCCAACCGGATGCGTTCCACCTCGATGCGGCGCTCGTGCGCGGCCTCGGGGCTGTACACCGATCGCTTCAGGTCATTGATGTCATCGCTAACACCGGCCACCGCACGTTCTTCACCGAAGGGTAGTACCCGCAGGCGCAACACACCGCCGTTGGCCGCAGCGCTGTCCATGTAGGTGCGGAGGCGACCGCTCTCAGCGCGATACAGGTGGTTGCGCAGGCTCTCGATCCGTCTTCGGCTCAGGGCCTCGTTGTAGTCGTTCAAGGCGAGCGGACTGGCATGGCCGCGCACATCAAGGGTGATGCGCTCGCCTTGGTCCAGCGCAGGGATCAGGGCTTGGACGAGTTGGTCGAGCTTCGTCCGTCCGACTTCGGCATCGTTCCTGAAGAAGCTGTCGATCCGCTCAGGATCACTGTTCTCCGCACGGTAGGTCCCGAAGAGCTGACGGTATGCGTCGTAGGTGGCGCCGTAGGTCTGTCGCGTAGTGGTCAGCCTTGTTCGCGGCTCCGGTTCGTCGTTGTGGAAGTACAGCCGGAGGGGGAAATCCTCTCCCATACGCAGCAGGACCGTCTTCGGATCTTCCGTACGCGCGGAAGTTGCGGGTTCGATCGCAGCAGTGGAGATGGTATCCGCGAGCACGCTATCCGGTGTCAAGGGACCCTCGGTGGAGACGAACCGGTAGATGTCATTGCAGCAGGTCTCACCTTTCGCCGCGAAGGAGCCCTTTCGGTTGCTGGTCAACCAACCGATGCCGGTCGTCGCGTCAAATACCGGGTACAGGTCATTCGCGGTTGAGTTCAAGGTGGTCATGTTCTCCGCTGGGCGCTGGTCGTTCCGCCATTCGGTGCGGAAGATGTCATATCCCCCCAGGCCTGGACGGAAGTCACTGCTGAACCACAACATCCCGCTGGTCTCATCGAAGGATGGGGATACCTCGTTCCCTGGCGTGTTCACCTGCTGTCCAGCATTGCGGATGTTGGATACCCTGTTGTCGGCCAGATCCCCGTACCAGATATCCATGCCGCCTTCACCACCGGGTGCGGCGAAGAAGAGCACCGATCCGCCGTCCACGTGCGCCACCCAGGGCTGTGTCGCATCCGGGTGGTCATCCAGACCGGTCAATGAAAGGACGGAGGTGTCAGATAGGCGTGAGGCGATGTGCTTTGTGCCATCACTGTCGATGATACTGAAGAACAGGTGGCCATCGTTCACCCTCCACATCGGATTGGCACGGGCCTGTTCCGGTGCTTCAGGACGCCCGGGATCGGCCACCGGTTCCTGCCAGCCCTGCGGTGTTGGTCGGCTGCTGTACAGGGCGACGCGGTAGTTCGAGGTGTCCTGCACCTCGCCCTCCTTGTTCAATTCGCCGCGAAGGCTCGTGAACCAGAGCGTGCCATCCGGGCCCGGGCGCGCACCGAACTCGCTGTCGGTCGTATTGACCGGGGCCGGAAGGTGCTCCACTTGGAACGCGGTGTCCACAGGCACGATGGCGAGATCACATCCCGCGAGCGCATGGCGCGCACGAAGCGCCGTCACGGTTCCCTTGTCCTTCTCTTTCTGCAACACCTTGTTCCATGTAGCGTGGGCATCGTTGTACCGTCCATCACACAACTGCATCTCTCCGAGCCATCGAAGCGCCTCCGGATGTGTGCGACCGCCATCCTTGTGATACACCCGTTCGTAGAGGTCGATGGCTTGTGGGTACTGGTTGCTCAGTCGACACGCTTCGGCCTGTTTCCATTGCAAGCTCATGCGGCCCGGCTCCAGGGCCAGCGCACCGGCATAGAAGCGCGAGGCTCCATAGAATTCCTCCTTCGCGAAGGCAGCATCACCCCAGGCGGTCCATTGCTCCACGGATTGGGCGTTCATGTGAAGGGAGCGAAACAGGAAAGAGAGACACACTATGACCAGTCGCACCGTGATCACGGGAATAGCGGTTGATCTGCAAGGAGTCAATATCATCATCTTGTACGGTCACATAGACTTGAAGAATATGGTATGCGCAGAGGAAGGACATACCTTACCTCTTGAAGTCTTCCATAGCGGCTGGCTGGAGACCAAACGGGCATGAGGCAGACGATGCGAACCAGTTCATCGTCAATCGACCTGTCCAAAGGTTTGATGATGTGGATGTTGGAAATATGACCTGTGGTATCGATCGTGAATTCAACTAACGAACTTCCTGTCGCTTTGGTTTGACGGACCAGCTCTTTATTGATGTGCTCGTCAATAAAGCAGTACAGATCACCTTCACCTCCTGGGAATTCAGGAGGAATGTCTGGGTTGATCATTAGGGGTCCATCATCTTGAGCAACGCATGACGATGGAGTCAAGATCAAAGCAAGAACAGAGCCCAAGGTGACTATGAAAGGTGGTTTGTTCATGCTCAGATCTGCGCTGGACATGCCTTGAAGTGAACCGGGATGGCCGGCCGCTTGCGGAGGATGCGTATCGCGGTGAGCTCGATCGCTCCTCGGTTGCGGCTTGCCGGTACGAGGTCGCTGGTGTTGATGTCGTAGCTCACGCCGAAGGTCCAATCGTCATGTTCGAGACCGGCGTAGAGGTATCCTGCATCAGCAGCTCGGTAATGGGCACCCACGAGAACCGCGCGCCGTATGCCGTACCGATCCAGCATGATGTAGCGGAGATTGGATCCGATGTCGAACTCCTGGAACTCGCCCTGTGTCATGAACTGAAGCATGGGCGACAGGTCGAGGCGCTCCGCAACCGGGAAGTTGAGGATGACATGTCCGCTCGCACGGCGGTCCAACGAGGTGCTCGGTCCGTTCAGGAATCGGATCTCGGGCGTGGTCAGATTGAAGATCCCGAATCCGAACTGCAACCTCGTCCTTTCATCCATCAGGTAGCGATAGGTGAACCCTGCGTGGACGTCCAGGTGCGCGGATGAACTTCGCGCGAACTGTTCACCGGAGCCGAGGTCGGGATCGTAATAGTAGCCGTTGTACTGGTTGTCGAAGGTGAGCCCGGAAGGATCGAGCGAAAGCGCCGTGGATCCGAATTGGACACCACCGGTGAACGCATGTTCATCCCCCGGGCCGAAGCGACGGGTCCAACTCGCACCGAGGCTCAGGTGGGTCTGGTCCAGGCGGCTGTCCCCGGCCTTGTCATCGAACAACCAGGCACCGAGCCCAAGTCCTTTCACACCCGCCGCATCCGCTGCATCACCTCCGAACGCGAAAGTGCGGTAAGGGATGGTGACCGCCCGCCACTGCTGGCGGAAGATGCCGTTGAACCGGTAGTCGCCGTCGAACGCGCCGATCAAGCCCGGCCCCGAAGCCAGTGGTGTGTTGAAGAACTGGGAGAAGTGGATGTCCTGGGCCGACAGGGAAGCTCCCGTCAATGCCAACCCGAAGGCGAGCATGGCACCCAGGAGGAGGCGATGCCGAACGGTCCTCATCTTACGACGGTCACATTACCTTTCGTGAAGTACTGTTGCCCATCCACGCAATAGGCCGTGAGGTGGTACACGAAGACGGCCGGATCCACCGGACGTCCTTCGTAGGTGCCGTCCCAGCCGCGCGACACGTCCGTGGTCTCGAAGACGAGCTCGCCCCATCGGTCGAAGACCTTGAAGTCCAGGGTGGCGATATTGCGGCCACGTACGTAGAGCACATCATTCTTTCCATCGCCGTTCGGAGTGAAGGTGTTCGGAACGAAGATGTCCGGCTCATCGCAGATCAGTTCACGCACCTCCACCAGGACCGAGGCATCCTTCGCACAGATCCCGTCGCTAACGGTCACGGTGAAGCGCGTGGTGGAGGTGATGATGGCGATGGGGGCCTCACTGAACGGGTCATCCAGTGGTTGCTGAGGGAGCCACGAGTAGGAGAGACCGCTGGGAAATGCTTGCAGCTGCACATTCCCTCCGGATACCAGCACCAAGGGGTTGGCGGAGGCCTGGATGCTCGATGCATTGAGCGGGGATACCGCCTGTTGCGCCGATCCGTTCCAGGTGCACCCGGAGGGAGACGTAACTGTTACGGAATAGGTCGTGGTGGTGGGAGCGTTGGTCCATATGCGGAAGGTCCCTTGCCCCTGTGTGATGTATTCCTCCGGGGACCAGTTGAAGGTGGATCCCGGGTCCGCGCCGAACAGGTTGATCGCTCCGGTGTCACCGGAACAGATGGCTTCCACCGGGTCCAGGCCGATCCCGCCATTGGACACATCGATGTACACACTGTCCAACGCCTGGCATGCACCGTTCGTGCCACGCACATGGTACCACGCTCCTGCGGTGATGTCGATGTTCGCCGTGCTGTCGGCGGACGTCGTGTTCAGCATGTCCGAGAACGAGTTGCTGCTCGACCATTGGAACGAGTTCACATTCCCGTAGCCGGACGCGACGAGCTGGGCTTGCGCGTTCGGTCCGCAGAGCGTACGGTCCGCGCCCGCATCGATGGTCAGGTCGCGCACCACCACGGTTTGTTCGATCACGGAACTGCACGTGCCATTGCTGATCGTCAGGGTGTAGGTGGTCGAAGTGGTCGGGTTCGCGACCGGATTAGCCACGCTCGCATTGCTGAGTCCGGTCGTGGGCGACCATGTGTACGTGATCCCAGGGCCCACGATGGGAAGGAGGCCGATCTGTGCGCTCCCGCCGGCGCATATGAGCGTATCAGGTAGGTCCTGTGCATCTGCGCCCAGCACCACTACCTGGCGGTAGGTGGTATCGCTCAGGTTGCAGGCGCCGGGGTTGGACGCGACAAGCCGGACGGTGTAAACACCTGGCGTGGCGTAGACATGGCTCGGGCTGCTCTGAGTGCTGGTGCTGTTATCGCCGAACGACCACTCATAGCTGCTCGCCCCATAACTCGCGTTGGAGAAGCTTACTGGCGCGGGGAGGCAGTTCACCGTGCTGTTGAAGTCGGCCACCACCATGGGCAGGTCCATGTCGAACTTGAAGACCGCATTGTTGCACAGGCCGCTATTGTTGGTGGGGCTTACCGCGCCGGGCAGGGGGTGTATGGGGATGTCCGAGTTGCCACCGCAACCCGCGCATACGCTCTGGTAAACACGCCCGCGACGGTCGAAACGGCTCGTTCCACCGTCCACATGTTCCGCACTGACGCCACCACCGAAGTAGGTCGCATAGAACAAGGCGCTCAGGTCGATGTCGAGCACCGCCAGGTAGAAGTCGTTCCCGTCCGTGGTGGACTGGAAGGCATCAGCGGTCACCGGGAGCCCGGTCGTGCTCAGCAGGCCACCTTGGATGGAACTTCCCCAACCACTCACATAGATCTTGTTGCAATAGTCCACCAGGAAGGCGGTGGGAGAGATGTCCGGCTGTCCATCGCCCTGTCCGAAGCGGGTGCTGATCTCGATGGTGGTCAGCGCGGGATCCAGCTTCGCGATGAACTGTCCCGCGTTCGGGGTGGAGTACGCCGCATTGATGATGAACATGTCCGCTGGCGCCTGGGTCTGGCCGAAGAGGTAGATATCGCCGTTCTGATCCAGGTCGGCGAAGTAGCACTGGTCGTAGGTCGGACTTCCGAAATAGGTGCAGGCGATCACGGATGTCCCATCCGTAGCCACCTCGGCCACGAAGCCATCGGCCGTGCCTCCCTGGAAGGTCTGCTGGAAGGCATCCGCGCTCACCGGAAGATCGGGACTTCGTGTGCCACCGGCGATGTACAGGCCTCCGGCATCATTCAGTTCAATGTTGTAGACGGCATCGGCCTGTGATCCTCCCAGGTAAGTGCACCAGCTCAAGGTGGTCAGGGAGGCGTCGAATTTCATGAGGACGCCATCCTGCGCGCCACCGCCATACACGGGCTGCAGGGCGGAAGAGGTGGTGGGGAAGTCCGTGCTGGCCGTGCTGCTGGCCACGTACACGTTGTCATTGGCATCAAGCAGTACTTCGCCCCGTATCTCATCCGCGTAATTGAACTTGAGCCCGGCGGCCGTGTTCATGCCATCGTTGTTGGCGCCACCGATGAACGTGCTCGCCAGCAGATCGCTCCCATCCGCGCTCAGGCGAGCGATGATGATGTCCGTTCCATTCGGATAATTGGCCCCCAGCCCGTTGCTCAGGTTCAACGCGGGACCGCCATTGAAGCTGACGTCGAAGGCACCGGGGGTGGTAGGGAAATTGGATGAACTCGTCGTGCCGTAAACGAACAGCTCGTCGTTGTCGTTCACGACAAGGCTGTGCGGAAGCTCATCACTGCTGCCACCGAGGAAAGTGCTCCATACCAGGAAGGTCCCCGTTGTATCATACTTCGTCAGGGCGATGTCGATACCATCGTTCAACCCATCACCTCCGGCATGCGTGGTCTGGTAAGCGCCAAGGGTGGTCGGATAACCCTGGCCGAAGGCCGAACTGCCGCTGTACAGGAAGCCGTCCCGATCAAAGGTGGCCGTGTAGCCGAAGTTGTTCGCGAAGGATCCGGAGTAGGTGCTGAAGATCAATGTGGGGTCGATCACCAGGGGCAAGGATCGATCATAGGCACCCAACTCGAATCCGAACGCTTCACCCTTCCGGGAATAGATGCAGTCCACGGGGATGCGCACACCATCCTTTTCCTGGTAGGCGATGGGGATGCTCTCGGTGATCACTCCGAGCGATGTGTACATGGTGAGCTGGTCGGCGGCGAAGTGGATGCTATCAAGGCCATCATACTGGAACCTGACCGAACCAGGGTCTGCGGACGGGGCGCAGATCAGATCGTATTTCGCCCCGTTCTCCAGTGCCCGCACCCGAAGGTCGATACCGGGGAGCACATCGTGTTGTACCACCGCGCTGAACGCATGACAATTCCGCCCCCAGCGGGTGGGGTCGTTACCCTGGATGTAGTTGAAGGCTCCGCGCCTTACCCCGATGGCCTCCGATCTTTCCGGACCGGTCACACCTGAGAGACGCATGCGGAAGGCATGATGTCGGATCCGCTCAGGGGCAGGCTCCAGACCGACATGGGCATGGGCGATGGCCTCCATGGCGGTGGCATCGTAGCGGTCGATGAGGATGGCACCGCTTTCGAGCCAGATGGTGGCTTCCCGTGTCTCAGCCCGATGCGTGACCGAACGCGGCCATTGGCCCCGGTTCTCCACCCATTGCGTGGTACCCTGGGCCACCATCCGCGTGGAGAACGGGATCAGCAGGGCTGGAAGCCACCACGTTCGGGACCATCGCATGGTCACGAATGTACCTCACTGGAAGCCAATATGGGACCGCATCCCACCACCATTCGAGGTGGCCTGATCGGCGTGATCAGCGGGTCTTCTCGAACGCTTGTTGGTCACCCTTCACGGTGACACGGAATTCCACGCGTCGGTTCTGGCTGCGCCCTTCCTCGGTCTTGTTGCTGGCGATGGGCTGGTTCTTGCCATGACCGATGGGTAGCAGGCGTTCCTCACTGATCCCGTTGTCCCGCAGGTAGTGTGTCACGCTCTGTGCCCGTTGCTGCGAGAGTTCCACGTTGTATGCCCGGCTACCGATGTCATCGGTGTGCGCCTCGATGACGAGTTGGAGTTCGGGATGCTGCCTCATCAGACCGAGCACCTGTTCCAGCACTGGTTCAGAACCTTCCCCAAGGTCGGCGCTCTTATACTCGAAGTGGATGGCGTTGGTGCGGAGCTTGGTCCGGTTCAGATCACGCACCGAGGAGAGGTCCAGCGCACTGAGGTCCATCAGCTTCTCGATCTGCAGCATGTGGACCTCTGCATCGATGAACTGGAGTTCCTTCACCTTCTTGAAGACCTCGTAGAGCTCCTCTACGTTCCTGGCCTCACCCACGGAATACGTGTATACCCCGCGTTCCGGATCGAAGCGTTCCACCACGCGGTAGAACTTCTTGATCTCGCTGAACTTCGGATCATCCAAGCTCACGCGGTCCTTGGATGCGAACAGTTCCACGGCGAAGGCCACATCCCCGTTCTCATCGGCCACCAGGCCGAGCTGGTCGAAGGGCAGCTCCTGGAATTCGAAGGAGTGGGTGATGCCGACCGCATCCTGATAGGCTACAACGGTCATGTCCTCGTGATCGCGGAAACGGTCGACCACAACGAGCGGTCGGGTATTGCATTGGTTCGAGATCACTCCGTTCGCATCAGGAACGGAGAGGATGTCCAACCTCAAGAGGTAGGTGCCGGGTGCCTTGAAGGTGTGCTGGATGCGGTCTCCCTGCTTTGACGCGCCATCCCCGAGGTCCCAGTGGT
>Ga0116142_10002455_pt1 | contig 19962 bp, 18 predicted proteins | sample AD_UKC033_MetaG_FD_89785 | JGI IMG/M metagenome (GOLD analysis project Ga0116142, IMG submission 89785) | Active sludge microbial communities of municipal wastewater-treating anaerobic digesters from USA - AD_UKC033_MetaG | ecosystem: Engineered > Bioreactor > Anaerobic > Digestate | place: USA... | reverse complement strand
TCTGAAAATAAGGAGTTACTTTCATCTTTAAATGTTGCAGAAACTAATCTTATCAACTTAAAAGAAAAACTTGATACTCAAAAATTGGAAATTGAAGATATGCAGAAAAAACTTATGCTTCAGTTTGAAAATCTTGCAAATAAAGTCTTGGAAGAAAAATCAAAAGCATTTTCGGACTTAAATAAAAACCAGTTAGATGCAATACTTAATCCTTTTAATCAAAACATAAAAGAGTTTAAGGAAACCATAAAGCAAACTTATGAAAAAGGGCTAAAAGAAAGGTCCGAATTGGGAGTAGAATTAAAGCATATTCAGGAAATGAATCTCCAATTGCGTGAAGATGCAACAAATTTGACAAAAGCATTAAAAGGAGATGTGCAAAAACAGGGAAGATGGGGGGAAATGATTTTAGAAAAGATATTGGAATCATCCGGATTGGAAAAAGGAGCACAATACAAAACACAGGATTCATTTACAATTGAAGATGGACGTAGATTAAGACCTGATGCAGTTATATATTTACCTGAAGAAAAACATATCATAATTGATGCAAAAGTATCTTTGGTTGCTTACGAAAAATATGTAAGTGCAGACAATGAAGATGATAGGGAATTATTTATTAAGGAACATATACAGTCTGTCAGAAATCATATTAAAGAACTGGCAGGAAAGGATTATGTTGCTAATTTAGGACTTACAACACCCGAATATTTGTTGATGTTTATTCCGGTCGAAGCTTCTCTTGCAGTTGCAGTATCAAATGATAACAGTATTTTTAACGAAGCATGGGATAAGCGGATAGTTATTGTAAGTCCTTCGACCTTAATTGCCACATTAATGACAGTAAATGCTATTTGGAAACAAACCAGACAGACTCAAAATGCTTTGTTAATTGCTGAAAGAGGAGGTAAGCTTTATGAAAAATTTGTCGGATTTGTAGATGATATGAATAGAATTGGTATTGCAATTGACAAAGCAGGAAAGGAATACGAATCGGCAATGTCAAAATTATCAACAGGGGCAGGTAATCTTGTCAAACAAACCGAAGATTTGAAAAGACTGGGTGCTAAAACCACTAAAGCTCTTTCAAAAGAAATACTTATCGAAAGCGATGCTGATGAAGACAATTTACTTCCTGAGGCGACTGATTGACCTGACCAAGGCTTCATCTTTTGCAATAGCTCTTACAGCTAAAAATGTAAATATGGCTGAAACTAAAGGTAGTATTATCAGAATTTTTGTCGAATAATCCACTCCAATTTGTTTAGCAGCATTCGAAAGATAATAAAATATCATACCAATGCTTCCTAGTTGAGTTATTATATTAAATATGTTTAACCTAATTTGAAGCATACGTCTCTTATAAAGAAAAATACTAGTAAGACTAATCAAATTAATCAAACTAATCATTATTAACATTGGTAAAAGAGAATAAAAAACAGTGTCTCCATTTTTTGTATATCTTACACCTGTCACAATTAAAGGAATTATCGAATCTTCGGTAGTAATTATGTCTCCAAAAGGAAAAAAGTAAAATAGTCCGGTACAAATCAGACTTAGAAGTAAGTATAAACTCTGAATTCTTTGTATCATATTATTTTTTTGGCAAAAATACAATATTTTTATGTGTTTATACTTTTGTCGTTTCAAAATATTATACGAATAAGCAGATTTGTTTTAAAATTGCGCTTATGATAAATTATAATTTGTATTCTTTCTGATGTTACAATAATAATTAACTTTGTTCGTTGAAAAAATGAATAATAAAAGATGGAAATGGTAAAGTATAAAGATAATGTAGAGGCAATAGATGCATTACGTAGCAAATATTCGGATTTGGTAAGTGAAATCAATAAAAAGATTTACGGTCAGGATCAGGTTGTTAAGGAAGTTGTTATTTCAATATTTAGTAGAGGTCATTGTTTATTAATAGGCGTGCCCGGATTAGCTAAAACTTTATTAGTTACTACAATAGCAGAAGTCCTAGGATTAAAGAATAAAAGAATACAATTTACTCCTGATCTTATGCCATCTGATATTATTGGTACAGAAATTCTTGCCGAAGACAGGCAATTTAAGTTTGTAAAAGGTCCGATTTTCGCTAATTTTATTCTTGCCGACGAAATAAACAGAACACCACCTAAAACTCAAGCAGCTTTGCTTGAAGCAATGCAGGAAAGGTCAGTAACCGCAGCAGGAATAGAATATAAGCTTGATGAGCCGTTTTTTGTTATGGCAACTCAGAATCCAATCGAACAGGAAGGAACATATCCATTGCCTGAAGCACAACTGGACAGATTTATGTTTAATATCATTGTTGATTACCCAAGTTACAAAGATGAGCTGACTGTAGTTAAAAACACTACAATTGACAAGGAATTTGATCTTAAGCAGGTTTTATCTGCTGAGGAGATAGTGTTTTTTCAAGGATTAATCAGAAAAGTTCCAATTAATGATAACGTCTTGGAATATGCTGTAAAATTAGTTAACAAAACCAGAGCGGGTTCAGAATTTGCTCCCGAGATAACAAAGAAATATCTACATTGGGGGGCTGGCCCGCGTGCTTCACAATACCTTGTTATTGGAGCAAAAACACATTCTATTTTAAGTGGAAAGTATTCACCTGACATAGAAGATGTTAAAGCAGTTGCAAAAATAATTTTAAGACATCGTTTAATAAAAAATTACAAAGCCGAAGCGGATGGCATAAGTTTGGATAATATCATCGACGAATTATTAAAGTCTTAATGAAATTTGTTTCAATAAAAATATTTGTAATTAATTTTATATTGCTTATTTCAGGAGCAATTGCTTCGGCACAGGATGTGCAAACTAAGAAGGTAGAAATACTTCATGCAAATAGCCTTGAATATGATGAATCTACGGGAGTCAAAGCCAAGAGATTACTTGGTGATGTGGTATTTCGACATGAAGATGCTTATATGTTTTGTGATTCAGCCTGGTTTTTTGATAATTCTAATACCATTCAAGCCTATAATAATGTAAGAATTAAACAGGGAGATACCATTTTATTGGTAGGAAAATACCTAGAATATGATGGCAATAGCAAGATAGCCAAAATGAGAGATTCTGTTGTATTAAAGCATAATAAATCTTTTTTGATAACAGATTCTTTAGATTATGACAGAAATTTAGATATGGCTTATTATTTTGAGGGAGGGAAAATTTATGACGGCGATAACAGATTAACAAGTAGGAGGGGCTACTATTATACAAAACTTAAGGATTATTATGCTGTAGATACTGTTGTCCTGCGTAATCCACAGTACGATATTTTCTCGGATACACTGCGATACAATACCGAATCGGCTATTTCATATTTTTATGGTCCTACTCAAATTATCTCGGATTCAAATTATATTTACTGTGAAAATGGAAATTATAACACTCGAACTGACGAAGCTGCGTTTTCTGAAAATGCCTGGTTAAGGTCAGGATCAAATTATTTAATGGGAGACAGCCTTTATTATGACCGCAAAATTAGATATGGTGAAGCTTTTAAAAATGTGTCGGTTATAGATACAGTTGAAAATTTGAATGCTTATGGTAATTATGGGTACTATTTCGAAAATCCACGTAATGCAATGCTTACAGATAGTACTTTTGTTATCTATGTGACAGACGGTGATAGTGTTTTTATGCATTCTGATACTGTATATATTTCTGTTGATACCTCCGATTATAAATTAATTCGGGCTTTTTATAAAGTACAGGTTTATAAATCAGATCTTCAGGCTAGATGTGATTCGCTGGTTTTTTATTCGAAAGATTCTATTGCTCATATGTTTTTTAATCCTGTGGTTTGGTCCGAAAAAAATCAGATTACGGCGGATCATATTGAAGTACATTTTGTAAATAAAAATCCTGAAAGATTTTATTTGACGGGAAACGCTTTTTCTATAGAAAGATATGATTCGCTTCATTTTAATCAAATGAAAGGTAGAAATATTGTAGGGTATATGAAAGAGAAAAAGATAAATAAAATTGATTTGTTTAATGATTGCCAGACTGTGTATTTTATTGTTGATGAAGATACTGATGAAATTGTTGCCATGAATAAGGTTGTTAGTTCTAATATGACTATTCTGTTTAAAGATGACAAAATTGAAAACATCTGGTTTTACGAAAAACCTGACGGTGAAACAATTCCTATCGAACAGATTAAATATGAAAAAACATTATTGAAAGATTTTATTTGGCTTGACAAATATAGACCAAAATCAAAATTTGATATTTTCGAATGGAAAGACATTGGAACTGGTGATGAAGTTAGTTTAAGTCAATAATTTGCGACTCTGTAATTATAAAAATATTAGTAATTATTTAGGTGGTTTAAAATTCTGAGCCCGTAGGAATCATATCAGTAACCCCGACTTTTAAGTCGGGGTTCACAAGCCGGAACAATAGCTTTTAGCATATGTATTTGTCAAATTAGGATAGCAGGTAGATACAAATACTATGACAAAAGCGAATATTAGATTCCACCTAAATAATTACAAATATTATTTGAATTCTAGTAATTAGTTAGATTTTTTTGTATTTTTATAGAAAATTCAAAACCATGAATACAAAACTGCTTATTGGAGTTATCGGTAATCAGGGCTCCGGAAAATCAACAACATGGAGTACATTATTCGATAGAAAAGTACACACAGGTAAAAATCTTAGAAAACTTGAAATTAATGGAGTTAAAATCCCAGTATTTTTAATTAATGAATCTGCTTTAGAACGAAAGACAAGCTTAGAATACATCCTCCCCGATAATGACCCGCAAATAGTTATAAGTTCATTTTTGTATCATAAAGATGTTAAGTCGAATTTTGAATATTTTCATAAAAAAGGTTATGATTTATATGTACAGTGGTTGAACCCCGGGTTTTCTGACCCAAATGAAAAGGCACTTTTCTATAACGAGGGAATAATAAATTTTTTATTAGGATTGGGCACAACTGTCTCTGTTAAAAATGGAAAATTATCTCCACAACATAGGGTACAAGAGCTAAAAAATTACATTTTTGCCTGGCATTTATCAAAATTATAGAATATTGGTAAAATACTTGTATAAAGAGTTATGTAAATAAAATAAGTGTATTTATATAAATAATATATATTTATGTAAATATTATTTGACAATCAATGTTTTTTTTTGTATCTTTGCAAAGAGAAATTATAGTATTTAAATATTTTTTTATGTCAATTCCGGGGGTACACAACGTTGGTAAAGTAATAGAAGTATTATTGGAAGAAATAGGTGTTGATTCATTTGAAAAATTGTGTCAAATAGGAGCCGAAGATACTTTTTTGATATTACTTGCTAATAATAAGAATTTAAGTAAGAGTGTTTTATTTGCGCTTGAAGGTGCAATTCAAGGAGTCAGGTGGTTTAATCTTGATAAAACACGGAAAGACCAATTAGAGAAATTTTTCCATTCTGTAAAAGTATATAAATAGCATAAAAAAGTCTGATAAATCTCATTTATTAGTTCTTAAGATGTTTGCAATTTTAAACTTTTAAATTTAATGTTGTAAACAGGAGTTTTATGCAAAAAATTAGCAAACATCCGATTCTAAATATTCCTCAAACTGAGGAGGTTAGGTTTATATATAACGGAGTAGAAGTTATTGGAAATAAGGGTTTTACAATTGCTGCTGCCTTACATCAGGCAGGATATCCGGTACACAGTCATTCGTTGGATAATCGTAACAGAACTTTAGAATGTGGAATTGGTAAATGTGGTGCCTGCGAAATGTTGGTTGATGGAAAAATTGCTCGAATCTGTATTACAAAGGTTGATAATGTGAAGGAAGTAGCAGAAATTCCAAAAGATTTTATACCTGAATTAAACTCAGACAAAAAGCAAGAAACTATTAAAGTTTACAAAACTGACGTTGCGATAATTGGTGCAGGTCCTGCGGGATTAGCTGCAAGAGAAATCCTTAATTTGCATAATGTTTCCAATATTGTAATTGATAACAATGATAAAATAGGTGGACAATTTTTAATGCAAACTCATCAGTTCTTCTTTTTTGAAAAAGAAAAAAAGTTTGGAGGAATGCGTGGTTTCGAAATAGCACAAACTCTTGCAGGAGAGGATAGAAATGGTATTCTATTGGATTGTGTGGTTTGGGATATTCTGGAAACTAAGAAATTGGCGATAAAAAATATTAAAACAGACGAAGTATTTTATATTCAAGCTGAGCATTTAATTGTTGCCACCGGTGCAATTCCATTTATGCCCGGATTTAAAAATGATGATGTCCCCGGTGTTTATACTGCTGCTGTTGTTCAGAAAATGATGAATAATGAGTTTACTTTACTTGGTAAAAATATTTTAACTGTAGGAGCCGGTAATATTGGATATCTGACATCATATCAGTTGATGCAAGCAGGAGCTAAAGTAAAAGCGATAATTGAAGCAATGCCACATGAAGGAGGGTTTCCTGTGCAGGCTAACCGTGTAAGACGACTTGGAATCCCGGTAATGACCGGATATATATTGCTGGAAGCTATACCGAATGATGATTATACAGGTGTTGTGGGGGCTGTTGTTGCAAAGTGTCAGAATTTTAAACCAATTGCCGGTACCGAAATGACAATTACAGGAATAGATGCAATAAATATTTGTACAGGTTTGGTTTCTGATAATGAATTATTGACAAAAGGTGCACTGCTTTTCGGAAGAAGAGTTCATGCAGTCGGTGATTCATTGAGAATCGGTGAGGGGACCAGTGCAGTTTTAAGGGGAAAACAAGCAGCTTTCGAGGTAATTGCTGATATGGGGTTGAAATATAATTATGATGATTATTTGAGTGTTTCTAAAGAATATATTGATTCGCAGCAACATCCGATTAAAGTAATTGACGAAGCGTTTAAGCCGAGTAGAGAGAGAGCCGGGGCCAAACCTTATGTTTTAATAGACTGTATTTATGGATTTGCATGTAACCCATGCGAATTTGCATGTCCTCATGGTGCAATAACGAAAACTTCGACCAGCACTGTTCCGCATATAGATTTTAATAAATGTATTGGCTGTATGGAATGTGTTTATCAGTGTCCAGGATTAGCAATTTTTGGATTTAACGAGAAAAAGGATTGGTTGTTTTTACCTGTTGAATATGAAGTCGAGGAAGGAAAAGAGGTCTATCTGGTGGATAATTTCGGTAAGAAAATAGGCGAGGGAATGGTTGAAAAAATACTTAAAAAGCCTAATAGAACTAATATTGCCAGAGTAAAATCATTTGATTTACATGATGATAAATTGTCATCTGTGAGAGGTTTTATTATTAAAGAAGATTATCCCGAAGAGCTCAAAATAGAAAGCTCAACAGGTGAAAGAAAAACTGAATCATATATTTGTCATTGCGAAGATGTTAAACTTGAAGAAGTATTAACCGCTATTGGTGACAGAAAGTTTATCTCAGTTGACGAAATAAAGCATATTACCAGATTAGGAATGGGTGCTTGCAGGGGTAAACGTTGTATTAAAAGACTAAAACAAACTATTGCTCCTTATGGGATAGAAATTGTCGGAGAGGCAACTCCACGTGCTCCTTTATCCAATCAGGTTACAATGGGTCATTTATTATCAGGTGATAAAGAAAAGATATTTACTAATCTTAATAATGTGCCTAACAAAAGGATAAAAGTACAATCTCTTGTTGCCGGAGGTGGAATGGCAGGGACTTCACTGTTTAGATATTTATCTGAAGCAGGATTGAAACCTGTTCTAATAAACAGAGAACGTGGCGGATCGTGGAGAAACATTGCCGGTGGCAGACCTGCATTTTCGTTGCCGGCACTTGCTGAAATTGCAATGAGAAATAGAGAAATATTTATTGAGTTACAAAAGATTTCGAATATTGATTTCAAACCTATCAGATATGTAAGTTTTGCACATGATGATGCTACTTATAAAGCATTGGATGCTTCAAGAGCATGGTCAGATGCTTATATGGTAGAAAAAATGGATTTTAGAAAAGAGATTTCTCCGTATTTTAATTCTGATTTGAATACATATTTGGCAGCATTGGTTACTCACGACTGTTGGCAGGCAACTCCGGGAAGAACTTTGGATTTGTTAAGACAGATAGGCTTAAACAATGGAGGTACTGTATTGGAAGATTGTGAATTGGTGGATTTGTTTAAAGAAGGAAAAAACGTTGTTGCTTTGGTTAAAATTCACACAGGAGAATACGTCGAATATGAAACGGAACATTTTGTAAATGCACTTGGATCTGAATCTGGTAAATTTGCTGCAAAATTAGGTTTGGAAATAGGATTATACCCTGTCAAACACCAGGCTTTCATAACAAGAAGATTGCCTTTTTTAGGAAAAAATGGCGATACTCTGGATATGTTGATTGATAGACGTAAATATAAGGGATTTTCCGCTGTTTACGGACAGCAACTTGCCGATACAGGCCAGGTGATTGGTTGTGCGTCTCCGGCTATAGATCCACAGGAAACAGATAAGGATTTAAGAATTAACAGTAAAGAGTTTTTAGAGATAGTATCCGAAATATTTGTTGATTGGATTCCACGTTTATCTTCTGTTGGTTTTCAGGCTGTTTGGTCGGGATACTATGTTGAACCTCGATATATTGTTGATCCTGAAAATGGATTATTAGTTGGATTGCGTGGACATGGATTTATGTTGAGTCAATATCTTGCTAAAATGTACGTTGATAAATTATTGGGAAAACCAACTCCTGAATATTTTAAAGACCTTGCTTTAAATGGTCCGGGATTATATGAAGCTGCATTTAAATAGTTGACAAGTTTACTTTTTGTTTAGTATTTTTTCTGCTTTAGTCTGAATATCTGAAAGTTTGGTTAATTTTAGATACTTAAGGAATTCTTCAGATAATTCATTACATACATTTTTAAAAAAATCAAGTTGTATTTTACTATTACTATGGCTTAGACATAGGTCATTTTGATCAATTTCTCCACTTATAGCTTCATATATTTCTAGTAAGCTTATTTCATCAGCCGATCTGCCTAAGTGGAAACCACCTGAAGGTCCTCTTGTTGCATAAATCAGACCGGACTTAGATAGGGTATCTACAACTTTTGTTAGGTGATGTTGCGAACATTTTGTTATTTCGGCAATACTATGTACACTAATACCACATTCTCCTGAAGCAGCAATTAATGCCATACTGTGTATCCCTAATATATTTGCATCGCTTAATCCTATTATTCTCATAAATTCTTTATCGTTTTTAGCACATCCTTAGTTTCATTGACATTCTTTATCATGTCGTATAGTGTATGTGAACGAAGATAATCCATCAATTTATTTCCAACTTCAGTACATATTCCACCCATTAAACAAGAACCAAAAGGACATATAGCATTATCAATAGGACAGTCATTAACAGTAACTTCTCCTTCGAGTGCTTCAAGAATTTCAATCAAAAAAATATCTTCTGCATGTTTCTTTAAGTAAAATCCTCCGCTTGGTCCACGAGTTGATCCTAATAAACCTTTTTTTACCAGTCTTTGTAATACCTTTGCCGCATGATGTTTCGAAGCTCCCGATATTTCAGCTATATCATGTGTGTTTATTGATATCTCTGAAATTGCTATTAATGCCATAGCATGAAATGAAATAACATTTGCTTCTGAAATTGCTAAAATCTTTGTCATTATCTACCGTTTAATAATTGTTAAATAAATTTTTATTTTACTGTCTATTGATTATAATGTATAACCTTTTTAAACAATCAGCACGTTTCTTCTAAAAAGAAAAGTAAAAATATAAAAAATTATTTAACAACAAAATACTAAAAAGAGCAGCTTAAATTGTTGTTTAAACCGCTCTTTTTAATATAATTATGAACGTAAAGACATAATGTCTCTATCGAATACATATAAATTGTTTTTACCGACAAGATTCAATTTGTCAATAACTGCCTGAGCAGAACTTTCTTCTTCTACTTGTTCGGCAACAAACCACTGTATCCAATTCTGGGTAGCAAAATCACTTTCTTTAATTGAAGTTTCTAGAATTTTGTTGATACTGTCACTTATATATCTTTCATGTTCAAGCACTTCGTCGAATAAAACATTTAGATCTTTCCATTCTGATTGTGGTTTTTCAAATCCGGGAATGATTGCTCTGCCTCCGCGTTCATTAATATAATCAATGAACTTAAGCATATGCATTTTTTCTTCCTCTGCCTGAGCATATAGCCATTGCGCTACTCCGGGCATTCCTTTACTTTCAGCCCAGCTTGCCATTGAAAGATATAAAACAGATGAAAATCCTTCCTTTTCAATTTGTTCGTTCAGAATTTTTTCAACTTTTGGTTTTAACATAGTTGTATTTTTTAAGTTATTAATAAAAATTTATATTTACATAACCAAAATTAGTAAGAAATGTTTATCTTTAAAACAATATTTTAAATAGATGAAAAAATTTTTGATAACAGATTTACAGGAGATTGAAAAAATTATAACAAATGCTAAGGTATGTTCATTGGCAATGATTAGTGAAAATAAACCTTATTGTGTTCCTATGAATTTTGGGTATGATGATGGAATTATTTATCTTCATGGAGCACCCGAAGGTAAAAAATTTAATGCTCTGAAAGAAAATCCTGATGTATGTATTTCTTTTTATACCGATGAAGCACTAAACATAGTTCATGAAAATGTAGCTTGTTCTTATTCTATGAAGTACAAATCTGTCGTTGCCAGTGGATCGGTTGTTTTTGTTGACGAAATTGAAGAAAAAGTCAGAATTCTAAATATTATTATGAAAAATTATTCAGGTAGAGATAATTTTACTTATTCGAAACCGGCACTTCAAAATGTCAGTGTATTTTATCTTAAACCTAATGAATTGACAGCATATAAACGTGGATATTAATTGATATTATTTTAAACTATAAAACTAAAATTATGAGTGTAGTAGGAACAAAAACAGAAAAGAATTTATTGAAATCCTTTGCAGGAGAATCGCAAGCCCGTTCGCGTTATACAATGTTTGCTAAAATTGCTAAAAAGGAAGGTTATGAGCAAATTGCAGGTATATTTCTTGAAACAGCAGAGCAGGAGTTACAGCATGCGAAAATGTTTTTCAGGTATATGGAAAGTGGAGAGCCTTTGGAAATCACAGCTATGTATCCTGCAGGCAAGGAATTAACCACAGTTGAAAACTTAAAAGCTGCTGCAGAGGGAGAACATGAAGAGTGGGCAGTTGATTATCCCGAATTTGCTAAAGTTGCAGAAGAAGAGGGCTTTAAAGATATTGCTGTATCTTTTAAAATGATTGCAAAAGTTGAAGCCGAACACGAAAAACGTTATCTGAAACTTTTAGAGAATCTTAAAAACGATAAAGTATTTGAAAGAGAAACTGAGGTTGAGTGGATGTGTCGCAAATGCGGATATGTACATAAAGGCAAAAAAGCTTTAAAAAACTGTCCGGCATGTAAGCATCCAATGGCGTATTTTGAAATTCACGCTAATAACTATTAATTAGTTATACATAATTGTAAACTAAGGCTTCATTATTTTATGAGGCCTTAATTTTTACTTTTTCAGTTTCCTGTCAATTAAAAAATTGGTTATTAACATTACAATAGTGCCTAAGATAGCTCCGGTAAGCATTACTGCTTGTGCATGATGATAACCAAAGTATCTTAAAATTAAACCTGATACAACGATTATAACACAAACCGCTAAAGAGATATTCGAGATTTTCTTGTATTTCTTATAAGTATTATTTGCTTCTTCACTCATATTAAAGTTTGTTTATTTGATTATTGTTATTTAATGGCTAAGGCTAAGGTTAAGGTAATCTTAAAATTTGCTTTAACACTCTGCTTTTTTATTATTATTTAATTATTCACTATCATTTTTTGTTGTTTAACTTATTGTTCTATTGTTAATTGTTTATTGAATATTGTCATTTGCCAATTTGTTTTTTCTTAATGACCATATTACTAAAAATACTCCGGTTAATACTACCGGAATACTTAAAATCTGTCCCATATTTATTGACAAAGACTCTTCAAAAGCAACCTGATTTTCTTTTATAAATTCTATGAAAAATCTTGATGTAAACACCATTATAAAAAATACTCCGAGCAGAAAACCTTTAGCTTCACGAAAACGCTGAACTTTATAAAGTCGAAGCAAAACAATAGAAGTTACGATATAAAATAGTGCTTCGTATATTTGAGTTGGGTGAGACGGAACTGTGTCGCCGTTTCTTACAAAAATAAATCCCCATGGTAAATCGGTTTGATGCCCGTATATTTCTGAATTCATTAAATTGCCTAATCTTATCAAAGCACCAGCAAAGCCAGTTGGAATAGCAACTCTGTCAATTAGCCAGAAGAAACTCTTTTTGGTAGATTTTCTTTTAAAAATCAACATAGCAATAATAATTCCTATGGCTCCTCCATGGCTGGCTAATCCCATAAATCCAGTAAAATGAAACTCGGGAGAAAAGCTGAAAGGTAGAATGATTTCCAATAAGTTTTGAGAATAGTATGCCCAATCATAAAAAATACAGTGACCTAACCTGGCACCGATTAGTCCGCCTAAAACCACCCAAACAGTTAAAGAATCTAGTTCGCTTATAGGAATACCCTCATTTTTATAAATTTTCTTTACAATAAAATAGCTGATAATAAAACCCAAAGCAAAAAATACACTGTAAGCTTTAATCGGAAAACTTCCTATTTCTATTAAATTAGGGCCAACATCCCAAGTAATTGCATTTATCATAAACGGCTTAATTTTTGACAAATGTAAACAGTATATTTTAAATGGATATATTTTTTTTAATTATTCTAATAATTTTGTCTAATAAGTTTTAAAGTGTTTTGAATTACGACATAAAAAATTATTTTTGTAAAAAACTTTAAATTAATAAAAATGAAGAGATTAATTGGAATGATAATTATCGGTAGCTTATTTATTCAAACCGGTATTTTTGCTTGTACTAATTTTATTGTTACAAAATCGGCCTCAGTTGATGGTTCTGTATTAATTAGTTATGCAGCAGACAGTCATGTATTGTATGGTGAGTTATATCACTTTCCGGCTAAAACTTATCCAAAAGGTACCATGTTGAAAGTCTATGAATGGGACACAGGAAAGTTTTTAGGCGAAATTCCACAGGCTGAACGCACTTATAATGTTGTTGGTAATGTAAATGAATTTCAGGTAGCCATAGGAGAGACTACGTATGGTGGCAGACCTGAGTTGTTTGATACAACGCTAACAGGAATTATGGATTATGGCAGTTTGATTTATATAGCTTTGCAAAGATCCAGGACTGCACGTGAAGCGATTATGGTGATGACAGATTTAATTGAACAATATGGTTATTGTAGTTCGGGTGAATCATTTTCGGTTTGTGATAAGAACGAAGCCTGGATATTTGAAATTATTGGTAAAGGACCTGGACGTAAAGGTGCTGTTTGGGTAGCTTTGCTGATTCCTGACGGATATATTTGTGCTCATGCCAATCAAGCAAGGATAACTACTTTTGATTATCAAAAGAAAAATGACTGGAATAATCTAAATCAAACTGTATATAATTCAAAAGATGTTATCAGTTTTGCAAGAGAAATGAAATATTTTGACGGAAAAGATGAGCAGTTTAGCTTTTCTGATACATACGCTCCGGTTGACTTTGGTGCAGCTCGTTTTTGCGAAATACGTGTTTGGGCATTTTTTAATGCTGTTGCTGGAGGAATGGATAAATATTGGGAATATGCAAAAGGAAATGTAGAGCATGGTCAATGGGGATATGCTACTAACAGAATGCCATTGTGGATTAAACCTGACAGAAAAATTTCTCAGGCAGATATTTTTAAATTTATGGGAGACCATCTCGAAGGAACAGAATTGGATATGAGTAAAGACTTGGGAGCAGGTCCTTATGGAAATCCTTATCGTTGGAGACCGATGACATGGTCAGTTGATGGACAAAACTATATACACGAAAGAGCTACGGGCACTCAACAAACCGGCTTTTCTTTTGTTGCTCAACTTCGTAGTTGGTTACCCGATGTATTAGGTGCTATTAATTGGTTTTCTGTTGATGATGCTCACTTTACAGTTTATGTCCCGATGTATGCTTCAATAACAAAAATCCCTTATCCGTATCGTCAAGGAAACGGTTCTATGATGAAATTTACAATGGAATCGGCTTTTTGGATTTTTAATATGGTTTCAAATTATGCCTATACAAGATATTGCGATATGTATCCTGAAATTGCTCAAGTTCAATCAAATTTGCATAATGAGTTTGTTGAAGGAATAAAAACTAATGATTCAAAATTCGCTGAAATGGCTAAGACTTCTCCCGAAAAAGTGATTGTAGAATTAAATAATTACTCGGATTACGCAGCTAACAAAACACATAAAACCTGGACAGAGCTTTATGCTCACTTGTTCACTAAATACATGGATGGAAATGTTAAAACCGATGTGGAAGTCCCCGCCGGATATATATATCACGCACCATCTGTTAGTCAGCCTCCTTTGAAAGAAGAATGGTATAGAAGAATTGCTGCAGAAACAGGCGATAAACTTAAATTAATCGGTCCGGGGCACTAAAATATTATTCATTTAGATTTTGAAATAAACCGTTTTTATGCGGTTTATTTTTTTATTAATATTTCCTATTTGAAACATTTTTTATATTTTTGCTTCAATTCCGATTAACTTAAAAAATGATTTATTAACCTAAAATTATTAAAATGAAAAAGTTTGCATTAGTATGTAGTTTATTAGTTATGACTTCAGCGATATTGCTGTCACAACCATTGAGTAAAGCAACTAAAGATATTTCATACAAATTTGTTTCTTCCAGTGGTACAAATGCATCAGCTGTAGTTTGGCATCCGGAAAAGCAATTGTATTTTACGGTAATTGCCGGAAATGCAAGTTTCCCTCTTGAAGCTTTTGACGAAAAAGGAAAATCTGTCTATTCTGAAGAAATTAATATTGATTGTAGAGGGATGTGGTACAACCCTACAACAAAAAATATTGAGGTGAATGGATATGATAACAATGGTTGGGCTTCAATAATTTTTAACGAAAAATTTAATTTTCATGAAGTTAAAACTATTTGTAGTGGAATGAAACAGCCTGATGCTAACGTTTGTGGGACATATTATACGAAAAAGAAAAGTGTGATTTTCTTAAACGAAAAAGATTTATGTATTGACGTTTATAATTATAAAAATCCTGGAAAAGTAAAAAAAATTAAACTACAATTAAGGTCAGATAATTTGGATCCTTATAACACAACTACAGTAGCTTACACGGGTAAAAAAGGCTTTGAATTTGTATTGTTGAATGTGGATAAATACCAATTGGATTATTTTGACAGCAAAGGACAGTTCGCGGGAAGTACCACTTTACCTAAGACTGCAATTGTTTCATATATGTTTAAATTTGCATTTGCAAATGACAGGGTGTTTTTGTATGACAAAGAGGTAAGAACCTGGACAGCATTCAAAGTTTTCTAAAGGCTTTTCTGTTGCAATCTTATCTTTTTACAAATTTCCCATATAGCAATTCCTCCACTTACGGAGACGTTTAAGGAGTGTTTTGTGCCGTATTGAGGAATTTCAATACAATAATCACAAATATCAAGGATTTCCTGTTGTACGCCATTAACTTCATTACCAAGGAAAAGTGCATATCGTTGGGTTGGGGAAGGGGTGAAGTCACTGATATTTATGCTTCCTTCTGCAATTTCAAGAACAATGATAATATACCCTTCTGATTTAAGAGTTTTTGCAACATCAATAGCCGATTCGTAATATTCCCAATCAACAGTTTCGGTGGCTCCTAAAGCAGTTTTATGAATATCGCGGTGGGGAGGCGTTCCTGTTATTCCGCAAAGAAAAACAGCTTGGCAGCCAAATGCATCACAGGTTCTGAAGATAGCTCCGGTATTATGATGTGAGCGTATATTGTCAAGAACAACTATTAAATCAAGTTTTGAAATTTGTTTGTATTCTTCGGGACTTAATCTTCCAATCTCGCTTATAGGCAATTTTCTCATACTGTTAAATACTTAAAGCAATAAAAGCCATTAAACCAATCGAATACAAGAATGCATCTTCGTCAATATCAAATTGATCGTTGTGAAGGCCAATATTACCTTTGTCATTACCCGAAATTCCCATTCTGTAAAAAACTGCAGGGATTTCTTTTCCATAATATGCAAAGTCTTCGGCAGTCATTCTGACTTCCATTTTTTCGATATTTTTTTCGGATAAATACTTCGTGGCAGCTTCTATTACTTGTTTTGTTAAACTCGGGTCGTTATAAACACTTGGATATCCGTGACGTATTTCAAGGTCGAATGTGCATTTATAACTGGCAGCAGATTTTGCAGCTATTATTTCCAATTGTTTTTTAATCTCAATTCTAAGATTTTCGTCAAAAGTACGCATTGTTCCGTCAGCAGATGATTGAGAAGGAATAACATTAAGAACTCCGTCAGCAACAATTTTGCCGAATGCAATAATAAACGGCATATCTGAGATAAGTTTTTTTTGTAATTCTTTGGCTTCATGAATAAACTCGACTAAAGCCATCACTGTATCACTTCTTTTTTGTGGGACAGCCGCATGTCCTCCAACTCCATTAAACTTTATATATAATTCGTCTGTAGCAGCCATTACAAAACCATCACCAAAGCAGAAATGCCCTGTTTTCATTTCTGGTAGAACGTGCTGGCCAATGATTCGTTTAATATTATACTTTTTTAATAACCCTTGTTCAACAAGCAGTTTTGCTCCTCCCGGAATTTTTTCTTCAGCCGGTTGAAATATAAGTATTATTTTTCCTTTGACTTTATCTTTAAGCTTGTTTAGAATTAATGCAGTACCAATAAGAGAAGCGGCATGAGCATCATGCCCACAGGCATGCATTACACCCTTATTCACTGATGAAAACTCTAGATTCGTTTTTTCGATTATTGGTAAAGCATCAATATCTGCACGAAGTCCAATAGTGTCACCGGGTAAACCACCATGAATTATCCCAATAACTGCATTTTTGCCAAAACTATCATCTGTTTCTATACCATTATTAATTAATAAATTCTTTAGATATAATGCCGTATTGAATTCGCTGAAAGATATTTCAGGATTTTTATGCAAATACCTGCGAATCTGAATAATGTCAGAATGTAATTCTTTGCTTAGGGCTTTAATTTCTTCTATAATATTTTTCATTTGCTAAAAAATAACTTAACACTTACTAAAATCATTACTATCGCAAATATCCTCTTAAGATTTACTTCCGAAATGTTTATTGCCAGTTTTGATCCGAAAAAAGCTCCAACAAAAAATGCTACTGCAATTATAGCTGCATATTTTATATTTATATGCCCGGCTTTGTAATAATTCAAAAATGCCAATAATCCTACAGGTAAAAGCATAAAAGCGGTACTCGTTCCCTGAGCCTGATGCTGTGTCATGCCAAAAACCAGAACAAGTGCAGGAATTACTATAATTCCTCCGCCAATTCCAAATAATCCACTCATAACTCCGGTTAGAAGTCCAATTAATACTAATATTATTACTTCGTTCATTTTCATTTATTAAAAATCAGTACTTAGTGATATGTAGAACATACTTGGTTGAATATAGTTGTTGTCAATTCCCCAAGCCCAGTCTGCCCTAACAAAATAGCCAAAAATTCTGCTTCTTAATCCAAAACCATATCCTGAAACGATTGGGAAATTATCGTTGTGAATTATTACTGTTACAGGATAATTGTCATAGTAATCATTTTCGTAAGCATTATTACCTTCAAATGGATTTAGACCACTCCAGGCACTGCCAATATCAAAGAATGCTATTACCTGGAAACTGTGTAAAAACTCATTATTTATTGGTCTTTTATAAAAATACGAAATTATAGGGAATCTTAATTCTGCATTTACTACGGCAAAATTAGTCCCATTACGAATGTTTTGAGAAAACCCTCTAAGATTTGTAGCTACAGCCTGATAAACATAATTTATTTCAGGATCAATGCGTATGTCGTAATTAAATGTTTCAACTTTAGAAGAAAGGTTAATCCAATTATCCATACCGCCAAGATAATAAATTAACTTTGCCGAACCAAAGGAAGCACTGGTAGCAAAACGAGCAGCAAAAATAAAATTACGGTGAATAGGTTGATAATATCTGAAGTCGGCTCCGGTAACAAATAAATCGGTATTTTTCTTGTCAATTCTTTTGTAAAACTCTCCAAAAACTTTAAATCTGGCTCCAGAAAGAATATTTGTGCAAATTTGTTTCGTGTTATCAAAAATATACTCGGCTTTAAGTCCTCCCCAATAATCATAAATATTGTCTGCTATTAGGCTTTGATAATCAACAGATAAGAACGAATTCATGTTTTGTCTGAGATTTGCCGTTATCTGAAAAGCACCAACCTGTGAAAACGGATAACGCATTTTGTAAAAACCTTCGTGTGTGAAAGTTTTGATGTAAAACCCATTTATATAGTTGTTAATTACCTGACGGTGTAGAATAACTTGTTTGTTCCATCGATTTTTTAAATTTTCAAAGCTTAACAGATACTCATTACTATCAAAGTTTCCTGAAAACCTAAAGCCGGCTGTAATTCTGTAATCTTCGAACAAATCCTGAGTCCCGACTTTTAGAATCATGTTAAATCCCGGATTAAAATAAAACGCCGAACCTGTAAAAGCTTGATATGAATTGCTTAAAAATCCAAAATCAATCTGACTTACAACATAATTTGTATAAAAGGTGGTTTGATATTTACCCATCCGCGGCTCTTTTGCATTTCCTTTTTCATCAAATTCGATTTTATCGGCAGTCGCTGTTTTTATCAATTCAGGCTCAAAATTGTAGTTGTTAATATTTATTATATGTTTTGACGGCTCAATCGGGATAATATCCAGAGTATCAGTTGCAATCAATTTGTTGTGTTTCTTTTCTATTTCTTTTTTTCTAAGGTTTTCTTTTTCTAAATTCTTGCGATATGTAGTTTTCTCCGAACTATTTACCTTTGTCGGTAAATCATCGTTAAAATATATTTTGTACTTAGAATCGGAATAATACAACATTGTATTTGCATTAGAAAACTTATCTGTACCGTATTCTAAAATGTTATTTCTATAATTAGTTAATTGTTGCTTGTTTTGAAAAAACCTGTAATGTGTAGTTGTGTCAATAAAACTTATTGCCGAATCTATTTGAGCAGAATAAAGATTTTTTATTCCATTTTCGTCCGAAATATATGTATATGTCTTGTTTTTATAATCAGGAAATTCTTCATGAATATCTTCCGTATTTGTTATCTGTTCAATCTTTTTTGTATTAATATCATAAATAAATACGTCATTTAGTTCCTGAATTTCAACAATATTGTTTCTTTTGTCGCCTAAAACACTTTCTTTTCTTTTTGAGGAAAATATTATCTGCTGAGACTTATTTACGTAAGTAGGAGTGTAATCGTCAGCATTATCCTGAGTAATGTTAACAAGAGTGTTGGCAAGGATATTAAAAATAAAAATATCCGATTGCCCATTGTTAAAACCTGCAATAACAAGGTTCATTCCGTCATGTGAATAGTCAAATGAATTTACTTTTTCAAGAGCAGTTAATTCAATTTCTTTATATTCTTTCGTTTCAAAATTATATGTGATATAGTATATTTCACCCTTTTTTTCAATCATAAATCCAAGCAAAATTCCGCTTTGATGCCATTTTAGAACAGGATATGAATAATCAGTAATTTGTTCAAGTTTATGTTCTCTTTTGTAAATGACACTAGTTTTACCTGTTTGGATATCTTTTACTTTAACTCTATATTTTCCAAATATATTTTCTGTCCAGGCAATTTTGTCAGCATTGCTGTTGTATTGAACCTGATAATATTTTGTTTCTTTTTTACTTTTTCTTAATGTACTA
>Ga0116142_10002454_pt1 | contig 19968 bp, 18 predicted proteins | sample AD_UKC033_MetaG_FD_89785 | JGI IMG/M metagenome (GOLD analysis project Ga0116142, IMG submission 89785) | Active sludge microbial communities of municipal wastewater-treating anaerobic digesters from USA - AD_UKC033_MetaG | ecosystem: Engineered > Bioreactor > Anaerobic > Digestate | place: USA... | reverse complement strand
GGCCTTCGAGCTCTCCGACGCCTCGGCCGAGCGCTCGGCCGCCGGCTGCACGATCAAGCTGAACAAGGAACCGATCATCGAGTACCTGAACAGCAACGTCGTGCTGATGAAGAACATGATCGCGCAGGGCTACCAGGACGCGAAGACGCTGGCGCGGCGCATCGAGAAGGTGCAGGCCTGGCTCGCGAATCCGCAGTTGCTGCAGGCCGATGCCGATGCCGAGTACGCCGCGGTGATCGAGATCGACCTCGACGAGTTGAAGGAGCCGGTGCTCTGCTGCCCCAACGACCCGGACGACGCCAAGCTGCTGTCGGAGGTCGCGGGCACGAAGATCGACGAGGCCTTCATCGGCTCGTGCATGACCAACATCGGCCACTTCCGGGCCGCGGCCAAGCTGCTGGGCGGCCAGCGCGACATCCCGACCAAGCTGTGGGTGGCGCCACCGACCAAGATGGACCAGAGCGAGCTGATCAAGGAAGGCCACTACGCGGCCTTCGGCACCGCCGGCGCGCGCACCGAGATGCCCGGCTGCAGCCTGTGCATGGGCAACCAGGCGCAGGTGCGCGAAGGCGCGACCGTGGTCTCGACCAGCACCCGCAACTTCCCGAACCGCCTGGGCAAGAACACCAACGTCTACCTCGCCTCGGCGGAACTGGCGGCGATCGCCTCGCGCCTGGGCCGCATCCCGACCGTGGCCGAATACCACGAGGCGATGGGCATCATCAACAAGGATGCGGACAGCGTCTACCGCTACATGAACTTCGACCAGATCCCCGAGTACGTCGAGGCGGCGAAGGCGGTCGAAAGCTGAAGCCGCCGGCGCGGGTCACCCGCGCCGGCCAGGGTCTGCCGCGGCAGACCCTTCGCCTTTTCGGTTTCCCCTGCAAGGGCCCGCTTCGGCGAGCCCTTCTGCCTGTCCTTCTCCCTGGGGCCGCTCGCGCTAGGTCCCTGCTTCGGGTGCGGAAGTGCCGTCCGTCGGGCCCGGCGATGCAGCAGCCTCCCCGGACTCTGCCGAGTCGGGCTCCGGCTGCGTCTGGGCCGCCGCCTTGCGCTGGGCCTTCTCCTCCTTCTTGCGCTTCTTCTCCAGCTCGCGCTGGCGCTTCTCGAATGCGTAGTTCGGTTTGGCCACAGGCAGTCCAGTTCGGGTCGTCGATGCCCAACCATACCCCACCCCGCCATCGCCCGCGCGGTCGGATCACCCGGCCTCGATTGGCGGCACGCACGCGGTCGCGAATGCGGCCGACGCGTGGCGGGTGTGCAGCGGCCTGTTGCGAGACGCGTTCGCGCGGGCGTCCGGCGCACCGGCCGCGGAAGCGTTAGCCTTGCGCCCGGCTGCCTCGACCACCTCGCTCGCCACGCCCATCGGCCCGCCGCTCTGACGCCCGTGAGTCCCGACGCCTCCCCGGCCCGCCAGTCCAACCGGCGCGGCATCGCCTACGTCTGTGCCGCGATGGTGTTCTTCGTTGTCAACGACGCACTGATGAAGCACGTCGGCCAGGAGCTGGGTATCGCGCAGATGATCTTCATCCGCGGGCTGATGACCCTGAGCATGCTGCTTGCCGTGGCACGCGCCACCGGCGCGACGACGCGCTGGCCACGCCTGGGCGACCGGCCGCTGATCGTGCGCGCGCTGCTGGACGCGCTCGGCACCCTGCTCTACCTGCTCGCGCTGATGCACCTGCCCCTGGCCAACGCCACGGCGATCAACCTGTCGATGCCGCTGATGATGGCGCTGGCGGCGGTGCTCCTGCTGCGCGAACGCGCCGGCCTGCCGCGCTGGGTGGCCATCGTCGCCGGCTTCGTCGGCGTGCTGCTGGTCATCCAGCCGCAGGCGCAGGGCTTCAACGCCTGGGCGCTGGTGTGCCTGGCGGCCACGCTGGCGCAGGCCGGGCGCGAGCTCTACACGCGAAGCATCGATCCCGCCGTGCCCTCGATCCTCGTGACGCTCGGCAGCGCGATCGCGGTGCTCACCGTGGCCGCGCTGCTACTGCCGCTGCAGGGCTGGCAGCCGATGCGCCCGATGCAGCTGCTGCAGCTCGCGACGGCTGCGGCGCTCCTGGCCGGCGGCTACTTCTGCGTCGTCAACAGCATGCGTCACGGCGAGATGAGCGTGGTCGCGCCGTTTCGCTACGTGGGCCTGCTCGTCGCCGTGCTGATGGGCTGGCTGGTGTGGCGGGAGGTGCCCAACGCGCTGGCCTGGGGCGGAATCACGCTCATGGTCGGCAGCGGCCTGTTCCTGCTGCTGGAAGGCCGCGCCCGGCCGCGCGGCCTTCAGCGCTCGCCCTGACCCTTGCGCCCGAGCAACAGCCACAGCAGGATGGCGCCGAAGGTCGCGGTGCCGATGCCGCCGAGCGTGAAGCCGCCGAAGCGCAGCGTGTAGTCGCCGGTGCCCAGCACCAGCGTGATCGCGGCGACGACGAGATTGCGGTTATCGGAGAAGTCGACCCTGTTGTCGACCCAGATCTTGGCGCCCGCGATCGCGATCAGGCCGAAGACGACGATCGAGACCCCGCCCATCACCGCCAGCGGGATCGCCTGGATCAGCGCGCCGAACTTGGGGCTGAAACCCAGCAGGATCGCGATCAGCGCGGCGACGACGAAGACCGCGGTGCTGTAGATCTTCGTCGCCGCCATCACGCCGATGTTCTCGGCGTAGGTCGTGACGCCGGTGCCGCCGGCCGAGCCGGAGATCATCGTCGCCACGCCGTCGCCGACGAACGCGCGCCCGATGTAGGGGTCCAGGTCGCGCCCGGTCATCGCGGAGACCGCCTTGATGTGGCCCAGGTTCTCCGCCACCAGGATGATCGCCACCGGCGCGATCAGCAGCATCGCATTCGCGTCGAACACCGGCGCCGAGAAGTTCGGCCGGCCGATCCACGCGGCGCTGGCGATCCCGGAGAAGTCGATCGGCGTGCCCAGCCCCATCACGTTGGTGAGCAGTCCGTAGACGACGCTGGCGGCGAACAGGCCCACGAGGATCAGCAGCCGCTGCGTCATCCCGCGCGTGAACACCGCGACCAGCGCGACGCAGACGAAGGTCACGCCCTGCATCCAGGCGTCGAAGGGCGTCGGCGCCATGTTCTTCACCGGCAACCCGGCGAGGTTCAGACCGATCACCGCGACGACCGCGCCGGTCACCACCGGCGGCATCAGCCGCTCGATCCAGCCGGTACCGGTGGCCATCACCGCCGCACCGATCAGCGTGTAGACCGCGCCGCAGGCGATGATGCCGCCCAGCGCCACGCCCAGGTTGGCGTTGGCGCCCTTGCCGGCGTAGCCGGTCGCGGCGATGACGACGCCGATGAACGCGAAGCTCGAGCCGACGTAGCTCGGCACCTTGCCGCCGACGATGAAGAAGAAGACGAGCGTGCCGATGCCGCTCATCAGGATCGCGAGATTCGGGTCGAAGCCCATCAGGATCGGCGCCAGCACCGTCGCGCCGAACATCGCGATCACGTGCTGCACGCCCATCGCCGCCGTCTGCCCCCACGGCAGGCGCTCGTCGGGCGCAACCACCACGCCAGGACCGGCGCGCACCTCGCGCCAGCTCAACATCGAACTCATCGCGCCTCCTTGTTCTTGTACGGCCCGGCGGCCGGCTGGGCGCGGAGTCTAGACGCTCATCGGACGCTCACCCGACGCTCACGGCGCCGCGAAGAGCAGGTTCTCGATGACCGGGCGGCGGCAACCCAACTCTGCGGCAAGCCCGGCGACGATCGCGAGGATCTCGGGGTTGTTCGCACCGGCGCACGCGGCAACGAAGCGCTCGCGACCGTACGCCTCGTAGCGCAGGGCATCGGCCATCAGTTCCGCCCAATCGATTGGCGCCCCATCGAGCGCGCGGGGCGCCAAGCCCCAGGCCTTCATGTCGTTCAGGAAGGCACTGGGCGACTGCCCCGCCTCCAGCATCGAGGCCGGGCAGTATTCGCTGACCACGCGCGGCTGCGGCGGCGTCGAGAGCAGCACTCGCGCCCCGCGCAGCACCGCGTGCTCGTAGCCTTCGACGTCGATCTTCACGAGCGCCACCTGCCCTGGCGCGAGCAGATCATCGAGCCGCTGCACAGCCACCGGGATCGCCGGACCGTCGCAGCACACCGAGTCGTAGAGTCGGTGCATGCCGGTGTTGTAGGCGGTCGTGTGCAGCAGCGCCTCACCCGGCGCCTCCCCCAGCGCGACGGGATGGATGACGACCCAGGACAGACCGTTCGCGCGCACGTTGGCCTCGAGCAAACGCAGGTTGGCGGGCTCCGGTTCGAACGCGTGAATGACACCCGCGGGGCCCACGCGCCTGGCCAGGTGCAGCGTGAACCAGCCGATGTTGGCGCCGATGTCGACGACCGTGTCGCCCGGCCTTGCCAGGCGCAGCAGCGCATCCCGCACCTCGGGCTCGAACTCGGCTTCGCCCGAGAGCCCGAGACTGTCGCGATCGTCGACCTGGACAACGAAACCGTCGCGCTGGATGGTTCGCATCATGGAAAGCGGGTCGGTCGCTGGCATTCGATCTCCGGGGTACACACACTCGGCGATCCGCGATCTTTGCTCAGGAAGGTCCGCGCAAGCGGGAGCAGATCTTCATCCCGGTCTACGACCCCACCTGCAGGCATGGTGTCCCAAGGAACGAAGGGCCGCTCCCGAGTTCCTTGACCTCCACGGGGGGCGGGCCAGGTGACGGCCCGCCCCTGGTGGCGCTCACAAGCTCGACTCAAATCCCTCGGCATAGTCATAGAGCGCCGACAACAGCCCCTGCTGCGCCTCGTCGGCGTCTTCCGCGAGCCGGTCGATGATCTCGGCGTAGCGCGCGAGCGTGAGCGCGCCGCCCGCGCCGTCGTGCAGGCGGGCCGCGCAGTGCTGGTGCCAGCGCTGGCGCTCGTCGTCGGCGAGCGTCTCGGGGAAGTTGCGCGCGCGGTAGCGCAAGAGCAGTTCGGGCAGGCGGCCGTCGACGAAGGCCGGGCGGCGCTGGGCCAGCGCCTGCGGCGTCAGGCCGCGCAGGCGCTGCAGCGTGCGCCGGTCCTCGTCGGGGACGAAGCCGCCGTAGAGGTCCTCGTCGACGTCGACCTCCGCGACGGGCGGGCGCGCGAAGACCGCGGCCCAGCGGGAGGCGATCGCCGGGGCAATGCGGGCGGCCTCAACGGCGTGACGCTGCACCGCGGTCAGGTCGATTCCCCAGCGCTCCGCCGCCGCCTTCATCATGCCCTTGCCGGCGACGACGATCGGGCTCTTGTTGAGGTGGATCGTCTTGATCGGCAAGCGCTGCACGCCCTCGGGCAGCTCGTCCTCGCGCACGAAGAGGCGCTCGCGCAGCGCGTCGGCGTCCAGGCCCTCGAGCTGGCGCGGGTCCTGGGCCAGGTCCCAGACGATCAGCTCGTTGCGATTCGCCGGATGGGGTGCCAACGGCCACACCACCGCCAGGCAGCCGCGCTCGACCGGATAGCGGCCGCTCAGGTGCACGAAGGGCCGGCCGATGCCGATCTCGTCGCGCACGGCGTTCTTGTCGCGCAGCTTCAGGCAGAAGTCCCACAGGCGCGGCTGGCGTGCCTTGAGCAGCCGCGCCATGCCAAGCGTCGCGCGCACGTCGGAGAGCGCGTCGTGCGCCGATTCGTGCGCGATGCCGTTGGCCGCGCTCAGGTGCTCGAGCTTGAACGAGGGCCGCCCGTCCTCGTGCCGCGGCCACTCGATGCCCTCGGGACGCAGCGCCCAGGCGCAGCGCAAGACGTCGAGCAGGTCCCAGCGGCTGCAGCCGTTCTGCCACTCGCGTGCGTAGGGGTCGATCAGGTTGCGCCAGAAGAGGAAGCGCGTGACCTCGTCGTCGAAGCGGATGCTGTTGTAGCCGACGCCGATCGTCCCGGGCGCGGCGAGCTCGCGCTCGATCGCGGCGGCGAATTCATGCTCCGGCACGCCGTGCTGCAGGCAGTGCTGCGGCAGGATGCCGGTGAGCAGGCAGGCTTCGGGGTCGGGCAGGAAGTCGGGCGCGGGGCGGCAGTGCAGCATCACCGGCGCGCCGATCTCGTTCAGCTCGGCGTCGGTGCGCAGGCCGGCGAACTGCGCGGGCCGGTCACGGCGAGGCACGCGCCCGAAGGTCTCGTAGTCGTGCCAGAAGAAGCTGCAGGCGATGGCGGATGCGGGCATGGCGCCACGATACGCGATGCCCGCGCGCGCGCGGCGTGCGCCGCTGTCCGTCTTTGTCCGCTCGCGTCCGTCCCTGCCGGCTCCTACGGCTTGCGCCGCGACGCTGCCGGGCTTACTTCTTCTTCGAGCCGCCCTTGCCGCTGCCCTGCTGCAGGCCTTCGGCCATGCCCAGCAGCACGCCGCTGACCATCGCGGTGTAGCTCTCGGCCATCGCCTGCGCGGCCTTGATGCTCGCGGCGCGCGAGCTGCGGATCGCGCTCTGCATGTCCTGCATCAGCTTCTCGGCGGTGGCACTGGCCTGGTTGCCCGAGGCGGTGCCGCCGGCCTGCAGCTTCTCGAGCACCGGGCCCCAGCCGGCGGCCACCTGCTCGCCGGCGCTGGCCGCGGCCTTGCGCACCGTGCCCATCAGCGCGTCCTCGAACTTCTCGAGTTCGGTCAGCGCCTTGGCCAGGTGCTGCTCGCGCAGGTCGGCGCCCTGGGCGACGAGCTGCCCGAGCGCGACGCGGTTGGCCTCGACCGCCTTCAGCAGCGCGTCGTCCATGCCGGCGACGGCCTTGTCGAGCAGGTCCTCGGCGTCCGTGGCCGGCAGGGCGTTCTGCATCATGCCGGCGTTGACGGCGTCGGTCACGCCCTTGAGCGCGGCCCGGATGTTCTTGAGCGTCAGCTCGCGGCCCTGAAGCGCCTGCAGCGTCGCCGCGGCAACGGCCTTGCGCAGCTGCTCGCCCTGCTGGGCGGTGGCGCTCTGGAACTGGGCGATCAGGGCATCGGCGTCGATCAGCGGCTTGGCCATGGCGTCTCCTCTTGCGCGGTGGCGGTTTGGAAGGAACGGATGCTGGCAGTTTCGCCGCCGGCAAGCAAGCGCCGCGCTGCGGTGTCAGCGCAACACCAGCAGCGGCGTCGTGGTGCGCGCCATCACGTTCTTGGTGTGCGAGCCGAAGAGCAGCTCGCCGAAGGTGCCGCGGCCCTGGGTGACCATCACGATCATGTCGCAGCCGTACTTCTGCGCCGCCTCGACGATCGCCCAGTCGATGCTGCCGGTGCGCTCGAACTCGCCGTCGAAGGCCACGCCCTGCGCGGCGGCGGCAGCGGCGAAGCCGGCGAGGACCTGGCGCGCATGCGCCTCGGTCCGTTCGCGGTGCGCCGCCGCTTCCTGCTGGTAGGTCGTCGAGTTGACGTTCATCGCCGAGACGGGCGTCTGCGGCACGACGACGAAGCCGGTCACGCGCGCCCCGAGCTTCTTCGCCAGCCCGAGGCTGACGTCCACGGCGCGCATCGAGAGTTCGGTGCCGTCGACCGGCACGAGAAGATGAGTGAACATGGATCCGATCCTGCTGCTGTCGCGCTCCGCCGGCCTCCCGCAGCCAGCGGCATGCAGGCAATGTACGTCAAGCGCGCGGCCCCGGCGGGCCCGGCGGGGCCGCGCGCTCGCGCGCCGATAATCGCTCTCCCCTCCCCGTCCCGAACCGCACGAGAAGCCCGAGATGACGCGCGTCCACAACTTCAGCGCCGGTCCCGCCGCCCTGCCCGAGTCCGTGCTGCGCCAGGCGGCCGAGGACATGCTCGACTGGCGCGGGTCCGGCATGTCGGTGATGGAGATGAGCCACCGCGGCCCGGAGTTCATGTCGATCCACGCGCAGGCGCAGGCCGATCTGCGCGAACTGCTGGGCGTGCCGTCGAACTACCGCACGCTCTTCATGCAGGGCGGCGCGATCGCCGAGAACGCGATCGTGCCGATGAACCTGATGCGCGGCCACGCCGGCGCCGACTACATCGACACCGGCGCCTGGAGCCAGCGCTCGATCGCCGAGGCGTGCAAGTTCGGCCGCATCAACATCGCCGCGAGCAGCGCCGCGGACGGCTACACGAGCATCCCGCCGCGCGAGCAGTGGAAGCTCGACCCGCAGGCAGCCTACGTGCACATCTGCAGCAACGAGACCATCGGCGGCGTGCAGTACCACTGGACGCCCGAGGTCGGCGAGGTGCCGCTGGTCGCCGACGTCTCGAGCGACATCCTCTCGCGGCCGCTGGACGTGACGAAGTACGGGCTGCTCTACGGCGGCGCGCAGAAGAACATCGGCCCGGCGGGACTGACCATCGTGATCGTGCGCGAGGACCTGCTCGGCCAGGCGCACCCGCTGACGCCCGACGCCTTCAACTACGGGCTGCAGGCCGGCGCCGACAGCATGCTGAACACGCCGCCGACCTACGCGATCTACATCGCCGGCCTCGTGTTCCAGTGGCTCAAGGCGCAGGGCGGATTGCCGGCGATGGCCGAGCGCAATCGCGCGAAGGCGGCGCTGCTCTACGACTACCTCGACGCGACGGGCTTCTACCGCGCACCGGTGGCGCGCGAGTGCCGCTCGTGGATGAACGTGCCCTTCAAGCTGCACGACGAGCGGCTCGATGCCGACTTCCTGAAGGGCGCCGAGGCCGCGGGGCTCAAGCAGCTCAAGGGCCACCGCTCGGTCGGCGGCATGCGCGCATCGATCTACAACGCGATGCCGATCGAGGGCGTGCAGGCGCTGGTCGCGTACATGAAGGACTTCGAGCAGCGCCGGGGCTGAGGCCCGCAGACGGCCACAGCTGCATCCGGCGCAAGCGACGAAATCGGCGGGCGGCACCACGCGCCCCGGGTGCGCCGGCCCAGCGCTTACACCGAGCGGCAGAGGAAGGGCAGGCTCGCCTCGAGCCACTGCCAGTGCGGCAGCCAGGGCGCGGCGAAGGTCAGCAGGGCGCTGCCCAGCAGCGCGAAGCCGGCGACGCGGCGCGCACCGGCCTTGGCGCTGAAGCCGGCGAAGCGCTGCGCGCCGAAGGCGGCGAGGAACATCGCCGGCAGCGTGCCCAGGCCGAAGGCGGCCATCGTCGCGGCGCCGTAGAGCGCGTCGCCCTGCAGGGTCGCGATCACGAGCACGGTGTAGACGAAGCCACACGGCATCCAGCCCCAGACCATGCCGAAGGCGAAGGCACGCGGCACGCTGGACACCGGCAGCAGCCGACGCCCGAGCGGCGCGATGCGCTGCCACAGCCGCTGCCCGAAGCCGCTGCCGGGGTCGCGCACGCGGCCGAACGCCACCAGCGCGGCCAGCAGCAGCGCCGCCGCCGAGAGCGCGCGCAGCACGCGGCGCAGCACCTCGCTGTCCATCGCGCCGACGACGGCGGCCAGCGTCCCCGCCAGCAGCAGACCGGCGAGCGCGTAGGACGTCGCCCGCCCGAGCTGGTAGCACACGAGCAGCAGCGGCCGCGGGCGGCCGTCGGCGCCCTTGGCGGTCGCGATGCCCAGCGCCGCCGAGATGCCACCGCACATCACGAGGCAGTGGCCGCTGGCGGCGAGACCCAGCAACAGCGCCGCGCCGAGGGTGAGTGCGCCGTTCATCGGGGAGCCTCGGCCGTCGTGCCGCTCGTGACGGTGGTCTCGCGTTCATCGCCCGACTCGGTGTGCGTGCCGGCCAGCGGCGAGGGATCGTCCAGCAGCGGCAGCAGGCGCGGCGTGTCGAGGTCGTCGAACTGGTGGTGCTCGACGGCCCAGAAGAACGCGATCCCGGCGCCGATGAGCAGCAGGATCGAAAGCGGGATCATCACGACGAGGATGCTCACGCCGCCCCCTGCTGCCATTGCACCGCGGTCGTGGACGCTGCCGCTGACTCCGCGCCCTCACGTCCGATGCGCAGCGCGTTGAGGATCACGACCAGCGAGCTCGTCGACATGCCGATCGCCGCGAGCCAGGGCGGCACGAAGCCGAGCGCCCCAAGCGGCACGACCGAGAGGTTGTAGACCAGCGCCCAGCGCTGGTTCTGCCGCAGCACCGCGAGCGTGCGCTGCGCGAGCAGCCGCGCCTGCGGAAGCGCCGCGAGATGCGCGCCCTCGAGCACGATGTCGCCGCTGGCACGCGCGAGTTCGCTGCCCGATGCCAGCGCGATCGCGACGTCGGCGCCGGCGAGCACCGGCGCGTCGTTGATGCCGTCGCCGACGGCCAGCACGCGCGCGCCGTCGGCGCGCAGCTGCTGCAGGCGCTGCAGCTTGTCGGCTGGCGAGGCCCGCGCGTGCCGCCGCTCGATCCCGAGCGCCTGCGCCGCCGCGTCGACCTTGGCCTGCGCGTCGCCGCTGACGAGTTCGACCTCGACGCCGCTCTCGCGCAGCCCGACGACGGCCTCGCGCGCGCCGGGCCGCAGATGCTCGCGCAGGCGGAAGGCGGCGAGCTCGCGACCCTCCTCGGCGAGGATCACGGCGTCGTCGTCGGCTGCCGCCACCGCGACTGCCGCCGTCCGTGCCGCGGCCGTGCTCGAAAGTGTCGCCGCGGCGTCGCCCGCCAGCGCCCAGGCGCGCTGGCCCAGGCGCAGACGGCGCCCGTCGACGAGACCTTCGACGCCCTGCCCTCGGACGGTGCGCACGTCCTGCACCGGGTGCAGCGGCAGGTCTTCGGCCGCGCCCACGAGCGCCTGCGCGGCCGGGTGCGTGCTGCCGCGCGCGAGTGCTGCGGCGAGCGCCAGCGTCGTCTCCCGCTCTGCCCCGGGCACCGGCTCGAGCGCGAGCTCGGCGCTGGTGAGCGTGCCGGTCTTGTCGAAGACCGCATGCGTGGCGCGCGCGAGGCCCTCGATCGCGTCGGGGTGGACGACGAAGATGCCGCGCGCGGCGAGCACCGAGAGCGCACGCGTCAGCGCCGCCGGCACCGCGAGCGCGAAGGCGCAGGGACAGGAGACGACGAGCACCGCCAGCGTCGCGCCGAGCGCCCGCGAGGGGTCGACGAAGCTCCAGCCAAGCGCGCACAGCGCCGCCAGCGTCAACACGCGCGCGACGAAGCCGGCCGCGGCGCGCTCGCCTTCGCGCGCCAGGCGCGGGCGCTCGCTGTGCGCACGGGCAACGAGCGCGGCGATGCCGGCCAGCGCCGTGTCCGCGCCCACGCGCGTGACCCGCATCGTCGCCGGGCCGTCGAGCAGCACGCTGCCGCCGACGAGCGCGTCGCCGCGGTCCTTGCGCACCGGCGCCGACTCGCCGCTCAGCAGCGCCTCGTCGACGCGGCAGCTGCCGCTCTCCAGCACCCCGTCGGCGGGGACGCGCTCGCCCTCGGCGATCTGCACGCGGTCGCCGACGACGAGCTCGAGCGCGCCGATGCGCTCGATGCGGCCGTCCGCGTGCAGCCGCTCGGCGTAGGCCGGCGTCGTGCGCGCGAGCGCATCGACGAGGTCGCCCGCGCGGTGGCGCGCGCGCATCTCGAGGAAGCGCCCGACGAGCAGGAAGAAGACGAACATGCTGACCGAGTCGAAATAGACCTCGCCCTGACCGCGCAGCGCCTCGACGAGGCTTGCGCCGTAGATCAGCGCGATCGCGATCGCCACCGGCACGTCCATGCCGAGCGTGCGCGCGCGCAGGCTGCGCCAGGCGCCGGCGAAGAAGGGCCGCGCCGAATAGAGGACGACCGGGGTCGCGACCAGCAGCCCGAGCCAGCGCATCGCCGCGCGCGTCGGCGCATCGATGTCGCTGACCGCGCCGAAGTAGATCGCGCTCGCGTACATCATCGCCTGCATCGCGCCGAAACCCGCGACCAGCAGCCGCTTGAGCGCGTCGCGCGCCTCGCGCTGGCGCGCGTCGTCCAGCGCCTTCGCGTCCAGCGGCAGCGCCTGGTAGCCGGTCTTCGCGAGTGCGTCGAGGATCGCGGCGAGGTCGGTCCGCTGCGGCTCCCAGACGACGCGCGCACGGCGCGCGGCCGCGTTGACCTGCACCGAGACGACGCCCGGCAGCGCCGAGAGCGCGCGCTCGATCAGCCAGACGCAGGCAGCGCAGCGGATGCCGTCGACCAGCAGCAGCACTTCGCTCTGCCCGCCGGAGAGCGGGCGCACGACGTGCCGCGAGAGCTCGGGCCGCGTCCAGGCGGACGCGCTGCGCGCGGCGGCCTGCAGGTCGGGCGCGGAGGCGGCGGGCGCGCTGCGCAGCCGGTAGTAGTCGGAGAGGCCGAGCTGGTCGATCCACTCGGCCGCGGCCTTGCAGCCCTGGCAGCAGACCTCGTGCGCGACGCTGCCGACGATCGCCCGCGGCGGGTCGGCGGGCAGCGCCTGGCCGCAGTGCCAGCAGGCAGGCCTCGTCATCGCGTCGGGTCCGAAGGGGCGTCGGGGCGCGCGACGGGCACCTTCAGCACCTGCGGGCCCGGTGCCTCGGCAGGCGGCAGCGGCGGATCAGCGTAGCGCTCGGCGACGCGAATCAGCCAGACCGAGCCGGCGATCGATAGCGCGAACACCGCGGCGCCGAGCCAGACGATGCCCTGGCGGTACCAGGCGTCGGACGGCAGGCGGGACACGGCCTCATCGCCTCATTGCCCGCCGCTCGGGGCGCCGTCGCGCGAGAGCGAGTAGACGTAGGCGGCGACCAGGTGGATCTGCGTCGGGCTCAGCCGCTCGCTCCACGCCGGCATCGTGCCGCTGCGTCCGCTGGCGATCGAGTGCTCGACGCTGTCGAGGTCGCCGCCGTAGAGCCAGATGCCGTCGGTCAGGTTCGGTGCCCCGACCCCCTGGTTGCCCTTGCCATCGGGACCATGACAGGCGGCGCACAGGGTCGCGAACTTCTCCTTGCCGGCGGCGGCGCGTGCCGCGTCGTGCAAACCGCCGGAGAGGCTCAGCACGTAGTTCGCGACGTCGACGACGCCGTCGTCGCCGAGCGGCTCGCGCCAGGCGGGCATCACGCCGTGGCGCCCGCCCTGGATGCTCGTGACGATGGCCTCGCCGCTGCCGCCATAGAGCCAGTCGTCGTCGGAAAGGCTCGGCGCACCCAGCGCCTGGCTGCCCTGCCCGGCGCGGCCGTGGCAGGCGGCGCAGTTGTCGCGGTAGAGCACCTCGCCCATCGCGCGGGCCTTGCTGTTGCTCGCGAGCTGCTCGACCGGCCGCTCGGCGAAGCCCACCGTCGCAGCGTTCCACATCGCGTCGTTGGCCGCGGTGTCCGCCGCGAGCTGGCCGCGCGACGTCCAGTCCAGCGCGCCCTTGAAGTTGCCGAAACCCGGGTACAGCGCGAGGTAGGTGAAACCGGCGATGAAGCCGGCAAACGAGATCGCGATCCACCAGCCCGGCAGGCGCGCCATGCCCTCGCGCAGCGCACCGTTGGCCCAGACGTGACCGGTGGTGCCGTCGGGCAGCGTCGGCACCTTGGCCCGCGGCGCCCACAGGAAGAGGAAGAAGGTGATGCCGAGGTTGAAGCAGATGAGGAAGATCACCCACCCGGCCCAGAACGTGCTCATCGGCGCTCCTCCCCGCTGCCGCCCGCCGGGATCGCCGCCGACGCGTCGCGGTCATCCATCGGCATGCGCGCGAGCTCGTTGAAGCTGCGCTTGTGCGAGGGCAGCCAGGCCCAGATCCAGATGCCGATGAAGACGAGCATCAGCACGACGATGAAGACGCCGATCAGATGGCCCCAGACCGGGTTCATGACTTGCCTCCGGCGTCCGCGGCCGCGCTTGCCGCCGCGGCGGGCTTGGGCACGTTGTCGACGCCCAGGCCCTGCAGGTAGGCAACGAGCGCGTCGAGCTCGGTGCGACCGGCGACCACCTTGGGCGCATTCTTGATGTCTTCGTCGGTGTACGGGTCGCCGAGCTTGCGCAGCACGCGCATCCGCGCCTGCAGGTCCTGGCCGTCGACGAGTGCAAGCGACAGCCAGCGGTACGAGGGCATGTTCGATTCGGGAACGACCTCGCGCGGGTCCATCAGGTGCACCCGCTGCCAGTCGTCGGAGTACTTGCCGCCCACGCGCGCGAGGTCCGGGCCGGTGCGCTTGCTGCCCCACTGGTGCGGGCGGTCGTAGGCCGATTCGGAGGCGGTCGAGTACGCGCCATAGCGCTGCGTCTCGAAGCGCAGCGTGCGCACCATCTGCGTGTGGCAGAGATAGCAGCCCTCGCGCACGTAGACGTCACGCCCGGCCAGGCGCAGCGGGTCGTAGGGCTTCATGTCGGCGGTGGGCTGCAGCTTGTTCGCCTCGACGAAGAGCGGCGTGATCTCCGCCAAGCCGCCGAGCGAGACCATGACCGCGGTCGCGATGCCGAGCGCCCAGCTGTGCTTCTCGATGAACTCGAAGTGACGATAGGCCATCGTGCGCTCCTCAACCGTGCGCCGGCAGCGGCCTGGGCATCTGCAGCGGCTCGGGTTCGGGGATCGGCACCGGGACCGGCGAGATGATGGTCTGGCGCGCGTCGGCCGCCGTGACCCAGAGGTTCCAGGCCATCACCCACATGCCCAGCCAGATCAGCACGCCGCCGAACCAGCGCAGGATGTACCAGGGGTGTGCGGCGATCAGGCTGTCGAGGAAGGAGTAGAGCAGCGCGCCGTCGACGCCGGTGGCGCGCCACATCATGCCTTCGGTGACGCCGGCGATCCACATCGCGACGATGTAGCACAGCGTGCCGATGAAGTGCAGCCAGAAGTGCCACTCCATGCCCTTGATCGAGTGCATCGCCGGGCGCCCGAGCGCGCGCGGCGCCATCGCGTAGAGCGAGCCGATGGTGATCATCGCCACCCAACCGAGCGAGCCCGAGTGCACGTGCGCGACCGTCCAGTCCGTGTAGTGCGACAGCGAGTTCACGGTCTTGATCGCCATCATCGAACCCTCGAAGGTCGAGGCGGCGTAGAAGACGAGTGCGATCACCATGAACTTGGCCGCCGGGTCGGTCTTCACCTTGTGCCAGGAGCCGTTGAAGGTGAAGAGGCCGTTGGCCGCCGAGCCCCAGCTGGGCATCAGCAGCACCAGCGAGAAGGCCATGCCCACCGACTGCACCCAGTCCGGCAGCGCGGTGTAGAGCAGGTGGTGCGAGCCGGCCCACATGTAGACGGAGATCAGGGCCCAGAAATTGACGATCGAGAAGCGGTAGCTCCACAGCGGCTGCTGGGCCTGGCGCGGCACGAAGTAATACATCATGCCGAGAAAGCCCGCGGTGAGGAAGAAGGCCACCGCGTTGTGCCCGTACCACCACTGCACCATCGCGTCGACCGCGCCCGAGTAGACGGGGTAGGACTTGAACAGCGACACCGGCACTGCAACGTTGTTGACGATGTGCAGCAGCCCGACGGCGATGATGAAGGCGCCGTAGTACCAGTTGGCCACGTAGATGTGGCGTATGCGCCGCCGCGCCAGCGTGGCGAAGAAGACGGTGCCGAAGCCGACCCAGACGATGGCGATCAGGATGTCGATGAACCACTCGGGCTCGGCGTACTCCTTGCTCTGCGTGATGCCGAAGGGCATCGTCGCCATCGCCAGCACGCACACCAGCTGCCAGCCCCAGAAGGTGGCCTCGGCCAGGTGCGGCAGCGCCAGCCGCGTGTGGCCGGTACGCTGGACCACGTAGTAGCAGGTGCCCATCAGCGCCGAGCCGCCGAAGGCGAAGATGACGCCGAAGGTGTGGTCCGGACGCAGGCGGCTGAAGGTCAGGTAGGGCACGCCCAGGTTCAGCGCCGGCCAGGCCAGCTCGGCTGCGGCGTACATGCCAATCAGCATGCCGATGATCCCCCACACCGCCGAGGCGAAGAGGAAGAGGCGGACGACCTTGTCGTTGTAGGTTTCGATCGGGGCCATGGCGGGGCTCGGGCAAGGACTGCGCATTCTTTGGCAAAGATCGTGACCGCACAACTCATGCGGGCATCCCGGGCGCTTGCGGTCGACCGCAAGCGCGTTCCGCCGCGCAGGCCGCGATGGGGCGCAATGGAGCGCGATGGAGCGCCGAGGGCGGCTGCTATGATTCCCGCGTCGGTGCCCCGAAGCCGCGCTCTGCGGCGGCCTCGGGCTGAAAAGGGAACCCGGTGCGAATCCGGGACTGCCCCGCAGCGGTAAGCGGAAACGAACGGCTTCACACGCACTGGATGCGAGCATCCGGGAAGCGAAGCCCAGTAGGAGGGTCACGGCCCGTGTCCGCGAGTCCGAAGACCTGCCGGCACACCGGGCGATGCCCGGTGCGGGTGATCGCTTCCGCGGGGAAGCGCGTCGCAGCCGGGACGGCGCTCCCGGTGCGCCGCGTTTTCCCCATCGAGGCGACATCTCTTGGCCCTGCGCGCGGGAGCAGGTGGAGTTGTCAAGAAGCCGCCTTCGGCGGTTTCCCTTCGGGGAGTCCTTTCATGCCGGCATCTGCCCTTGTCGCCCACGGCCGTACGCGCCGCAGGCCGGCGGCGCGCTGCCCTCCGCCTCTGTGCGTGAGCGCCGTGCGGCCTAGCCGCTGAGCGCCACAGGCCGCACGGCGGCACGCAGCGCTCCCCTTCGACGTCCGATCCCCTTTTGCGACACACGCGCAATGCCCGCGTGCGCGCCTCACTGCGCCCGCGTTCTCCTTAGCGACGCTCATCCCATGCTCGAAACCATCGTCAAGCGCGACGGACGGCGCGAGCCGTTCACCCCCTCCAAGCTCAACCAATGGGGCCAGTGGGGTGCCCGCACCCTGGGCCACCAGGTCGACTGGCCTTCGGTCGTGCTGCAGACCGTCGCCGTGCTGCAGGGCGAATGCACGTCGCGGCAACTGCAGCAGCAGCTCATCAAGACCTGCCTCGACTTCGACACCTGGTCCTACAACCGCATGGCCGGACGCCTCTACGCCACCCTGATCCGCAAGGACTTGTACGGCCGCGGCAACACGCGGCCCACGGTCCAGGCCTTGCACGAACAGCTCGTCGCGCAGGGCTACATGGAGCCCCTGGACTACTCCGACGCCGAATACGCGCAGGTGGAGCACCTCATCGACCACGAGCGCGATTTCGGCTACGCGCACTACCAGATCCACACGCACCTGACGAAGTACGCGATCAGCGATCGCGTCAATGGCCGCTACTTCGAGACGCCGCAGTTCATCTACATGCGCATGGCGATGGCGCTGGCCGTGGACCAGCCGCGCGAGCGCCGCATGCACGACCTCGAGCGCTTCTACGAGCATCTCTCGATGAACCGAATCAACGCGCCCACGCCCAACCACGTCAACCTGGGAACGCCGCTGCGCGGCTACGCCAGCTGCTGCCTGTACACGGTAGCCGACACGGCGCGCTCGATCGCGGTGGGCAACCACATCGCCAACACCATGACGTACATGAGTGCTGGCATCGGCGCGCACATGGCCACGCGTTCGCTCAACGATCCGGTGCGCGGCGGCGTCATCCGCCACCAGGGCAAGCTGCCCTACTTCCGCGCGCTGGTGTCGGAGGTCAAGTGCAACCTGCAGAACGGCCGCGGCGGCGCCTGCACCAGCTACTTCTCGATCTTCGACCCCGAGGTCGACACGCTGCTGCGGCTGAAGAACCCCATGTCCACCGAGGACAAGAAGATCCGCGGCATGGACTATTCCTGGGGCGGCAACCGCTTCTTCGCGCGCAAGGTTGCACGCAACGAGGAGATCTTCCTCTTCAACTGCCACAGCGCGCCCGACCTGCACGCCGCGCTCTACAGCGCCGACGAGGCGCGCTTCGAGCAGCTCTACGAGCGCTACGAAAGCGACCCCGGCTTCGCCAAGACCTGGGTCAACGCGCGCGAGCTGCTCATCACCGCCAGCAACGAGTGGCACGAGACCGGGCGCGTCTACGAACACAACCTGTACGAGATGAACCGGCACACGCCGTTTCTCGATCCCATCCACAGCTCCAACCTGTGCGCCGAGATCGCGTTGCCGACCGGTGCCTACAACGACATGCTGGAGCTGTATGCCGAGGGCGACATCTCCTTTGTCGACGTGCAGCTCATCGACGGCACGCGCCGCAAACTGCCGGGCAGGGATCAGGTGGACACCCAGCGCGGGCCGCAGTGGCCCGAGGATCTGCAGGCGGGCGACGAAGTCGACGGCCTGCGAATCGAGGCCGTCGTGCGCAAGAGCGCACCCGAGGTCGCGACCTGCAATCTGGCCGGCATCGTCGTCTCCAACATCGAGTCGGAGGAGCAGTACGCCGAGGTGGCCTATTACGCGCTGTTGATGATCGACAAGTGCATCCACCTGGCGCACTACGAGTTGCCGCACGTGGGCTACACCTCGCGCCAGCGGCTGAGCGCCGGCGTCGGCATCCTCGGCCTGGCACACCTGATGGCGCGGCACGGCCACGCCTACACGACGACCGCTGGCAAGCAGTTCATCCACGAGGTCGCCGAGCGCCACTGCTACCACCTGCTGCGCGCCAGCCTGCGCCTGGGCCAGGAACTGGGCAACGCGCCCTGGATGCACAAGACACGCTGGCCGCAGGGCTGGCTGCCGATCGACACCGCCAACCCGGGCGTCGAGAAGATCGCGCCCTTCGCGCTGCGCTACGACTGGGAGGCGCTGCGCGCCGAGATCGTCGCCCACGGCGGCATCCGCAACTCGGCGCTGATCGCGCACATGCCCACCGAAACCTCGGCCAACGCCTCGGGCACGACCAACGGCCTCTACCCGGTGCGCGAGCTCACGCTCATCAAGACCGACAACCAGCGCGTCAACTACTGGGCCGCGCCCGAGGGCGACACGCTCGCCGCGCACTACCAGTCGGCCTGGGACATCCCCACGCGCGACCTCATCGAGGTCTACGCCATCGTGCAGAAGTGGACCGACCAGGGCATCTCGGCCGATTTCTACCGCCGCGTGGTGGGCGACGCCTGGATCGGCTCGGCCGAGATGATCGAGGACTACCTGCAGCGCGTGCGCCTGGGCCTGAAGTCCAAGTACTACATGAACCAGAAGACCTCCAACGGCCTGCAGGCCGCGCGCGCGCACGCGCCGGGCGAACCCCCGCGCAGCGCAGCGCGCGAGAGCGCCAATACCGCCGACGCCGCCGATACCGCCGATGGCAGCGCCTGCGAAGGCTGCACCCTCTGAACACCGACCGGAGCCGAACCATGAGCGAGAGCATCTTCAACTACGCCAAGACCGACTACGAGCGCCCGCTGCTCTTCCTGGGCCAGAAGCAGGGCTTGTTCGACACCGTCAACCGGCACTACCCGCGCATCTGGGAGCTCTACAAGACGCAGAAGTCGCTCGATTGGGACGAGAACGAGTTCGACTACTCGAGCTGCAACGCCGACTTCAAGAACTGCTCGCGCGCCACCTACGACATGATGATCAAGACGCTGGCCTGGCAGTGGGAGGCCGACAGCGTGGCCTCCCGTGCGATCGCGCCGGTGCTTGCGCCCTTCATCACCTCGAGCGAACTCTGGGCGGCCTGGCAGCGCATCTCCGACAACGAGGTCATCCATGCCGCGACCTACTCGGAGATCGTGCGCAACTCCTTCGACGACCCCGCCTCGATCATCGACGAGATCCTGCGCGTGGAACAGGCGCACGCGCGCCTGGCGCGCGTCGCCAAGGTCTTTGGCGACGGCTATCGCGCCTCGCACCAATACGCGCTCGGGCAGATCGACAACGGCCAGGGCACCTACGAGGCCGTCTTCATGATGGTGGTCGCGCTCTACTGCATGGAGCGCATCCAGTTCATGGCCTCGTTCGCGGTCACCTTCGCGATCTGCGACACCGGCCTGTTCCAGCCCATCGGCAAGGCGGTGCAGAAGATCGCCCAGGACGAGCTCGAAGTGCATGCCGAGCTCGACCGCGCCGTGCTCGAGAACGAGCTCGCGACCGAGCGCGGCCGCAAGGCCATGGAGAACCTGCGCGACGACATCCGGCAACTGGTCGAGGAAGTCGTCGACAGCGAACTGGCGTGGATCGACTACCTCTTCTCGGAGGGGCGCGAGCTGGTGGGCATGAACGCCGACCGCCTGGCCGCCTGGACGCTCTACGGCGCCCGCGACGTCTACCGCACGCTGGGCATCCAGAGCGATCGCTACGCGTTCCCCGAAGCCAACCCGCTGCGCTTCATGGAGAAGTGGCTGAACATCAGCAAGACCCAGGCGTCGCCGCAGGAACAGGACATCGCCGCCTACAAG
>Ga0116142_10002450_pt1 | contig 20024 bp, 22 predicted proteins | sample AD_UKC033_MetaG_FD_89785 | JGI IMG/M metagenome (GOLD analysis project Ga0116142, IMG submission 89785) | Active sludge microbial communities of municipal wastewater-treating anaerobic digesters from USA - AD_UKC033_MetaG | ecosystem: Engineered > Bioreactor > Anaerobic > Digestate | place: USA... | reverse complement strand
TGACCCTTGTGCGCAACTTGTTTGAGGATTTCTTCATTGCCTTGGATATTTTTACCGACAAAGAAAAAAGTCGCCGGAAGCTGATATTCTTCCAGGGCAGCCAAAACGCTGGGGGTTCCTATCTCGTTTGGTCCGTCGTCAAAAGTAAGGCTGACCTCTTTCCTTTCGGGTTGATTTGCCTGGCGGTAAATTTTTCCCGAAACCTTTTTAGGATTAAATCCGGACAAGATCAAAAGAGAAGCGGTCAAAAGAAAGAAAAGGGGCAAAAATAAAGGGGTTTTTGGCGTTTTTCGAATATCGGGGACCTCTCCCGGAAGATGTTTCTTGGTCAATTTGTAAAAAGCCGGATCCAAAAAAGTATAGGTAAGTCCGTCCTTGACGATTGAGGCCAAAAGTCGGCCTTTGGTTCGGCGGGCCGAAGTCCTGATGGTTAATTTGGGGTCAAAAATAATTTTGCCGACTTTTTTCAATCGGCGGATAAAACTGGACTGGTCGGCGGTTCGACCGGCGTTTAAAGGATAGCCGCCGGCTTTTATAAAAGCGGCTTTCTTAAAAGCAAAATTGGAAGCGGAGATTAAATACGGATACCCCAAAAGAGAAGCGGAAAGAGAAATGGAAGAACTTAAAAACATTTCGTGATAGATTTTTGAGGTTAAACGGATGCCGGGTTGGAAATAAAAACCGCCGACGGCGATGATTCGGGGATCTTTTTGAAAATGGCGAAAAATTCTTTTGAGCCAATCCCGGGGAGCTTCCGAATCGGCGTCAAAGCTGACAATGATTTTCCCCTTGGCGGATAAAGTCCCTTTTTGGCGGGCAAAAACGACTCCCTTTTTTGGTTCTTTGACAATTCTTGCTTTAAAATTCTTGGCAATTTTAACGGTGCTGTCGGTAGAAGCGTTGTCAACGACGATAATTTCGTAATCTTTTTTGGGAAAATCCTGATTAGCCAGAGACTCCAGGCAGTAACCAAGATAATCTTCTTCATTATAGGCAGGAATGACGATGGAAATTTTTGGCCTTTTCATCGTCAATATTATAACATTGGAGGGATGAAGTTTTTTAATTTTTTAAAACAAATTGGCCGTAATTATCGGGGGAATAAGAAATTTAGGATGATTTTCTTTTTTCTTTTTTTGATTTGGGGGTTTTGGACGTTTGGTTTGGGATTGTTAGGCGGTTGGTTTTTGACAAAATCGGAATTGGGTAAATTTCCGGAAATCAGCAACCGGGAAAAATTTTTAATTTTGGCGCCACACATTGACGACGAAACGATAGGTGGAGGAGGAGTTATTTTAAAGGCTCTTGCCCAAAAAGCTTCGGTGAAGATTGTCTATTTAACCAACGGCGATGACAGCTTGGGTGGGGTAATTAAAGAAGATAGGAAAATTACCCTTGATCCGGAACAATTTGTTTTGCTTGGCGAACAAAGAATGGCGGAAGGGAAAAGGGCAATGGCAACCTTGGGATTGAAAGAAAATAATTTGATTTTCTTGGGATACCCCGATCAAGGACTTAAGTCGATGTTGAGCAAGTTTTATAGCGAGTTTAATCCATTGGTTTCTCCCGGAACCAGGTTTAATCATAATCCCTATAGGGGAACTTATAAACCAACCAGAGTTTACGCCGGGGAAAATCTAGTTGTTGATTTGAAAGAGATTATTACGGAATTTAAGCCAACAGTGATTTTAGTTGCTCATCCTCGCGATTTGCACTCCGATCACCAGGCGACTTATTCTTTTCTGAAAAAAGTTTTAGAGGAAATTGGCCGGCCGGTTAAGATTTTTAGCTATTTGGTGCACTATCCTCTTTATCCGCCCGAAAAGAAATTACAAAAAGACAGTTTTCTTTATCCGCCGAAAAAATTATTCTCTCAAAAGGGCTGGTTTAGCTTTGAATTATCGACGGAAGAGGAAGACAATAAATTGAAAGCGATGAATCAATACCAATCTCAGATTACTCCCTTTTACGATTTTTTAAGGGCTTTTATAAAAAGAAATGAAATTTTTGAAGAAATGGAATAAAGACTTGACAAGGAAAGAAGTATAGACTAATATCTATATATTATGAATATTCCTTGTTGCCCGTTTGCCATTCCCCAAATGGCCGATCTTTCCCGAAGGAAGATATTTGAGTATCTTTACCTTGAAGGAGATAAAACCGTCGGCGAAATTACCAAAAAATTAAAACTCCGCCAACCAACGGTTTCTTACCATTTGAAAATGATGGAGAAAGAAAGATTGCTGAAGGCAAAAAAGAAAGGCCGGGAAGTTTATTATCAGATTAAACTGAATTGCCCGGAAGGGGGAGCCTGTTTTGGGGGCTGGCAAGAGTAAACGATGGAAAAGATATATTTAGATTATGCGGCGACTACTCCGGTTCGGCCCGAGGTTATCAAGGCGATGGAGCCTTACTGGTCGGAAATATTCGGCAATCCTTCTGAGCCGCACGGATGGGGGCAGCAAGCAAGAGTAGCGATCGAGGAAAGCCGGAATAAAATTGCCGATTTTTTAGGGGCAAAAACCCAGGAGATAATTTTTACTTCCTGCGCTACCGAGTCCATAAATTTAGCTCATAAGGGATTAGTTGAAGCCGTCGGCAATCGGTCCTCGGTCGCCGGAAAGCCACATGTTATTACTTCGGAGATCGAACATAAGGCAGTATTAGAAACATGCCGTCATCTGGAAAAGTCGGGAATGGCGGAAGTAACTTATTTACCGGTGGATAAATACGGTTTGGTTAAGGTTAAAGATTTGGAAAAAGCCATAAAATCCAATACCGTGTTAGTTTCGGTAATGTACGTTAACAACGAAGTCGGGACAATTGAACCGATCGCGGAAATCGGCCAAATGATAAAAGTTAAAAGTCAAAAGTATGGAAGAAAAATTTATTTTCATACGGACGCGACTCAAGGAATTCAATATCTGGATTGTCATGTTGACAAATTGGGGGTGGATTTGCTGTCTTTTACCGGTCATAAATTTTATGCTCCCAAAGGAGTTGGAGTTTTATATGTCCGCGATGGAGTGCCGTTAATCAGACAGCAGGATGGGGGAGGGCAAGAAAGAGATTTAAGGTCGGGAACGGAAAATACCCCCTATATCGTAGGATTGGGAAGGGCGGTCGAATTAGTTGGCGGGGAAGGAAAATTGCGGGCGATCGAGCTGACAAAACTTCGGGATAAACTTATTAAAGAGATTTTAAAAAGAATCCCCGACAGTATTTTGACCGGTTCTCCGGACCGAAGAGCTCCGCACATTGCCTCTTTTTGCTTTAAAGGGGCGGAAGGAGAAGCTATTTTGTTAAGATTGGATGCGGAGGGGATTGCGGCTTCTTCGGGAAGCGCTTGCACTTCCGGATCCTTACGGCCCTCTCATGTTTTGTTGGCAATGGGGATTCCGCCTGAAGTTGCCCATGGTTCAATCAGGTTTTCCCTGGGAAGGAAAACAACGGAAGAAGAAATAGATTATGTATTAAAAGTTTTACCCGGAGTGATTGACGGTATCAGGAAAATGGCACCAAAATTATAATATAAATCGCGATTTCGTTAGCTTGTTATTTGGTTTTTTGAGACAACAGAGAACAACAATGGCCAACATTAACCAACTTTATTCCAAAAAAGTTTTAGATCATTTCTTTCACCCGAGAAATATGGGGGAAATGAAAAATCCCGACGGAGTTTCAACTGTCGGGAATCCGGTTTGCGGGGATGTAATGAGAATGTTTATCAAAGTTAAAAATCAAAAGGTAAAAGGTAAAAGTGAGGAAGTTGTTGAGGATGTTAAATTCCAAACTTTGGGATGTGGTGCGGCTATCGCCACCAGCTCAATGGCAACAGAGTTAATTAAGGGCAAAACCTTGGCTCAGGCGGAAAAATTGACCAACAAGGCGGTGATGGAGGCTTTGGACGGTTTGCCGCCGGCTAAAACCCACTGCTCAATTTTAGCCGAAGAAGCAGTCAGGAAAGCAATTGAGGACTATAAAAATAAATTAAAAACGAAAAGTGAAAAATGAAAATGAAGGGAAATTTTTCTCTTAAAATTTCAGGTCCGGCAGGAACGGGAATAATGCGGGCGGGCGAGACCTTTTCTAAGGCTTTAAACCGCTTGGGTTTTTATACTTTGGTTTATCCGGAATATCCCTCCCAAATCAGAGGGGGCGACAACAATCTGCAAATTGTCTTTTCTTCCGAACCGGTAAATTCTCCGAACGAAAAGATTGATTTGCTTTTGGCTTTTAACTCCGAATGTTTGAAAAATCACCGGGGAGAAGTTAAAAAGGCCGGCCGGACTTATGAATTGGGGGAATTGGGAATAAAAGTGGAGACGGAATTGGTAAAAAACAGCGCTACCTTGGGCTTTTTATGGAAAATATTAGGGTTTGATTTAAAAGTTTTGGAAGAACAGTTGAGAGAAGATTTTAAGGAGGAGAAAATTTTTAAATTAAACCTATCGGCAGCGAGATCGGGTTTTTCTAAAGGGAAGGATGTCGGGTTGAGAATTTGGAAGGGGGTCGAGAATCGGGAATTAGGAAGAAGGAAAGGAATTATTAATCTGACCGGAAACGAAGCTTTGGTGAGGGGAATTCTGGTGGGCCAATGCGGTTTTGCCGCTATCTACCCGATGACGCCGATAAACGCCGTTTTAACCGAATTAAGCAAATCCATAGTAACGGTTTTCCGGCCAGAGGACGAAGTTGCCGGAATTCTGGCCGCCATCGGCGCTTCTTACGCCGGGAAAAGGGCGATGGTGGCGACTTCGGGCGGCGGATTTTCTTTAATGACAGAAGGTTTGGGGATGGCGGGAATAGCGGAAATTCCTCTGGTAATTGTATTGGGCCAAAGGGCTGGACCATCAACCGGAATGGCAACTTATTCTTCCCAGGCGGATTTGAATTTTGCTATTTACGCCGGTCAAGGCGAATTTCCTCGGATTATTTTAGCTCCGGGTGATTTACAGGAACTTTACCGGTTTGGAGCGGAAGCCTTTAATTTGGCGGAGGAATACCAGGTGCCGGTGATCTTGATGACGGACAAGTATTTGGCGGAAAGCAGATTCTCGGCCAATGAAGGGGAATTAAAAGAAATAAAAGTATTAAAAGTATCAAGTGGGGTAAAAAATCCTGAAGATTATAAAAGATATCAGTTGACGAAAAGCGGCATTTCACCAAGAGCTTTTCCGGGACAAACCGCCTTTTTAACCAATTCTTATGAGCATGATGAAAAAGGGTTTTCTACCGACGAGGCAGAAATGAGAAACGAAATGATGGAGAAAAGAAGGGGAAAATTAAGCGGGCTAAAGGGAGGATTTGAAAAATACGGAGAAGAAGGAAAGAGGGGAACGTTGGTTTCCTGGGGATCAACTAAAGGAATCCTCTTGGATTTTATTAAAGAAAATCCGGATTATAATTTAATTCATTTTTGGCGGCCCTGGCCATTCCCACAAGAAGTGACATCAATTTTGAAAAAGGTCAAAAAAATAATTGCTGTTGAAGGCAATTATTCGGGCCAAATGGCGGATTTGATTGAATTAAAAACAGGATTAAAAGTGCAGAAAATCTTGAAAGATGACGGAAGACCGTTTTTTAAAGAAGAATTGGAACAAAAAATCTTAAAACTCAAATGTTAAATGTTAAATCCAAATCTCAAATCCTTAAATCTTTGAAGTTATAGTTTTAAGTTTTAGTTTTGAGTTTTGCGGTTTAAGTTTTGAGTTTTGGAATTCGTAAAACAGTTTTTTGAAATTATGAATAAGTTAAGCGATCTTAGTACTGGAGTTCAACCAACCTGGTGTCCGGGTTGCGGCAACTATCTGGTTTTGGCGGCGATTAAAAAAGCGATTGGCGAATTAAATTTGGAACCGAAAGACGTGGTGGCTACTTACGATATCGGCTGTGCGGCCAATATGGTCAATAATTTAAACGTCTGCGGTTTTGCGACCTTACACGGCCGGTCAATTCCGGTGGCAGTGGGTGTTAAAATGGCCAATCCTAAATTAACGGTGATTGCTCAAGGAGGAGAGGGGGGTATTGTTACCGAAGGCGGTAACCACTTGATTCACGCGGCCCAAAGAAACGATGACATCACCGTTATTCTTAATAACAATTACGTTTTTGCCCTGACGACTGGCCAAACTTCGGCGGCAACGCCAAAAGGCTTAAAAACCCGTTCCACTCCCGAAGGTAATCCTTTTGAGCCGCTTTCGGCAATTGATCTGGCCGCCGTTGCGGGAGCTTCTTTTTTGGCGCGGACGCAGTCGTCCGACTTGGCACAAACAACGGAAATTTTAAAATCGGCGATTAGACATAAAGGATTTTCTTTGGTGGAAATCATTCAGCCGTGTGTGATTTGGCTTAAGGATTATCCGGAGGAAAATAAGTCAGAAAAATATCAGGAAAAACCGTTTAAAGATATTAAAGATTTTTTTAACAAGAAAAATTACTTGGGCATATTATACGAAAAAATTTAGACCTTTTTTCTAAACAGTTTTGAAATTGATTTATCTCTCAACCTTCTTCGGCCAATTTTTCTTTTTTAACTTTCTTTGCTAGGATTAAAAGGAAATGCTTAATGCTCTTCTTTTGCTTTTACTGGCGATTTTATTGCTTTTATTTTCTACCCGGGCGTTTATGTCTTCAGCGATTGAAACTTCCTTGTCGTTGCGGATTTCTCCATTGGTTGTCGGCGTGACGGTTGTTGCCATTGGAACTTCTCTGCCGGAGCTGGCTGTCTCGTTTTTGGCTGTTTTAAAAAACGAGCCGGGCTTGGCGATTGGAAATATTGTCGGCTCCAATATCGTTAATATTTTCTTGGTCTTTCCCGTTAGCGTTTTATTGGCCGATTTAAAAATGGGCATCAGCAAAACCCAAAGAAATGCGTTCTTAATGGTGGCGGTAACTTTTGCCTTTTTCTTTTTAAATGTTTTTCGGGTTTATTACCGTTTAATCGGCCTTGCTTTTCTTTTTCTGGCGGCCCTTTTTACTTTTCAGGAATACCGCTGGGGAATAGAGGGTCGGGACAACGAAGACTCCCGCCATATTTGCCGCGAAGAAACAAAGTTAAACTGGAAAACCGTTTGGTTGTTGTTGGCTTCCTTGGCCGGTATTTTTTGGTCGGGAAATATTATTGTCCGCTCGGTTGAACAAATTTCTTCAATCAGCGGAATTTCCACGACTTTTTTGGGCTTGTCTTTGGCGGCGGTTGCCACTTCTTTGCCGGAATTGTTTTTTACCGTTATCGGAACGCGGAAAGATGAGCAAAAAGCGGCAACTGGCAATGTTTTGGGCTCCAATATATACAATATCCTTTTAATTGGTGGAGCAACTTTATTTTTTTCTTCGGTTCCGATTATTTCCGGTTTAACCTGGTTTTTCTTTCTTTTTTCCGCTTTAAGCTTTTACGGATTGATTTGTTATTTTAAAGGCCGGATTGTTCCGCGCTGGACTGCTTATTTGTTTTTCCTGGGTTTTTTGGCTTTTTTGGTTTGCCTTGGTTTAAATTGAAAATTGCCGGTTGCATTTATTTTTCAAAACAGGTTAACATAAGTTTATGACCGGAAACGGCGACAATAACGGCAAAGAGCCGGTTGAAGAAAAAATTCAGCTTCAAATTGATAAGGAAGCCTTAAAAAAATTAAAGCTGGTTGTGGTTGCTTACTCCCACGTTGAAAGAGAAATGTTTCCGACGGAAGATGCTTATAAGGCCGAAGTTGAGGTCGAACAAAGGGCGGCCGAAGTTGTTGAAGAAATCAAAAAATTGGGGATAGAAGCAAAGGGATCGCCGGGAAATCAATATTTTTTAACCAACCTTTTGGTAGACAAGCCGGATTTGGTTTTGAATTTGGTTGACACTTTGCGGGGAAAAGACCGTTTGCAAAGTTCGGTTCCGGCGGCTTTGGAACTTTCCAATCTTCCTTATACGGGAGCAGGGATAGAGGGTTTGGTAATTGGCAACGACCGCAACTTAACCAAAAGACTGCTTTTGGCCTATGAGATTCCGACTCCAGCTTTTCAGTTTATCCGCCGGGTCGGGACCGGAATTCAGGAAGATTTGGGCTTGCCCTTGATCGTTAAGCTAAATGGCAGCGGCGGCAGTGTCGGCATTGACAACAAGGCAGTTAAGGAGACGACCAAAGAAGTTGAAAAAAAAGTGGAGGAGATGATCACCACTTATAAAATGCCGGTGGTAGTGGAAAAATTTATTGACGGTCCGGAAATAACGGTTTGTGTTTTTGACGACAACCAAAAATGCCACGTCATGATGGCGGAAAAGGTTTTTCGGACCAAACCGGACGGCAAGCATTTTTTTACCAGCATCGAATCTTACGATGACGAAAAAGCCTACCGGTTTAAAAAAGTGGAAGAGCCTCTGAGGACCAAGATTGCCAGATTGGCGGTTCGGGCTTTTCAGGGATTGCAGCACAAAGATTACGCTAAGTTTGATATTCGGTTGGACGAACAGACAAACACGCCTTACTTTACCGACTCTAACCCCAATACCGCCTTCGGTCCGGATTTGGGCTTGCCCTTTACCGAAGTAGCCAAGTTGCATGATGTCAGTTTTAGTGACCTTTTGGCCAGCATGCTGAGTAAATATGCCAAAGACCTCAAGTGAAATTTCTTTTCCTTCACTTCCCAGGATAAAACAATTAAGCAGTTATAGTTGCGGTCCGGCGGTTTTGGAAATGCTATTAAGATTTGAAGGCGTTTATATCAACCAAACCAAAATCATTAACGCCATTACCGCCACCAATAAACTAAAAGACCAGGGAATGACGATTGAGGAGTTGGCCATTGCGACCGATTTGGTTGCTCCCGGGATGAACTTTTGGTTTAAAAGACAATCGACAATTGAGGAATTGGCGGCCTTAATTAACGAACACCATCGGCCGGTTGGGGTTGAGTGGCAGGGAGTTTTTGAGGACGACGACGAAGAAGAAGAAACCGACGACGAAGACCCGGGCCATTACAGCATTATTACCGGTATCAACCGCAGGGAGAATTGGGTAACTTTGGCCGATCCCTACAAAACCTATGCCGGCAAAGACCGTTGTTTTAGTGTCTTGAAATTTGAAAGGCGTTGGTGGGATATTAACGAAGTTTTGGATCCCAAAACAAAAAAACCACGCCAGGTTGATGACTACCACGCCCTGTTTATTGTTTTACCCAAAAAAGAGAATTATCCGGAAAAATTCGGCATGGTTAAAAGCTAGTTAGCTTTTAAGCTCGAGGAAGATTAAAAACTCGGTTGGGAATAGTCGGAGATAAGGACCTGGTAAGTTTGAAAATCTTTAATTTTTTTACCTTCAAAATTAATTTTGGCTACTAAGCCTTTTTTGGTTTCTTCACTCCACATTTGGTCAAAAACAAAATTACCTAAGGAATAAAAAATTAATCCGTTCTGATAATGTTCAACTTCGCCAACCCAATGGGAATGATGGCCCAAAATCACCTTAACGCCAGAATCAATTAATTGGTGGGCTAAATCAACTTGGGATTTTGCCGGTTTGGTTTTGTATTCGGCTCCCCAATGTAAAGAGACAATTAAAACATCAACCTTATCTTTTTCTTGTTTGACTTTTTCCAGGGCTTGGTCCAAATTACGGTCGTAGGAAAAAGAAAGGAAGCCGAAAGTTATCTCGTTGGCTCGTTTAATCGTTATCTCGTTTGCCGTTGAAGGAGAAATATTGTTTTGTCTTAAAAGATCAACGGTTTGTTTAAGTCCTTCTTCGCCATAGTTCAAAATATGATTGTTTTCCAAAGACAAAACGTCAAAGCCGGCCGTTTTTAAGCCTTCAACTGAGCGGTAATCTCCGCAGAACTTAAAAGTGCCGCTACCGACAACCGGGCATTGGTCAAAAAAAGGAGATTCCAAATTACCGAAAGTAATATCGGCTCCGGAAAGGAAGTCGGCCGTTTTTCTAAAAGGGTAAAGAAAATCGTCGTAATCGTGCATTTTTTTATTAACGTTCCGGCCGAGCATGATATCACCGACAGCGACAATGGAGACAGAAGCGGGAGTAGGAGTTGGGAGGTGAGTCGAGAGGCGAGAAGCGAGAGGCGAGATAAAAGAAACGGGAGAGCGAGAAAGCAAGAGGTAAAAGATAAGAATTAAAAAGACAAAGAAAAAAGCCGGAACGAGAAAAAGTTTTTTTGGCACAAGGATATTATAGATGATATTATAATTAAATATGGAAGTTGGACCAGTGGAATGTACGGGAATTTCAATAACCGGGTTAACGAAGGAAAATCCAAACCCTCTTTTTTCTAAAAAAATCTCACCCGAAGAATTTCAAAAACTGCCGCGTCGAGCAAGCTTTACCTTTAATTTTGGCGGAACGTCAGCAATTACTTCGGCTCATTTTGAAATAGATGAAGATGAAATTCGATTAGTGGTTGAGGAAGGAAGAAAAAAGTCAATCTATCCAGATTTACCCGAGGCAAGAGAAAGAAAGTCCCGAGTTTCCAAAGAAGGATATTATATTAACGGATTGTCGCCTAGAAGAACAGAGATTGAAAAAACTCAAATTAAAAGGATTTCGGCAGAAGAACTGGCCGAAATAGTAAATTCTATATCTGGAGATGAACTAATTTTTTATACCGGCGCGGGGATTTCTACTGCTGGGGAAAAACCAGCCTGGAACATGGATCAATTAAAAGAGAATTTAGGATTAAATAATGGGGGCGTTGGTTTCGTAAAGCAATTTAGGGAAAATCCCGGAATATTGGCGGCAAAAGTAAGGCAATTCGCCAATCAGCTTTTTACCGATACTTCTACCCCGGCACACGAAGCGATTGCCGGTGTGATTGAAGCTAAGCCGGGAACAATAATTTTTACGGAAAATACCGATTTAAAGCACGAGGCAAAGGGTAGTCGAGTTTCGGCGATTCATCTTGATTTAGAAAGCGGCGCTTTTGATAAGGTCAGAAAAAGGGCAATAGACGCAAAGATATTAATTACGGTTGGGTTAAGTAAAGATGATCGGGGAATAATTAATTATCTTAAAAGAGAGAGGCCAAATCTAACAATTGTTTCCTTCACTTTAACAGAAAGAACTATTCCTGATTATCTTGATCAAAATGATTTAGTGGTCTTGGGTGATTGCCAAGAAAAATTGCCACAAGTTGTTCCGGGGTTGAGGAAAGAAACAAAATGAGAGTTTTTACGGCAATTGATTTATCGGAGGATTTAAAAAAGGAAGTTTCCGAAATTTCTCAGAAAATTTTCAAAGAGATTCCCTTAAGATTGGTGGCCAGAGAAAATCTTCATCTAACCTTGGTGTTTTTGGGAGAGCGGGATGAAGAAGAATTAGAAAAGGTTAAAAAAACTTTATCGGAACTAGCTTCTTCTTTCTCTAAATTTACTTTATCTTTACAAAACCTGGCGATTTTTCCGGACAACAAGAGACCAAGGGGGATTTGGTTTAACGCCGGTGGCCAGAAGGAAAAAGCCTTTTCTTTATATAAAAAATTGATTGATGGTTTGCTCAAGGAGGGCCTGATGTTGGAAAGGGAGCATTTTGAATATTCTCCCCACTGTACTATTGGCAGGATTCCGGAAAAAATTAAAATGCCGGGGAACCTTAATAAAAAAATTGCCCGGGTAAATTTAAATAAAGAATTTTTGGCGGAGAAATTGATTTTATATCAAAGTATTCTTTCCCCAAAAGGACCGGAATATTTTAAATTGGGTGAATATGGGTTAAGATAGAGCAAGAATGTTTAAAATATTTATCAATTTCAAAACTTATCCCCAGGGAACCGGAGAAAAGGCGGTGGAATTGGCCAAAATATGCGAGGAGGTATCGCGGGAATCGGGAGGGGAAATTATTCCGGTGGTTCAAACAGTAGATTTATATCGGGTAAAACAAGTGGTTAAAATTCCGATTTGGACTCAGCATTTGGATCAATTTGGACAAGGTCAATTTACCGGTTGGCAAAATTTGGAAGCGGCGATTGAAGCGGGAGCCGGCGGAACTTTATTAAATCATTCGGAACACCCGCTTCCGCCCGGTACTATCAAACAAACCATTTCCGGAATTAGAAATTTGAAATTAAAAAATAGAAATTTTGAAGCGATGATTTGTTGTAAAACTTTGGGGCAGATGGAAAGATTGGTAAAGCTTCAACCGGATTATATGGCCTATGAAATTGCGGAATTGATCGGAACAAAAGATTCTATTACCGAGAAAGCGCCCAAAGCAATTAAACACGCGGCAGAAATCTGCGGAAAAATTCCTTTAATTGTTGGCGCGGGAATTCATTCAAAAAAAGATTTAGAAATGGCGGAAAAGCGGGGAGCGAAAGGGGTTTTGATTTCATCGGCGGTTGTTTTAGCGGAGAAACCAAAGGAAAAGTTGTTAGAATTAATTATTAGTAATTAAGGCGGGAAGGGAGAAGCGAAATGATTTTTATTGCTTCCGATCATCGCGGTTACAATTTAAAAGAAAAAGTAAAACTCTGGCTTACCGAGTGGGGTCAGGAGTATGAAGATATGGGCAATAATCGTTTAGATCCGGAAGATGATTATCCAGACTTCGCCGCCTTGGTCGCGAAGAGCGTCAAAGGGCAGGAGAGTGAAAGAGTAGAAGAAAAGGTATTGGGTGTTGTTATTTGCGGAAGCGGGGTGGGTATAGATATCGCGGCCAATAGATTTACGGGAATAAGATGTGGCTTAGGATTTTCGGCAGAGCAGATTAAAAAAGCCAGAGAAGACGATGATATTAATTGCCTTGCTCTAGCGGCGGATTTTCTTGATGAAGAAACGGCAAAAAACATTATTAAAACTTTTTTGGGAACGGAATTTTCCTCAGAAGAGAAAAAGGAGAGAAGAATTGAGAAATTGGACCAATTAGACTAATTGGACGAATTTAAATGAAGCTTTCCAAACTGACAGATTTTGATTTCCAAAATAAAAATGTCTTAGTCCGTTGTGATATTGACGTGCCCTTGGTAGAGCGAGAGATAAGAGTGGAGGACGAGACGAGGATAAAAGCTTGCTTGCCGACAGTAGAATACCTTCTTGAAAAGGGGGCGAAGGTGATTTTAATGGGACACTTGGGGCGACCAGAAGGTGAGGTGGTAGAAGAGTTAAAAATGGCTCCGGTGGCGCAAAAAATCAAAGATCTTTTGAAGCTAAAAGCTACATCCAGAAGGGATTCCCAGAATGGAGCAGGCGAGAAGCTAAAAGTTCAATTAAAAATTCAAAACTTTCCCGTCTACATTTTAGAGGAAAACCTTTGGTTGTTGGAAAATTTAAGGTTTTATCCCGGCGAAGAGGCTAATGATTTAGAATTTGCCAAAAGCCTTTCTTTTTTGGGCGATTTTTATGTTAATGAAGCTTTTGCTGCCTCTCACCGGGAACATGCTTCCCTTGTTGGGTTGCCCAAATTTTTACCTCATTGTGCCGGTTTTCATTTTCTTGAGGAAGTAGAAAATCTCTCTCAAATCTTGGAAAATCCTCAAAGACCTCTGGTCTTTATTATCGGTGGCGCAAAACCGGAGACAAAGATACCGATGGTGGCAGAGTTTGCCTCAAAAGCAGATTCTGTTTTAGTGGGCGGAACTTTGTCACAGGGTAAAAGAGTAAAAGAGCAGGAGAATAAAAATGTCAGTTGGGGAGATTTGACTGACGACAGGCTTGATATCAACGAAGAAACAATTGAAGAATTTGAAGAAATTATTAAAACCGCCGGGACGATTGTTTGGAATGGACCTTTGGGAAGATGTGAGGATGAGAAGTGGGAAGCGGGAACAAGGAAAATTGCGGAGGCAATTGCAGAGAGCAAAGCTTTTAAGGTTGTTGGTGGTGGCGATACCATTAACGCTTTGAATAAGTTTGGAATTTTGTCTAAAATGGACTTTGTATCCTTAGGAGGAGGCGCTATGCTAGAGTTTCTTGCTCAAGGAACTCTTCCCGGGATAAAAGCTCTTACTAATTATGGTTAGAATTTCAATTAACGGTTTTGGCCGGATTGGCCGGTTGGCCTTTCGGGTGGCGGTTTTAAATCACCTGAAGGAAGCGGAAGTCGTTGCCATTAATACTTCCGGTTCCATGGATGCCGCCGGTTGGGCATATCTGCTTAAATACGATACGATTTACGGCCGTTTTCCTCGGGAAATTAAGGTCGTTGAGCCGGCCGGCTCAAAGGAAATCGGGGCTCTGGAAATTGAAGGCCGGCGTTATCCGATTTTGGCGGAAAAAGATTTATTAAAAATTCCTTGGTATACCTACCAGCCCCAAGTTGTTCTTGAGGCGACCGGGGTTTTCCGTTCTTGGCCGGAAGCGGAAAAACATCTTTTGGTCGGAGCGGAAAAAGTAATTATTTCCGCGCCGCCCAAAAGCAAGGAAATTCCGATTTATTTGGTGGGGGTTAACCTCCACCGTTACCGGGGAGAAAAAATTATCAGCAACGGTTCCTGCACGACCAATTGCGTTGCGCCGGTGGTGAAGGTTATTAAAGACGAATTCGGTATCGGCCAGGCGGTTCTAACGACTATTCATGCCTATACGGCCGACCAGGAATTAGTGGACGGCTCACATAAAGATTTAAGAAGAGGACGGAGTGCCGCTCTTAATATTATTCCGACGGAAACCGGCGCGGCCGAGTCGGTGGTCGCGATTTTTCCGGATTTGAAAGGCAAGTTCGCCGGTACGGCGATTCGCGTTCCGGTTGGCTGTGGCTCGTTTTCCGACCTGACTTTTAAATTGGAGAAAAAAGTTACGGTTGATGCGGTTAACCGGGCTTTTCAAAAGGCGGCCGAGGAAAAACTCAAAGAGATACTTTCTCTGGCTTACGATCCGATTGTTTCCTCCGATATTGTCGGCAATTCGGCTTCGGCGATTGTGGATATGGCGATGACGAATGTGGTGGAAGAAGATTTTATTCAAATTGGGGTTTGGTATGATAACGAAATGGCCTATGCCCATCGATTAGTGGAAGAAGCGATCGTGATAGGTAAGTAGGAAGGGTGAGGCGAGAAGTTAAATTAATGAACGAAATAATTCCGACTATTCTAACCAAGGACCCAAACGAACTTCGGGAAAAATTACTTTTATTGGACGGTATTGTTCCCAAAGTACAAATTGATGTCATTGACGGGATTTTTGTTGGCAATAAAACTTTTGATTTGTCGGCCTTGAAGGATTTTGATCATCAGCTAAAAACTGAACTTCACTTGATGGTTAAAGATCCACTTGATTGGATTAATCGCAGCCGGGACGTTTTGGCGGACCGGATAACCGGCCAGATAGAAATGATGAGCGACCTGAAATTTTTTTTGGAAGAAGTTGCCGCTTCGGGAATGGAGGTTGGTTTGGCGATTGACCTGGAAACCAATATTGAAAAAATTCCGGCCGATTTATACCCGCTGGCAGACCAGGTTTTATTGATGGCAGTTAAGGCCGGCTATTCCGGTCAGGAATTTAACCCCACGGTTTTGGATAAGATTAGAGGGATCAGGGCGATAGGCGGAAGCTTGGTTCAGATAGGAATTGACGGTGGACTAAACGAAGGAAATATTTTAAAGTGTAAAGAAGCCGGCGCCAATGTTTTTTATGTTGGAAAAACTTTCTGGGAAGCCGGGGATTTAAAGGCAAGATACGAGGAATTAACAGCGTTAATTAAATAAACAATGATTAAGACCGTGACTTTTTTCGGCTATTCGGAATCAAAGCCGGGCGATCCGGAATATGATGCCGCTTACAAGACGGCCAAACTCTTGGCTTCTAAAGGCTACCATATTGTCAACGGCGGAGGTCCGGGGGTAATGCGGGCAGCAACCGAAGGCGCTCATGCCGGCGGCGGTAAAGCGACGGTTGTTTCTTTTGTTCCCAAAGACATGACCCATTTTGAGGGTCGGGACCAGCTGAACCACGCGGACGAAGAAATTATGAAGGAAAATTATCTGGAAAGAACTCTGGAGCTTTTAAATCAAGGCGATATCTATGTTGTATTTAACGGCGGGACCGGGACGATTTCCGAATTCGGAATGGCTTGGGGTTTGGCCCGGCTTTATTTCGGTCACCACAGACAGTTGATTCTTTACGGAGATTGGTGGCACGAGATCATGGAATCTTTTGGCCGCAATATGTTGATGCGGGAAATTGAGCTTCAGGTTTACCGGATTGTGACCACACCGGAAGAAGTGCTGGAAGAAGTTGAGAAGTTGAACAAATAGAAAAAACGCTTAAGAGAAGAAATCTTAAGAGAAAAGCTTCATTTTTTTCTGCAAAAAGGTTACGATTATAGCAATGGATAATTTGGAAAGAATTGCTGGTCAGGCGAGACGGGAAATTGTGGAAATGATTTACCGCGCCGGAAGCGGTCATCCGGGCGGAAGTCTTTCTTCGGTTGATCTTCTGGTTGGTCTTTATTTTGGGGGCGCATTGGCAAAAGAGGATAAGTTTATTCTGTCTGCCGGCCATGTTTGCCCGGCCTGGTACTCGGTTTTAAATCAGAAGTTGGAAGCCGGAAGCGAGAAGCGGGATAAATTGAGAAAATTAGGGAGCGAATTTCAAGGCCATCCTTACCAAAAAATGGCTGATTTTGTGGAGACTTCAACCGGGTCTTTGGGTCAGGGAATAAGTGTTGGAGCAGGAGTAGCTTTAGGAAAGAAAATAAAAAAAGAAGCGGGAATTATTTGGATTTTATCTTCGGACGGAGAGCAGGAAGAAGGCCAGGTTTGGGAGGCAGCCATGTTCGCCGCAAAACATAAATTGAATAACTTGTGCCTAATTATTGACCGAAACGGCCTGCAGATTGGTGGCCAGACAGAAAAAATTACTCTTCTTGAACCACTTAAAGAAAAATATGAAGCCTTCGGTTGGCGGGTTATGGAAGTTGACGGCCATGATTTTAAACAGATTTTGAGTGCTTACGAAGAAGTCAGAAACTCAGACCCAGCGAAAGGCATGCCGGTGGTTATAATTGGCCGGACGATTAGAGGCAAAGGGGTTTCTTTTATGGAGAACCAGTTGCGTTATCACGCGTGTACACTGACGGAAGAAGAATACAAGAAAGCGAAGGAGGAAATAAAATAACTTGTTATCTTGATAGCTGATTATTTCGTTTTTTTGAGTTAATGATATGACGAGATATTAAGATACTACAAAAAATGACGCAATTAAAACAACAACGCGATTATTTTGGGGATGCCTTATTGGAATTGGCCAAGACTAATTCTCAAATTTTGGTTTTGACTGCCGATCTGGAAACGTCTTTAAAATTGACCGACTTTAAAGAAAAATTTCCGGAGCGATTCTTTAATGTTGGGGTAGCGGAACAAAACTTAATCGGCGTGGCGGCCGGTCTTTCTTTGGCAGGTTTTCTTCCTTTTGCGGCTTCTTTTGCGGTTTTTCTGCCAGGAAGGTGCTTTGATCAAATCCGGGTTTCCGTTTGCCAGAATAAAGCCAATGTTAAATTGGTCGGTGGTCACTTGGGTTTTTCCAATTCCGGTGATGGCGCAAGTGCACAATCGGTTGAAGATATTGCTTTAATGAGGAGTTTGCCGGAGATGGTTGTTCTCTGTCCATTTGACGGCCAGGAAGTGGCTTCGTTAGTAGATTTAGCAGCGCAACATAATGGCCCGGTGTATATCAGAATTTCAAAGTCGGAAGTACCTTCGGAAATAAAAAATAAAAATGAAAAATTAAAAATTGGAGGAGCGAGAATTTTGCAGGAGGGGAAAGACCTGACCGTTTTAAGCCACGGCCCAATTTTACAGGAAGTTATCAGCGCCGCGGAGAATTTTGACGTAGAAGTAATTGATGTTTATTCGGTAAAGCCGTTGGATAAAGAAACGATTTTAAAATCGGCCGCCAAAACCGGAAAAGTTTTAGTAGTGGAAGAACATTCAATTTATGGCGGACTGGGTAGTGCCGCCAGCGAGTTATTGGCCGGGAAATATCCTCTGCCGATAAAAATTTTGGGAATTCCGGATGTTTTTGGCGAATCGGCTAGGACCAGAGAAGAGTTGCTTGAAAAATACGGCCTTAACGGGAATAATATAGCTAGGGCAATTAAAGAATTAACTTAATTAACCAATAGAAATTGGAATTATTTTATGAAAGTGGTTGTTACCAGAAAAATTCCCAGGCTCGGTATTGATATGCTGGAGGACGCCGGTTTTGAAGTTGTCGGCAACGAATCGGAAAAACTTTTGAGTCGGGAACAGATGAAGGAATTTGTCAAAGGGGCGGACGCGATTCTTTGTTTATTGCTGGATAAAATTGACGCCGAGATAATGGACGCGGCCGGGAAGCAATTAAAGATAATTGCCAATTACGGGGTCGGTTTTGAGAATATCGATTTGGCCGCTGCCCGGCAAAGAAATATTCTGGTCTCCAATACCCCCAGTCTTCTTTCTGGTCAGGCAGTGGCGGAATTTACCGTCGGGTTGATTTTTTCCTTATTAAAAAGGATTGTGGAGGGGGATGAGTTTGCCCGCAAAGGCAATTTTGGCGGCTGGAAGCCGGAAATCTTTTTAGGCCAGAATTTAACCGGCAAAACTTTGGGAATTATTGGCCTGGGCGGAATAGGTTGTTTGGTTGCAAAAATGGCCAGCGCTTTTGGACTGAGGGTTGTTTATTACAAAAGAAATCGCGATGGCGAAATGGAAAAAAAATATCGTCTGGAATATCTGAGTTTGGAAAATTTATTAAGGGAAGCGGATATTGTTTCCGTTCATGTTCCCCTGACCAAAGAAAGTCGGCATTTGATTGGCGATCGGGAAATACAATTGATGAAAGACGGCGCTTTCTTGATCAATACCAGCCGAGGCGGAATTGTTGACGAAGCGGCTTTGGTTGAGTCTTTAAAAAAGGGCAAATTGGCGGGGGCGGCAATTGACACTCATGAATACGAACCGGAGGTTAATCCGGAATTATGCGGCTTGCCCAACGTGATTTTAACTCCTCATATTGCTTCGTCGGTTAAGGAAGTAAGGGATGATATGGCGCGCCTGGCCGCCCTGAATATAATAGAAGCGCTTAACAACCGCCAACCGCCTAATTTGGTGGGCGATAAATAATTGTTTCCAATCTATTTTTTTAAAAATGCCCGATATTTTAGATAAAATAACAAGAAACGGACGGGCTCTCTTTCTGGCCTACGACCAGGGTTTTGAGCATGGGCCGACCGATTTTAACGAGGCAAATGTTGATCCGGAAAAAGTTTTGGAAATTGCTGATTCCGGATATTTTACCGGCGTGATTTTGCAAAAAGGCCCGGCGGAAAAATATTATTGGAAGAAAAAATACCGGGTTCCTTTGATTGTCAAATTAAACGGCAAAACCAATTTGGTCAAAGAGGTTGATCCCTATTCTCCCCAGCTTTGTTCGGTGGCCGAAGCGGTCAGCTATGGAGCCAGCGCCGTCGGCTACACGATTTATGTCGGCAGCGAATTTGAATCTCTCATGACCCAGGAATTCGGGAGGATTGAGCAGGAAGCGGAAGAGGCGGGCATTCCGGTTATTGCCTGGATGTACCCGCGGGGAAAAAATATTCCCGACGAATCGGATCCGAAAATGGTGGCTTATGCCGCTCGGGTCGGGCTGGAATTGGGGGCAGACATCGTCAAAATCCGCTATACGGGCGATATCGTTTCTTTCAAGTGGGCAGTGGCAGCTGCCGGTAAGACAAAAGTAGTGGTGATGGGAGGCTCTAAAATGGCCGAAGAAAGCTTCTTGAAGATGGTTGGCGATTCTCTTGAGGCGGGAGCAATCGGGATGGCAGTAGGGAGAAATGTGTGGCAATCGGCTGATCCGCTAAGTATTACGGCTAAAATGGCGAAGACGATTTGGGGCTAGTTTATAAAATTAAGATGAAAATGTTTGACGTTATTTCCATCGGTTCCGCTACTCTGGATGTTTTTATCCGCTCCAAAGGATTGGAAATTGAGAGGGAGGGGGGGAGCAAGGATATTTGCGTTCGTTATGGAGCGAAAATTCCCGTTGACGAAATTTATTTTGAATCCGGCGGAGGAGGAACGAATTCGGCCGTTACTTTTGCCCGCCAGGGATTAAAAGT
>Ga0116142_10002446_pt1 | contig 20068 bp, 20 predicted proteins | sample AD_UKC033_MetaG_FD_89785 | JGI IMG/M metagenome (GOLD analysis project Ga0116142, IMG submission 89785) | Active sludge microbial communities of municipal wastewater-treating anaerobic digesters from USA - AD_UKC033_MetaG | ecosystem: Engineered > Bioreactor > Anaerobic > Digestate | place: USA... | reverse complement strand
TTGTCGCTGCCAAGGTCAACAATGTATTTACTCAGGAGTTTGGTATCCTGTTTTATACTCAGTACAGATTTTTCCATAATTTCTGCAGGAGCCATATCCATGTAACTTATGAAAGTACCATCTGATAATTTTTCAGCAGCAGAATACATACAAGGTTCGGCAAGATGAGCATACGATACTCCTTCAATTGCGTCAATGCGCAGGGAGTTGCCTTCTTTGGCTGGTATATTTTGCAAAAGCGCAGCAGCAGCTCCGTCACTGAGCATCCATCTGAGAAATTCTTTTTCAAAACTAATATAAGGGTTTTCTCCGTCATCAGCCAGCTTTTGTGCTTCTACTTCAAACGACTGATTGTTCATGATACGCGATGTGCGCTCCGAGCCTGTAACTACAGCTTTCTTCGACTGTCCTGCTTTAACAGCCATCCATGCATATTTCAAAGCATGCATTCCTGAACAACAGTTGCCCGCAGGAGATGTTACCTCTATAGCTTTCGAATTTTTTAACCATCCATGAACCATTACTGCATGCGAAGGCATCCATTGATCGGGTGATGACGTACCGCAAGTAAGCAGGTCCATTTCATTGATTTCTTCAGGATGTTTTTCAAAAAGTTTTTCAACGGCAATGGCAGCCATCTGTGCATTGGTGTGTGTTGCCTTTCCGTTTTTATCCATAGCATAATAACGGCACTTGATTCCATTATTTCGCAGAACCAGATTTTTGGTCTTAGATGATTGAGAGTGTATCAAGCCAATATACTGCTCCATCTCGTCATTTGAAACAGGCTGATTGGGCAGAAAGGCCGATAGGCGGGTTATGTAAACGTCTTGACTCATATTTTAACCGCGCAAATTTACACCTTCGGCATATATCTTCTGTTGAGCCAGTTTTTTATACAATAAAGGCCTGATAATGAGAGTAAAGAGAACTATCACAATGGGCGAAATAATAAATAATGCAAATAGCAGGTAGTAGCGGAAAATATTGATCCACAAATTGCGGTTCTTTTTACTCAGAATAATTTTTGCCCAGATACGGAAAAGCATAATAGCACGACTTTCAATAAACATGAGCGTGGTGTTTACCTGCACCGCTCCTTTTTGAAGCCAGTTTTTATGCAGGTATTCGAGTTTAGATTCCTCAAGTGCCTGACATGCCATCAACCCGAAATTTACTGCAGATGCAATATCATCATCAGCAATACCGGGTTTAGGAAATATTCCCCACATTTTATCTTTCTTACCTGTAAGCATCCAGTACTGAACGGTAACTGCACTGATAAGATTGGGAGCTTTATCTTTGAGTACGAGATTACCAACGTGTATGGCCTGATTTTTCTTTAGCCATTGCCGAATTCGCTCCTGCGCCTGAATCCACATATTACGTGATCCTGCAATTGTAATAACGGGTGTATTTTTTATCAGTGCACATATTACATCAGAATACATGGCTGCAATGGCAGGTAATGACGGAGATAGAAACCACGGTTGCCATGCAAACACAATCAGATCATATTTGTCATGGCGCACAGTGATGGGTTTTATTGCCATAGGTTTGTCGGTGACACATTCCGGCATTGCGTCAAAAAAACGCTCGTTATCCCAGGGAAAAGGAAATGGCTTTTCAGGTTCAATTGTAATATACTCCACCTCATGCATGGCCGATTCAAACGGTTGGGCAAAGTTGTTTACTATTTGTCTGAGTTGCCCTGTCTGAGAATAGTAAATGATGAGAACTCGTTTATTCAAGGTCGGATGGTTTTAGAATGTGCGATTGCGCTGCGTAATCTGCAATTGATTCACGAACTGCAGCACTTAATTTTTTAAAATGTTTACGCACCAGCGCAGCATCTTCCTGCATATTTTTCTTATATCCCAACATTGCAGGGCTGTTTTCCTGTATCATAAGTCTGAGGTAGCGATATAAAGTTTTGTCGGGATGCGACTTAATTTCTTCTTCAAGAAAATGTCGGCCTTGTTTGAATAATCGTAATTTCTCAGCAGGCTGAGTCACAAGTCCTGCTTTTTTCATAAGCAATGCTCCTGTGCATGCATTTTTTTCTGATAGCGACAATTCTGAAACCGTTTTCAATCGTGTATTTATTAAAGCGGTGTCGTTTGACATCAGAGCAGAAAACACATTTTTTAAAATTGCATCAGATGCATGCAGTACAGTAGCATGCGAAATCATGAAAGCGATCAACAGCAATTTTTTCATTTATGCAAATGTAGATAAAGAGTTGTTAATCAGAGTTAAAATTCATCTGCCTTCACTAACTAAATTTTGGCATTACGAAACATGATTTTAATAAATGTACGTTCAAGGATGGCATGTGCCATTGCCAGTGTTTCATCAGTTTGCTGCAAAATTCTTCGCATTGATTTTTCAGGAATGTCCACTCTGTAAATCCATGCATTAAACAATATGGGTGATTTTCGAATCATCTGAATAATTTCCATCAAACGAAATATAATTTCCTGATGTGCCGTTTGCGCATTGCCGTTCCACAGGATTTCAAAACCGGTTACACTGAGGTCTTTGTTGAGTTGCTTTACAGTTTGCAGGATGTACTTTTCATTTTCTCCAAACTGTTTTAATGCGGTATCATTCATTGCTCCAAAAAACTTCTTATGGCAAACTCATAGGACTGCATACCGAAACCTGCTACAATGCCTTTGCAATGAGAAGAAAGTAAACTCTTTTGTCTGAATTCCTCTCGAGAATAGATGTTGGAAATATGCACTTCAACCACCGGTGTGCGTATTGACGCAATGGCATCGGCTATGGCTACGCTGGTATGAGTATATCCTCCTGCATTCAGAATAATTCCTGCATAACTAAATCCTGTTTCATGCAATTTGTTAATGATTTCACCTTCAACGTTACTCTGAAAATAATCAATACTAAATTGTGGAAACTGATTTTTTAACTCACTGTAATATTCTTCAAATGTCCGGTTGCCATACACTTCAGGTTGGCGTGTGCCCAGCAAATTCAGATTTGGCCCGTTGATGATGATGAGTTGTGGTTTCATTGCTTATCAGGGAACATTGATGACCTTATGCATCTGAAGCGAAAACTGCCACTGAGGATGAGTCTTTACATAATCCACTATCATTGGTGCCATCTTATCAAAACGACTGTATTCAGGCTGCAGAAAAAGTTTTGTTTCAGGCTTTACCAATTGTGCATATTGTTCTGCCCATTCAAAATCGGAAGGATGAAAAATAACTACCTTCAACTCATCTGCAAGAGAAAGGTTTTGCACTAATGGTGCCTTGAACTTTTTTGGCGAAAGACATATCCAGTCGAAATTGCCGGTTATGGGATGCGCTCCTGATGTTTCAAGCCATACCTGCATGTTTTGCTGATGCAATGCATCTGTGAGGTTCTGTAGCGGATACATTGTTGGTTCTCCTCCTGTGATTACAACATTCTTTGCTCCATAACTTATACACGCTTTTACCAATTCATCAATTGATTTAACTGAATGTTTTTCTGCATCCCACGATTCTTTTACATCACACCACACACATCCCACATCGCAACCTGCAAGACGGATAAAATAAGCTGCCTTTCCGGTATGACTGCCCTCTCCCTGAATGGTATAAAAATGTTCCATTACCGGATATTGATTCAGAGGCAAATCCGATAGGGCTGTTTGTTTACTCATATCCTGAGTTTGCATCAGCTTTTTAACTTATTTTCTGGCTTACCACACGCTGCAGTATTTCAAAAGCATTTTCAGCCATTTGATTTTCCTTATCCAATGTTGGATTTACTTCTGCCATTTCAAAACAACACACTTTTTCGTTCTGTATCAGCCGCACACACAGTCCGCCTGCTTCTTTTTCAGTGATACCATTGCGAACAGGTGTTCCTGTTCCTTTAGAGATGGAACTGTCCATGCTGTCCACATCAAACGACACATAAATGTGCGTACAGTGCGACAAATGCGAAAGAGCATCTCTCGAAATCTTCTCAACACCTTTTCTCTTTACATCTGAAGTTGAAAACATTTTCACTTTGTGTTTTTTCAGCAAATACGTTTCTTCAGGTTCCACATCGCGTACGCAGATATAGACCAAATCCTTGTAGGTTATTTTAGGAGCTATTCCACCTACTTTTTTCAGCTTATTCCAGAGGTCAACGGTTTCTTTGTCGGGCTTATTCATGCGGTTGGTGAGGTTATCCTCAGCAAGTGTGGCTGCCAGCGGCATTCCATGTACGTTGCCTGTTGGTGTGGTATATGGTGAGTGAATATCGGCATGCGCATCAATCCAAATTACTCCGAGCTTTGATTTAGGGTAAGCCATTTTTATTCCCGCAATGGTACCTCCTGCTGTGCTGTGGTCACCTGCCAACACAATAGGAAAAGTTTTACTCTTCAGCGTATCGCATACGGCCTTGCCAATTCGCTCATATAGGGTGATAATTCCTTTGATCCGTTTGGCATAAGGGCTGCCCTGGGTTTCAAAAAGCAGTTTGTTTTCATTCGGGATGTCAATGCTGTCAACTTTATTAAAAAGGTTGCTACCGAAATCGAGTGCTGCAACTTTTATTGCATCTATGCCCATACTTGCTCCCCGCGTTCCTGCTCCTATTTCCGATTTTACCTCGATGAATTTTATTTTGCTCATAATATTTTTAAACAATCAATTTTGATTTTCAAGTTATATCTACATTCGCATGGCGCAAAAATAAAAACCAATAGCCAAAGCAAATGAAGAACCGGTACATAGACCTGATTCAACAAAGTTACGACTTTCCGCAAGAAGGTTTTGAAGTAATTGATGATTGCCTGCATTTCAACGGGATAAATCTTATGGATGTTATCAAACAGTATGGTACTCCGCTTAAAATAACGTATTTACCCAAAATAAGTTCTCAAATACAGAAAGCCAAGCGTATTTTTAAAGTGGCTATGGCCAAAGTTGACTATAAAGGCAGCTATTATTACTGTTATTGCACCAAGAGTTCTCATTTTTCATTTGTAATGGAAGAAGCATTGAAAAATGATATTCATATTGAAACAAGTTCGGCTTTCGATATTCCAATCATCCGCTCTTTGTATCAATCACAGAAAATCAATAAAGATATTTACATCCTTTGCAACGGTTTCAAACGCGAGCCTTACATCAAAGCCATTGTTGACCTCATTAAAGATGGTTTTACCAATGTCATTCCAATTATTGATAATACGGAAGAGCTCAAAGAATATGAAAAAGCATTACCTGACAGGAAATTTAAAATCGGTATTCGCATTGCATCAGAAGAAGAACCTAATGCAGAGTTTTATACTTCACGGCTTGGAGTTAGGCAGCGTGATATTCTGGAATTTTACAAAACTACCATTAAGAAAAATCCGAATGTTGAGTTAAAACTCCTCCACTTTTTTATCAATACCGGAATTCGCGATACTGCCTATTACTGGAATGAATTGCAACGCAACATCAGCTTATATGCTGACTTAAAAAAGATTTGTCCTGAACTTACTGCCCTCGATATTGGGGGTGGTATGCCTATTAAAACCAAACTCGATTTTAATTTCGACTATCAGTATATGGCTGACGAAATTGTGATTCAGATAAAGTCGGCATGCGACCAGCGCAAGGTTCCGGTTCCGCATTTGTTCACTGAGTTTGGCAGTTTTACGGTTGGCGAAAGTGGTGCCATTTTATTTTCAGTTTCGGGAGTAAAACAACAAAACGACAAGGAACTGTGGTATATGATTGACAGCAGTTTCATCACCACATTGCCCGACACCTGGGGAATTAAACAAAAATTTATTTTACTTGCCATCAATCATTGGGACAGGGAACAGTCGCGTGTCAACCTTGGAGGCATGACCTGCGATGGTGAGGATTACTACATCATGGAGTCAGTAAAAAACAGAGTCTTTATGCCACGATTCGAAAGCAACGACCCACTGTATCTGGGATTTTTTCATACAGGCGCTTATCAGGATACGCTGGGTGGTTATGGAGGACTTCAACATTGCCTGTTGCCTGCGCCCAAGCATGTGCTTATTGACAGAAACGAAGAGGGTGAACTAAGCATGCGACTTTTTGCCAAAGAGCAAACTTCAAAGTCTATGATGAAAATACTTGGCTACTAAAAAATTTTTTTCTGAAAATTATCTTGTGTAGTTAGGTGCTTCTTTCACGATGGTTACATCGTGGGGATGACTTTCGCGCATACCACTTTGGGTGATGCGTATAAATTTAGCCTGTTGCAGTTCGCTGATGTTTTTTGCTCCGCAATATCCCATACCTGCACGCAAACCTCCTACCAACTGATAAACGGTTTCAGCCAAAGTTCCTTTATAAGGCACACGACCAACAATTCCTTCAGGCACTAACTTTTTTATATCATCTTCCGCATCCTGAAAATAACGGTCTTTCGAGCCTTCGCGCATGGCTTCAATAGATCCCATACCACGGTATGACTTAAACTTTCTTCCTTCGTATATGATGGTTTCTCCGGGCGACTCTTCCACACCGGCAAACAGCGAACCTGCCATAATGCTGTGTGCTCCTGCAGCAATAGCCTTAGGAATATCACCCGTAAACCGAATACCACCATCGGCAATTACCGGAACTCCCGAACCTTTTATAGCCTGTGCTACATCAGCAATGGCTGTAAGCTGTGGCACTCCTACTCCCGCAACAACACGCGTAGTACATATCGAACCCGGACCAATACCTACTTTAACGGCATCAGTTCCATTTTTCACTAACATCTTTGCACCTTCAGCAGTTCCTACATTTCCTACAACAACATCCAACTCCGGAAATTTCTTTTTGACAGATTTCAGTGCATTTATCACTCCTTTCGAATGTCCGTGAGCAGTGTCAATGCTTATGGCATCTACTCCTGCTTTCACCAACGATTCTACGCGTTCTATCATATCTGATGTTACGCCAATTGCCGCTGCCACTCTCAACCTGCCCAGCTCATCCTTGCATGAGTTGGGTCGCGATTTAAATTTCAAAATATCTTTATAGGTGACAAGCCCTATCAGCTTTCCTGCTTTATCTACCACCGGTAGTTTTTCTATTTTATACTGACGTAATATAACTTCTGCTTTTTGCAATGAAACTACTCCGGTTACAGTAATCAAGTTCTCCTTCGTCATCAGCTGGCTCACCTTTTTTGTTTCATCCATTTCGAAACGCAAATCGCGGTTGGTCAAAATACCTACCAATTTTCCTTTGTCGTTAATTATTGGAATACCGCCAATATGCTGTTCGCGCATAATTAATAACGCATCACCTATAGTAGCGTTTTCATGGAGTGTAATCGGGTCGTGAATCATTCCGCTTTCTGAGCGTTTTACCTTACGCACTTCCTGAGTTTGTCTTTCTATAGACATGTTTTTATGCAACACACCAATGCCACCTTCCTGTGCCAGAGCTATGGCTAATGCAGCTTCGGTAACAGTGTCCATGGCTGCCGATACTACAGGAATATTTAACTTGATATTTCTTGAAAAAACGGTGCTGGTGTCAACTTCGCGAGGCAGAATTTCTGAATATGCCGGTACCAGCAGTACATCATCATAGGTAAGTCCTTCAGGCAGATTTGATTTGGTTGCAAGAGCCATGTTGTTTGCTTTTGCCGGACAAAGATAGAGAAAATCACATTACCCTTAGTTGGTTGTATGTGGTGGTTGATAACTAACCAAGGTATTGCTGACTGACAGGTCTATGAAAAATAAAAACGAAGCTGCCTGTAAAAATTTTCATGGAAGAAAATAATTTTAATTATTCTCTTTCCGGTCGAGGTGTAAATAAAGGCAGCCTCGTTATATGATTTGGTTTCAGTATTTTTTAAAAATCATCATCATCGTCACCTGACGAACTACTGAACAAGTCATCATTGAATGTCATGTTATCATCCATGATGTCTTTTTCATCAGGCATTTTCTCATCATCCATATCCACCGGCATTGGCCGAATGATTTCAACAATTTCAGTTTCGTAAACTAAATTTTCCGGTTTGCTTTGCGGAGGTGCCGGTGCAGGTTTGGGCGCAGCTGGCTTCTTGGCTACCGGTTTTTTAGCAACAGGTTTTGGTGCTGCAGGCTTTTTCGCAACAGCTTTCTTCTTAGTTGCAACCTTCTTTTTAGGAGCAGCTTTTTTCTTCGTTGCTTTCTTCTTAGTAGCTACTTTCTTTTTAGGAGCAACTTTTTTCTTTGTTGCCTTCCTTTTCGGTGCTGCTTTCTTTTTAGTTGCAGCCTTCTTCTTCGGAGCAGCTTTTTTCTTCGTTGCTTTCTTTTTAGTGGCTGATTTTTTCTTTACCACTTTTTTTGCTGAGGCTTTGCGAGCCGGCCTGGATGCCTTCTTTTTGGCAGTTGCTTTTTTTGCTTTTTTTGCTTTTGCCATAGGTAAATAAGATTGATGGTGAGCGTTGTTACTTATTTTTTGTGTAAATATACAGCAGGTTTTTAATCATGCAACAAGTAATTTAAAAATTTTTTTTCACTGCTTTCAGTTACTATCACATAAAACCTCCAACTTTCATCCCTGAAAAATCGGATATTTGACCCACTCTTTATATCATGATCAACCGATTTTCCATCCTTTCTGTATTTTCAATTTTAACATTATTCATCATGTCATGCAACAGCCTCCCGCAAGCCGACCTGATTCTGTATAATGGCACCATCTACACAGCCGACAGTGCTTTCAGCACCTGCAATGCCATGGCCATCAAAGATGGTAAAATTGTGGCTACAGGTGGTAACGACCTTCGCAACAACTATAATTGCAAAAATGAGGTTGACCTCAAAGGTGAATTCGTTTATCCCGGATTCATTGATGCTCATTGTCATTTTTATGGCTACAGCACCGACCTTCCAAAATGTGCATTGTTTGGTACTGCTTCCTTTGACGAAGTGATTCAAAAAGTTGTCGAATATGAAAAAACCAATCGCTTTCACTGGATACTTGGCAGGGGCTGGGACCAGAACGACTGGCCGGTGAAAGAGTTCCCTACTAAAGATATTCTCGACAGTCTTTATCCCGATAAACCGGTATTCCTGTTACGTATTGATGGCCATGCAGCTTTAGTAAACCAAAAAGCTCTCGACCTTGCCGGTATTACTTTTCGTACCAAAATTGACGGTGGCGAAGTGGTACTCAACAACTACAAACCCACAGGCTTACTTATAGATAATGCAGTAGATGTGGTTAAAAAAATCATTCCCGAATTTACTTCCGAATTAAAAAAAGACGGACTACTGCAGGGACAAAAAAATTGTTTTGCAGCAGGACTCACATCTGTGGTTGATGCCGGTCTCAAAGTCTCCGAAATTCAGTTTCTTGACTCTTTGCAGAAAGCGGGACAACTGCAAATGAAAATTTATGCCATGGCCGAACTAACTCCTCAAAGTATGGACTACTGGTTTGCAAAAGGCATTTATAAAACAGACCGTTTGCATGTGCAGTGCTTCAAGTTGTATGCCGATGGTGCTCTCGGTTCCAGAGGTGCCTGCCTGCTGCAACCCTACTCCGACAGCCCGGGGCGCTATGGTTTTCTGCTCACCCCCACTGACGAAATAAAATCTCGCGCCAAGGCGGTTTACGATCATGGTTTCCAACTTGCCACCCATTGCATTGGCGACTCTGCCAACAGACTCATGCTAAACATTTATGCCGGTTTGCTAAAAGCAAAAAACGACAGACGATGGCGCATCGAGCATTGTCAGGTGGTGAACCATTCCGACCAACCATTGTTTGGACAATACAGCATCATACCCAGTGTGCAACCCACCCATGCCACGAGTGATATGTACTGGGCCGAAGACCGATTAGGGTCTCAGCGCATCAAAGATGCTTATGCTTATAACGATTTACTCCAAAGTGCAGGATTGTTAGCCAACGGCAGCGATTTCCCTGTCGAAGACATCAACCCGCTTTATGGTTATTATGCAGCCATCACACGCAAAGATCAAAAAGGATTTCCTCCTCAGGGTTTTGAAATAAATAATGCCATCAGCCGCAAACAGGCATTGCTTGCCATGACGCGCTGGGCGGCCTACAGCATGTTCGAAGAAAAAGAAAAAGGTTCTCTCGAAACGGGTAAAGATGCCGATTTTGTAATTTTAAAATCCGACTTGCTCACTGCCCCAGATTCCACTTTATTCAGCATTCCCGTTGAAGCCACCTTCATCAATGGAGTCAAAGTTTTTGGAAAAGCTCAGAAATAAATCTTCATAGCCACTCCTGAAAAATCCATTTTAACTCTTAATTTCTTCCATAAAAAAAGCCGCTTCCGTAACAGGAAGCGGCTTTTTCAAAACATTTAAATCCTCTTAATTTTTACTTAGTAGTATCTTCAGGCTTTGCTTCTGCTTTTTTATTGGCACAGCATCCGCCTTTTTTGCCTTCCATCTTGCCCATCTCTGCGCAATGTGGGTTAGCTGCTGATGCTTCTGCTTTTCCTGCACAGCAATCTTTACCTTTCATCGCTTTGCCATGTTTCTTGCAAGCTTTTCTGCATTCTTTCTTGCTCATGTCGCATTTTCCATCATGACTTTCTGCTTTCACAGCTGTGCTGTTATCTGCAGCGGGAGCAGCTGTAATAGTTGTTGATTGTGTAGTTTCAGCAGCAGGCTTCGCTTCCTGAGCATTTGTCTGTATAGCAATAAAACTGAATACTGCTAATGCGGCAATTAATTTTTTCATATCCTTTTTTCTTAATTTATATTTTGCGCTAAAATAGACTTTTTTAAATTGATGACAAATGATAAATGTCTGCTTCAGACTTCATTCACATTGTCCTTTTGCAGCATATCCCTCAGGTTATACAGCACTCCGCCTCTCAGCACGGGTATCACCTGTGTCTGATTGGGTGTCAGGCAGTACAGCACATCTTCATCCACCTTTAGTTTCTCCAGCCTTGTGCGGTGTGACGACTGCGCCAAAAACTCATACATATCATTCCTTGCCAAATCATACAGCCTCATGGCTGCCAGCGCTGCATCGCGGTGTGGTGTAAGTCTGAAATGTGGCTGCAGTTTTTCAGCTAATGCTCCTGCAAAAAGTGCATCCTCTAAGTTAAAAGTATCTTTCCATCCTGCACACAGACAAATCACATTTTGCCGTTGCTTAATCAGCCACTCTGCAAGGGTGTCAATATTCAGAAACGAACCCACCACCACCATGGCTGCATTACGCGCTATATCTATTGCCCGCGTGCCGTTTGTGGTTGTAAGAGCAATATTTTTTCCTCTTATTTTATCGTCCATGTAGCTGAAAGGCGAATTGCCAAAATCAAATCCTTCCACCATAGAGCCTTGCCGCTCTGCTCCTACCAGATATCCTTTTTCGCGATAAGCCAGACTTTCTTCAGTGGTTGTCACCGGCACAATGCAATGTGCCCCGTACTGAAATGCCACACATATACTGCTCGTTGCACGCAGCACATCTATCACCACCACTATGCTTTGCGACACGTCATACTGATAAAACAATGCCGGTGTAAGGCAAACCTCGAGAAAAGGTTTCTCCGCTTCCATCATTTATTTTTTCAAAAACGGCAATTTTACTATCACTGCCTTCAGTAATTTCTCTCTTATTTTCACATATATCTCAGTACCCTCGCCTGCATATTCTTTTTTCACATAGCCCAACCCAATGGCCTTGCCGAGTGTAGGCGATTGTGTGCCCGAAGTCACTCTTCCTATTACCTCGCCCTGTGCATTGCATATTTCATAGTCCTTGCGCGAAATACCTCTGTCTATCATCTCAAAACCACAAAGCTTCTGTACCACACCTCTCTCTTTCTCAGCTTTCAGTGCTGCCGAGTTCACAAAGTCCTTTGTAAATTTCGTTATCCATCCCAATCCTGCTTCCAATGGCGATGTGGTATCATCAATATCATTTCCATACAGGCAGAAACCCATCTCCAGCCTCAGTGTATCGCGAGCACCCAGGCCTATAGGTTTAATGCCAAACTCCTCTCCTGCCTTCAGCACATCATTCCAGATTTTCACTGCATGGGCATTATCCATATAAATTTCAAAACCTCCCGCACCGGTATATCCCGTGTTCGAAATAATCACATCTGAGCATCCGTCAAATTCACCTTTCACAAAATGATAATATGCTATTTCATCTAGTTTCACCTGTGTCAGTTTCTGCAGTGTTTGCATAGCCTTAGGACCCTGTATGGCCAGCAGCGACATACTGTCCGACACATTCTCCATCACCGCACCATAACTGTTGTGCTTCATTATCCAGTTCCAGTCCTTCTCAATATTTGAAGCGTTCACCACCAGCATAAAAGTTTTCTCATCCATGCAATACACTATCAAATCGTCCACAATGCCTCCTTGTTCATTGGGCAGGCAACTGTACTGCGCCTTGCCGGCCGAAAGTTTGCTTACATCATTACTCGTAACGCGTTGCAGCAGATCTACTGCGCCATCACCCTTCACTATAAACTCGCCCATGTGCGACACGTCAAACATTCCCACAGCATTTCGCACGGTTTCATGCTCTGCATTAATGCCGCTATACTGCACCGGCATCAGATAGCCGGCAAAAGGCACCATCTTGGCTCCCAGTTGTTGATGCACTGCTGTAAGTGCCGTATGCTTCAAAGTAGTTGATTCTTCCATCTTTTATCAATAAAAAATTGCGCGGCAAAGCTAATATTTATTTGCATGATGGGTAGGCAGAATTTCTAAAACGATTTTTTCAAACTTAAGAGAATCCCTCAAAAACTTAATTTATTTTTACCCCATTGCACACTCTCATTCCTGCACCTCTCATGAACAAGCAATCCGAATCTCCCACGCTCTTCTTTGCAACACCAAACGATTTTCAGCATTGGCTTCACCAATACAATACTTCCGTAAAAAGCATCTGGCTCAAATTCGCCAAAAAATCAAGCGGCATTCCTTCCATCACCCCTGCCGAAGCGCTGGAAATTGCACTATGCTATGGATGGATTGACGGACAACGAAAAACATTTGACGAACAATTTTACATTAACAAATACACCCCCAGGCGAAAAGGCAGCCTGTGGTCTAAACGCAACTGCAAAATTGCCATACAACTAATCAAGGAAAAACGTATGACATCTCACGGCCTAAGAGAAATTAATGCAGCCAAAGAAGACGGACGATGGCAGAATGCTTACGACTCATCTAAAAACATCCAGTTACCTCCCGATTTTTTAGAACGACTAAAAAAATCAAAAAAAGCCTACACCTTTTTTACAACACTCAACAAAACCAACACATTTGCCATTGCATTCCGTCTGCAAACTGCACGCAAACCCGAAACCCGCGAAAAAAGATTGCAAAAAATTATTGAAATGATGAAAGCCGGCCAAAAATTTCACTAATTACCCATTCTCAATTGTCCATTCTCAAAATTGTATTTTTAGTTAATCACGCCTGATACATCAAATTAAGTAGTCGCTGCCATTCCGATTCAATATAACTTTGAAGATTAAAATCTATCACTGTTTACATTTTTCTATCAGAACAAATCTTTTACATTATCCTAAACATATTTCAAACAATTAATAAATAATTATATGAAAAAAAGCTTACTCTTTATCTTCGTCACATTCATAACATTTGCAACCAATGCACAAACCGGTTTATATGTGCCACAGTTGGCAAAATTTGATACAGCAATGCTCAATCTCATGTCGGCTTACAATGTGCCTGGAGGTCAGTTGGCTATTACCTATCATGGGCGATTAGTTTATAACAGAGGTTTTGGACTGGCTAATACTTCAACACAGGATTCTGTTTATCCTAACAGTATTTTCCGCATTGCAAGTATTTCCAAAACATTCACCGGAGTTGCCTGTCTGCAATTGTTTGAAAACGGATTGTTGAATCTCGATGCAAAAGCATTCGGCCCCACAGGAATTTTAAATGATGCCATGTACTCCAACATCCTCGACCCGCGCTATACAGACATTACCGTAAGAATGTTGCTTCAGCACAGTGGCGGTTGGGATAGAGCTATTTCTGGCGACCCAATGTTTGATGCATATAACATTGCAACTGTTATGGGTGTGGCTTCTCCTCCATCACCTCAAGTAGTTATTCAATACATGCTTTCTCACAAAATGCTCGACTTCGATCCGGGAACACAATATCAATATTCCAACTTTGGCTTTTGTGTATTAGGTCGCATTATCGAAAAAATCACCGGACAAACCTATGACGATTATATTACCAATAATATTTTAATACCTCTGGGAATTACAGATATGCACCTAGGTTATAACCTGCTCGCAAATCAACTTCCAAACGAAGTAAATTATTACGATTATCCCGGAGCACCCTATGCCTATTCAGTTTACAATAATTCGACCTTGGTTCCATGGCCTTATGGAGGCTTTAATATTGAGTTTATGGATTCGCATGGTGGATGGGTGTCATCATGCTCAGACTTATTGCGATTTGTTTGTGGCATTGATCGTTTCAATACCCGCCCCGATATTTTATCAACTGCCACTCTTGATACACTGACAAAACCTTCCGCCAACGAACCAAATTATGCTTGCGGTATTCAGGTTAATATTTACAATAACTGGTGGCATAATGGTTCATTACCCGGCACCACTTCGGAATATGTAAGAAATGGCAATGCACAGATTAACTGGGCTATCATTCTTAACACAAGAGACGCAGCAGGCAATATCAACTCCGCTGTTGACAATCTGGTATGGAACGTATTGCCCTCTATCAACAGTTGGCCTTCATTCGATTTGTTTAATACAACAAGTATTGAAAACCTTAGCAACCACGCTATCATCACTGTTTCTCCAAATCCAACAAAAGACAGAATTAATTTTTCTGTTAATGTAAACATGCAACTCAGCAACATTTCCGGGCAAATTATTGCCGAAGAAAAAAACATCAACACGTTTGATTTATCTGATCAGCCTTCAGGTTTATATTTCCTGACCATTACTGATGGTTATGGCAACATACTTCAGCGCAATAAAATTGTGAAAGAGTAACTAATTTACTTAAGGGTAATTTTATTAAAAATTAAGCTCACGATTTATATTTTCCATAAAAAAATCAGCTTTTATATAACAAATTGTATATAAAATGTAACCTGATATACATTTAGTCCGTTTTAAATATTTATTACTAAAGATTAAAACGAATTACCTGATTGAAAAAATATTTACAATAACTTTTACTAATATTTAAATATATGAAAAAACTTCTGCTGTCTGCTATTATTACTGTTGTTACAGCAATCAGCATCCATGCACAATGCAATTACATTGCATCCACTTCAACATCCGTTGACACATTAACTTATACTTTTTCTGGCGGCTCCTTCCAGAGTTATGGATGTGCTCCTATTGACCCTACATACTGGCTGGCAGGAAATGGAATGTCAGTTACCATCACATTCACAAATCCGGAGAACTACCCTACTTTCAGAGTATGGGGAATGAATAATGATGATGTAGCTTCGGTAAGTGTAAATGGAGTCAACTATCCTTTGACTTCGTCATCTGCCTCTTATGACACAAAGGTTGTTTGCGGATTATCACCCGGACCGGACGGTGTAATATTTTCAGGAGGTAATCTCACCGGTGCCAATACGAATTTCCAGGGAAATTATTCTTATCAGAATGTTCAACTCGCTACCACAAACGTGAATACCATTACCATCACAGGGATTGCCGGAGCAGGTTGGGGATTTGCCGGAGCTTCAGTTGGTTGTCCTCTGACAGGAATTAACAATATTAATACCGACTTAAATACAATTTCAATCAATCCCAATCCAACAAAAGACAGAATTAAATTTTCTTCTAATGTAAATATGCAACTCAGCAACATTGCGGGTCAAGTTATAGCTGACATAAAAAACATCAATACATTTGATTTATCAAATCAACCTTCGGGAATATACATTCTTACCATTAATGATAAACAGGGCAACTCACTGCAACGCAATAAAATTGTGAAAGAATAATTGCTTGCTATTTATCCGATAAAATTTGTTATAATACCTTTCAGCATATTTCAAATTATCTTTTATCTTCTTATCCATTGCTAAAAATTTAGTTAAGAAAATATCAAAGGATTAAAGAAACTTATTATGATTAAGAAAATAATTACAACCTTGACAGTTACCATAATCACGATAAGCCTGAGTGCTCAAACGATTACTCCATTTAAAGCTGAAAATAATAAATGGGGATATAAAGATGCCGGTGGCAAAGTTGTAGTACCTCCAAAATATGACTTTGCATGGGATTTGAGTGATGGTTTAGGCAGGGTAAGGGACAAAGAAAAATATGGCTTTATTGATCAAAGCGGTAAAATAATTATCCCCTTAAAATTCGAAAATGCATACAATTTCATTGATAATATGGCCGCTGTAAAACTTAATGGCAAGTATGGATTCATTGATAAAACAGGCAAAGAAGTAATACCATTTCAATATGATGAGGCAACTTATTTTTATGACGGTTTGGCACTTGTAAAAGAAGGCACAATCAGAGATAAGAAAAATAATGTAACACAATATGGTAAATATGGTTTTATAGACAAAACCAATAAAGTTGTTATACCAATAAAATATGAAGGTGCAAGTGAGTTCTCAGAAGGGTTAGCAGCGGTTAAGCTAAACAAAAAGTATGGTTATATAGACAGCACAGGAAATGTGGTAATAGATTTTCAGTTTGACAATGCCTATGATTTCAGTGAAGGTATGGCCAGAGTTAAAAGTGGAGGCTATTTTGATGGGAAGTATGGATATATTGACAGCACAGGAAAACTGGTGATTCCTATGATATATGAAGATGCAGACGATTTTTACAAAGGGGTTGCCAGAGTAAAACTTAACGGAGTATCGAAGGACATAGACAAGACCGGAACGAATGAAGAAGAAAGACAAAAACTTGCTAAGGAGAAAGAAGAAAATGAGAAGAAAATACGAAAAGCAATTATTGATAAAGCTATAGCAGAAGCCCGAAGGGATACGTTGGCAAAAGAGTTATTAAATGTATATACTGAAGAGGATAAAAAACTTTTCGATAAAGTAGTAGAATTGCAACATGTTGTGGAATCAACAATGATTATTAGTGAAAAATATGGATTCAACAGAACAAACTGGAATAGTACTTCATATTTAATAGATCAAAAATATGATGTAGCTTTAGAACAATTGAAATCATATAAATTGATTCTGAAAAAATATAACTTTCCTGAATACAAAAATGAACTTTATGACAGAATAATAGAAAATCTTGAATTAGTGAATTCATACATTGCATCTTGCAGTGCATGGGGCCAATTTATTTATTCATTAGGAAGTGATTTAGACGCAAAAGAACCGTTTTTGAAAGTAGCAGATAATCTTACTGCTTTGAAGAAACACGATGATGAACTGAGAAAATTTATAGCTTTATATAAACGAAGAAATAGTTTATAAAAGCTGTAGTTGTCTAAATTATTAAACAACTGTTTTACAGTCTTGAGTTATAAATGCACCGTTTAGAATAATTAAAATAAACTTTTTATCCTGTCAGGATAATCAGTAATAATCCCTCTCACACCTTTTGATTTTAGCAAAGCAGCATCAGTTTCATTATTTACTGTCCACGCCAATATTTTAATGCCATGCCTGCTGCAAAATTCAATTGCTGATTCATCAATAAAAATGTAGTAAGGACTGTAGTAAAGTGTTATAAATCCAAGTTTATCAAAAAACATTTCCGTATTTTCAACAGTTTCATTCAATGCTGATAATTTTGCTTCAGGATATTTCTCATGTAAAATTTTCAGGATGTTTAAATCAAAAGACTGAATCAGGTATTGCGATGATGTGAGTTGCTTAGAAACTGTTTCCACCACAAGAGAAACTAATTTATCAGGCTGTGGCTGGAATTTGCCGTAAAGTTTTTCGTCACTCTTTATTTCAATACATATTACCGGCAAAGGAATGTTCTTTTGACTGCAATATTCTTTCAGCTGAATGAGCATATCTTCGAGCAATGGTTTGGTTGCTTTCATTCTTTTTTGCTCCGGAAACTCAGGGTTTACTCTTAATCCGCAGTCAAACTTTTTTATTTGCTCATAGCTCAACTGAAACAAATTAATGCCTGTTGCCTGAGCAGTGCTCATTTCATTTCCATTTGCATCGAGGCAAATTTCATTGTTCAGCCATGGCTCATGAGAAATAAGTACTTTCTGATCTCCTGTTATCACCACATCCAGTTCCAGTGCATCAACACCCACATCAACAGCTCTAAGAAATCCCTCAATGGTATTTTCCGGAATCAGACCACGGCAACCACGATGACCAATAATAATTGTTTTATCAGAAGGAAAAATCATTTTAACTGAAAAGCAAAAATCACTGTCTGAAATTATTCATAGCGCAATGCTTCAATCGGGTCAAGCCGCGAAGCTTTCATGGCGGGATAAAATCCTGACACTACTCCGATAATGAAACACAACGTCATCCCTGCCAGCATCCAGTTCCACGGTACAACAAAAACGGCATTCATGGCCATTCCCATCAGATTGCCTACCGCTACTCCAAGAATTACTCCGCACAAACCTCCAAACAGACAAATTACAACCGCTTCAATCAAAAACTGTTTCAGAATAACCAAACGGGTTGCTCCCAGAGATTTTCGTATTCCGATTTCGCGTGTACGCTCAGTAACAGATACCAGCATAATATTCATCAGTGCAATGGCTGCTCCCAGCAAAGTGATGATGCCGATAATGGTAGCAGCATAGCTTACATTTTTCAACTGGTCAATAACCATTGCTGCAATGCTGTCGCTCTTGATAATTTCAAACGATTTATCCTCTCCTATTTTGTCATTTCTTATATTTCTGAAAACTCCTATGGCTTCTTCCACTGCTGTTTCGAGCTGTGCGACATTAGCTACTTTAACACTGATGGTCCATGAGCGACCGTCATTACCATAGTTTTGCTTGGCATTTATCAGAGGTATCAGGCATACTTTATCTCCTCCAAATCCCATGCTGTTGCCTTTCTCTTTGAGCACGCCTATTATGCGATAACGCCTGTTGTCAATGGAAATATCCTTGTCAACTGCATCCGCATTTTTAAATAATTTATTCTTTATTTCACTACCAATCAGCACAACATTATCGCCACGCATGGTTTCATTCTGAGTAATATTTCTGCCTGATTCTATTGCATATCCACCTGTAGCAAGGTAATTATCATCAACACCTGTTATCAATATATTGGGATTTGTTTTTTCAGAACCATACCTGCACACAGCTACACCATTACAAAAAGTAGAAAGTGAAATAGTAGCAGGATAAACCATCTTTTCTTTGAACTGAATTGCCTGCTGAAGAGTTATCGGTTGAAATCGTTTAGATTTTTTTCCGGAGTTGCCAATTCGTATTCCAAGCCCTGAATTGCGGATGGTAAAAGTATTGGCTCCCATACTGGTGAAATTGGTGTTGATGGAAGCTTTGAGTCCCTCGATGGCAGTGAGTATGCCAACCAGCGCCATAATACCGATAGCAATGATGAGCACAGTTAAAACAGTGCGCAGCATTTGTCCTTTAATGGCATGAAATGCTATTCTTAAGTTTTCTAATAAAGGCATTGTGCGAAGGTAATATTCTTACCCTTAAATTTAACTACAACTAATGTTGTTAATGTGTTAAAGTATCAGGCTGTTCTAAAGAACCAAAAATATAACCTTTAAATTTCAAGTTGATAAAACAATCTGTAAGAAATGGAGAGTCAGGTTTTCTTCGATTATTTCAACCAGTTAAAAAACAAAAACACTGCATAGCCATCCTCATTCAAGAGTAAACTATCAGGATAAGGATTCTCTACAAGAGAGTCACCGGGAGCTATTGTAACAATAAAAGATTTCATCAGAGTTGAGTCAACGTATGAACTGTCGCTGCTTTTCTCGAAATCGTAAATATCAAACTTCAGGTTACTTCCAAATGCACGTACTTTATATGGAGTTGTGAGGAAATATGGAACAGGTAAACTGTCAGCATTGAGGTTTTCGAAATGGAATGGCTGCGCAAAAACAGGATAGTCGG
>Ga0116142_10002440_pt1 | contig 20100 bp, 23 predicted proteins | sample AD_UKC033_MetaG_FD_89785 | JGI IMG/M metagenome (GOLD analysis project Ga0116142, IMG submission 89785) | Active sludge microbial communities of municipal wastewater-treating anaerobic digesters from USA - AD_UKC033_MetaG | ecosystem: Engineered > Bioreactor > Anaerobic > Digestate | place: USA... | reverse complement strand
TGACGGCGTCGCCGTGCCGCTGGTCCAGGCCGCCGTCGACATCGTCACGCGCGACGCCGGCCGGATCCTGCAGGCGATGGAGACCTACCGCCAGGCGATGACTGCGACCGCTGGATGCTCTCAAAGCGGCTACGCTCACACCGACCGGGCCACGCGCAGGTTGAAGCGGGCCAACAGTGCTCTGCCCGAAGTCGAACGGCCGGTGGCGTCGGTGGCGGAGCTTGTCTTGCGGATCGACATGCTCTACGCGGCCTGTTTTGTCGTCCTGTCCTATCTGGTCGGGCCACGGGTCAGCGAGATCCTCCACTTGAAGGCCGGCTGCGTGCAGGAACGGCACGATGGCGGTATTTGCGCCGATTCCCCGGTCACCGTGATCGTCGGCAGCATCTTCAAGCGTCAGCCGGGATACGACGGCCGGCCTCACGAATGGGTCGCACCGCCCGTGGCCGTTCAGGCGATTGCGGTGCTCGAGGCACTGTCCGCGGAGCATCGTACGGTATCGGGCCGCCATGAGCTGTGGCTGCGCCGGCGCCGGGGCAACGGTGCGACGGAGTGGTTTCACGCCCGCGCGGATCAGTTGGAGATCGCATCGCCGTCGCGCGTCGCCACGCAGTTGCAGCGCTTCGGCGCGAGACTCGGGCTGACCCATGAGGATCGGCCCTGGAGGCTGACGACCCACCAGGGGCGCAAGACCTTCGCCAGGTTTGCGGCGCTGCGCGACCGCACCTGCCTCTTCGCGCTGAGCCAGCACCTGGGTCATCGCGAGCGTGCGGAGACCGACCACGGTTACGTCGGCTCAGACTATCGCCTCAATCAGGAGATCGACGCCGAGATCCTGCAGCAGTCCATGGCGGCTTGGGAGCACATGCTGGCCGCACCGGGCCTCGGCGGCCGCGCAGGCATCGAGATCGTGGCCAAGCGCCCTCGTTTCAGGGGCAGCCGCTTGAAGCAGGACCTCAAGAGCTACGCGCGCCTGCTGGTCGACGCGGGCCTGGTGCTCGGCGTGTGCGACTGGGGTTTCTGCGTCTACCGCGAAGAACACAGCGCCTGCCTCGGCAACGCCGCCGGGCCGAACCCGGCGCGACGCGAACCTTCGACCTGCGCGCGCTGCAGGAACTTCGTGGTCTCGCCACAGCATCGGACCTACTGGCTCGAGCAGGCGCGACGTTGCGAGTCGCTGCTGAACCAACCCGCTCTGCCGCGGCAAACGCTGCGCATCGTCCGCGAGCGCCTGAACGAGGCCCATGCCCTGCTTCGGACGCTCGACGCGGGAAGCGCCGAGGAGAACAGCCATGCGTGAGGTAAAGGTCGACGCCGATAGCCGGACCACGGCGCAGCGGCTTCGGGACGCGTTGGCCACCATGGTTCGCACGCCAAGCACAGGCGTCGCGGTGCAGCCGCTCACCGCGACGACCCTGTGTCAGATCGCCGGGATCTCCCGCAATGCGCTGTATCGGTACCACCCCGAGGTCTTGGCGGCGCTGCACGAGGCCCAGCGAAGCGCACGCGGCCCGTCAGGCGCCCCCGCACGTCAGGCGAAGCTGCTGCGCCAGGAGAACCGCGAGTTGCGCGAGCAGTTGGGCAAGTTGGCCGCGCTCGTCGATCACTACTTCGCGGCTTGGCAGGACGCTCACCTCATGCTCGAACGGCGAGAGCGAGAACTGGCCGAGCTGCGCCGCGCCACCGGCCCGCAGGTGGTTTCGATGCGCCGCTGAGCCGCGGGCCAAGTCTTGACCTTGACACAGGAGCAAGGTCTAAGCTGCGAAGGACAGGGGCACAGGTGCCCCGCTGGAGGTCTGCGATGACATGCGCCCTCATGTCGGACCTCGCTCTCGCGCGAGCGCTGTTGCGGCTCTACAAGCTGGCTATGATCGCCGGACGCCCCGGTGTCACCGATCACCTGCTGCACGCCCTGGAGGAACTCGCCCGAAGCGAGCCGGCATGCGAGCCGATACTCGACCAAGCGTACCTGTGGGGCCTTGGTGCGCGGGTCGGTGTCGCACAGCCGCGCATGCCAGGGTCCGGCACGCAGTGACCAGCGCTGTCGGCGCCGGGCTCGCGCCACGACCGCGACTACGCCATTGACACGCCGCGATCGACATCGCACGCATCCGCCTTCAGCGCGTCGACGTCGATCACGGCATCCGCCATCGCCGTCAGCTCGGGCGTCTGCGAGATGAAGTACTCACGCTCATAGCCACCCAGGCGCAGGACTTCCCTCTTCATCGCCATGAACATGCGCTTGCGCTGCGGATCCAGCGCGCCGTCCGCCTCGTCGGTGAACAGGGTCGTGTATCGGCGTCCCGTGTTTCGGGCCAGGTACAGCGCGATCGCCCGGGTCAGGCAAAGCTCCACCAACGTCCGCTCGCCCCCGCTCATCATGCCGACGCTCTTGCTGTCGCCGGTATCGCCGTCGTGGACGACGATGTCGAAGCCCTCCTTCTGCTCGCCCTTGGCCGTCTCCAGCAAGGTTCGGATGGACACCGTGAAGCGCGGCCCGTAGCAGGCCAGCAGCAGGTCATTTGCCAGCGCCGACAGCGCAGGTCCCGCATCGTCGATCGCCAGAGCGATCAGCCCGTCATTGCTCATGCAACGGGCGAAGAGGTTCCAGTTGCCCAGCTCATCCTCGACTCGAGCGCAGCGCGCGCGCAGGCTTTCGCGGCGTTCGCCCAGCCGGGCCGACTGCTTGGAGACCTCCTCGAGCTGCTGCGACTCACGCACCGCGGTGAGCATTGCCCGCTCCGCCGCAGCGAGGGCCTCCTTCGCGGCACCCAGCGCACGGGCTGCGCGCGCGGCTTGCTGCTCGTCGAAGGCGGGCGGCAGCGTTGCGAGCGCCTGATCCAGGCGCGCCAGCGCCGCTTCGGTCTGCCTGGCCTGCTGACCTCGTTGCGCCTCGATCGCCTTTCGTGCCGCCGCGATCTGTTGGCGCTCCGCACGTTCGTCGATGGTCTCGGCAGCGGCGCCCTCACTCGCCTGCAGCCCCAGCGCCTGAAGTTCCTGCTCGATCTCGACCAGGGTCGCCTGCGCCTGCGCGCACGCCTGGGCCTTCGAACGCACGACCGACAAGCGGTTCGCCCGCTCGCGTGCGACGGCCTCGCGGACCTCGGCCCGCGCCAGGGCGTGCGGCGCGCCGGCCAGTGCCCCGCAACGCCGGCGGGCATCGATAAGTTCCCGCTGGACCTCGGACTTCTCGCTCACCAGACGGGCGACCTGGGCCTGGGCGTTGGGGATCAGCGTCTGCGCCTCGCGCGCGTCAGCGAGCAACTTGCAACGTCCCTGCAGGTCCGTGCCGGCGCAGGGCACCTCGCCGGTCAGTCCAAACCGGCGCGCGAGTTCCTCGGCCTTCAGCGCAGCCCGACCCGCATCCCGTTCGATGGCGGCGGCGCGCTGCTCCGCGAGGCGCACCGCGCCTTGGCACTGCGTCAGCTGATGGACCTGCTCGCGGCAGGCGAGCGTGCGTGCGCCAAGCAGCGCCTGCACACGTTGCGCCAGCGGCAGGCGCCTTTCGGCGCGACGCACCGCGCCGGCCTCGGCGAGCGCCGCAAGGCATCGCTGCCGGGATTGGGTCAAGGCCTGGCGCCGCGAACGTTCCTGCTGCAGCCGATTGGCGACCCGCTGATCGAGGCGCTCCAGCCGCTGGTGCTCGGCCCGTTCCTGAACATCGAGCGCGCTCTGCGCTTGTGCCGCGCCTGCCAGGTTGGATTGCCGTTCGGCCATGAGCTGTGCCCGCCGGGCATCGGTGGCTCGCGACTGCTCGCGTTCGACCACCACGCGGGCATGCCCCGTCTGGGCGGCCTCCAGGGCAGACTGCGTTGACCTCTTCGCGCGATCGGCCGCCGACACGCGATCGCCGGCGCCGTCGAGTTTTCGGCGCGCCGCCTCGAGGTGCTGATCCTCCGCGTCGACCGCGGCGAGTTCCTGACGCAGTGTTGCCAGCCCAGCTTTCAGCAGGCGGGCGGTCTCCGCTGCCTTCTGGCCCAGCGCCTGGATCTCCTCCTGCCCCAGCAGGTCGGCCAACAACGTCTTGATCTCGGCGTTGCGATAGGTGCTGAGCTGGCGCTTGCCCTGGGCTGCGAACACGGAGGTGAAGAAGGTTTCTGCACTGCCGCAGATGCTCTCCACACAGCGCGTGTACGTCTCGACCCGGCCATCCGAGATGGTCCCATCCTCGAGCGTCACGGGGGACCAGCGTCCGCCATCATCGAGCATGTGCAGGAACGCCTCTGTGCGTCGCCGGCCACTGACTCGGATGACGATCTGCGAGCGGTAGCAGCGCCCTTCGTGCGCCCAGGTCAGGTCCTTCAGGCTCTCCGGCAGATAGACGTGCTCGTAGTACGAGAAGCCGCCGGTTGCCGGCATCGAGGCACGACTTTGAAGGCCGAGATATGGCACGAGATTGTCCATGATCGTGCTCTTGCCGCTGCCGTTCGGGCCCGCGATGGCGATCAGTTCTGCACCGTCGGCAAGGCGCTCCAGGTCAAGCGTGATCTCGTCGAGACCCAGGCCGTCGCGGATGCCGCGGAAGCCCTTGAGGGTGAGTCGGAGTGGCTGCATGGCATGCCTCGGAGTTGGTCTCCGATCAGGCTCGCATGGCCGGCGACGCTTTCAACGGTCGTCAGTCGCGACCGTTCACACGCTTGGCCGCAAGGCGGCGATGCGCCGCGCAGTTCCCTGTTCAAGTCCAGCTGAAGCTCAGCCGGCGCAGCACGACAGTTGCTTCACATCCTTCGTGAAGGTCTGCGCCGCAAGCTTCAGGGCTTCGACCATCGTCAGGTACGGGAACAACTGGTCGGCGAGATCGTGCACGGTCATGCCGGCACGGATGGCGATGGCGGCGGTCTGGATGAGTTCCCCCGCTTCGGCGGCGACCGCCTGCACGCCCAACAGACGGCCGGTACCGGCTTCGGCCACCAGCTTGATGAAGCCGCGCGTGTCGAGGTTGACCAGCGCGCGCGGCACGTTGTCCAACGTCAACGTACGGCGGTCGGTCTCGATCCCCGACCGATGCGCTTCAGCTTCGCTGAGACCGACCGTCGCGATCTGCGGATCGGTGAACGCGACGGCCGGCATCGCGCTCAGGTCCAGTGCCGCGTCGCCGCCGGCCATGTTGATCGCCGCCCTCGTGCCCGCAGCGGCCGCGACGTACACGAACTGGGGCTGGGTGGTGCAGTCGCCTGCGGCATAGATGTTCGGCACGCTGGTGCGCATGTGATCGTCGACCACGATGGCGCCCTGCTCGTCCACCTTCACGCCGGCGGCTTCGAGGTTGAGCCCGCGCGTGTTCGGCGTGCGGCCCGTGGCCACCAGCAGCCGCTCGGCACGCAGTTCGCCATGATTCGTCGTCAGCACGAATTCGCCACCGGCATGAGTGACGCGGCGGGTCTGCGTCTGCTCGAGCACCTCGATGCCTTCGTCGCGGAACGCCGCGGTGAGCGCCTCGCCGATGACCGGGTCCTCGCGGAAGAACAGCCTGTTGCGCGCGAGGATCGTGACCTGGCTGCCGAGACGCGCGAAGGCCTGTGCGAGTTCCACCGCGACGACGGACGACCCGATCACCGCGAGCCGCGGCGGAATGTCGCTGCTGGCCAGCGCTTCGGTCGAAGTCCAGAACGGCGTATCGGCGAGGCCGGGGATCGGCGGCACCGCCGCGCTGGCGCCGGTGGCCAACAGGCAGCGGTCGAACGCCACGACCTGCTCGCCACCGTCGCGCAGCACCACCGTCAACGACCCAGCGTCCGTGAAGCGCGCCGTGCCGTGCACCACTGTGATGGCCGTGCTGACCTCCAGGATGCTCTCGTACTTGCCACGGCGCAGTTCGTCCACCCGCGCCTGCTGCTGCGCGAGCAGGCGGTCGCGCAGGATGGTCGGCTCGGCCGCGGACACGCCGACGTCGAACGGGCTGCGCCGCCGCAGGTGCGCGACGTGCGCGGCACGGATCATGATCTTGGACGGCACGCAGCCGACATTGACGCAGGTGCCGCCGATCGTGCCGCGTTCGATGAGCGTGACCCGCGCGCCGCGCTCGGCCGCTTTGAGCGCCGCGGCCATCGCGGCGCCGCCGCTGCCGATGACGGCAACATGCAGCACCTCGCCGCCGCCGCGTTCCTTCTGCCCACTGCCGAACCAGTGGCGCGCCCTTTCGAAGAAGCCGTCGCGCGACGGATCCGGCGCCGCCTCGGGCACGCGCGCGCGATAGCCGGCTGCGGCCACGGCCGACACGAGTGCCGCCACGGGTGTGTCAGGGGCGAGCGTGAGGCGTGCGGTTCCCTTGGGGTAGGACACCTGCGCCGAACGCACACCAGGCACCTTCTCCAGGGCCTGGCGAACGTGCGTGGCGCACGACTCGCACGTCATGCCGCTGATCGCGAGTTCGGTCATCGGGTTACCTTCCGCCGGCAGCCGCAGCGTGATAGCTTCAGGCGTGCCTGGGCGGGACTTCGCAGCCGTCCGGCCCGCAGCGCCGGTTCGCCGGCGAGACGAAGTCCCACACCGACACCGCGACCATCGTCGCGAGGCCCACGTAGAGCAGCTTTTCGGCCACGGTGAAGCTGGCGACCAGCACGATGGCCGGACCGATCATGCCGAGCACGCTGCGTTGCCACTGGCGGTGGCTGAACCAGCCGAGTGCGTTGGCGAGCAGCGCCAGCGCCGCGAACAGCGGCAGCAGCACGGTGACGAACACGGCCTCGAACTGGCTCAGGAAGCCGAGCCCGAGTGCTGCGCCGAGGCTGGCCAGGGCCGGGAAGCAAGCCCCGCAACCCATCGCCGACACGATGCTGCCCAGCGCTCCGGCCTTGTCCGCGACGCGCGTCATGACGCTCATGATGGCCTCCTCGATCGCTGCGGCGTCAGCGCTTGACGGTGGACGGATAGCCCGCGTTCTCGGTCGCCTGGGTCAGCTTCTGCACGCTGGCCTTAGCGTCATCGAAGGTCACGACGGCCTGGCGCTTCTCGTAGCTCACGTCGACTTTGCTCACGCCATCGACCTTCGAGATCGCCTTCTTCACGGTAATCGGGCACGCCGCACAGGTCATGCCCGGCACGTCCAGCGTCACGGTCTGCGACGCCGCCTGGACGGCGGCCGCGCCGGACAGGGCGAGGACGGCGATCAGCTTCTTCATGGAGCACTCCTGGTCAATAGAACAGCGGAAGGACGAAGGGGTAAGCAAGCGCGATCAGCACCAGCACGGCCACCATCCAGAAGACGGCCTTGTAGGTGGACCGCACCTCAGGGATCGCGCACACCTCGCCCGGCTTGCACTGCTGAGCAGGCCGATAGATGCGGCGCCACGCGAAGCCCATGGCGACGAGCGCCACGCCGATGAACAACGGCCGATAGGGCTCCAGCGCCGTGAGGTTGCCGATCCACGCACCGCTGAAGCCCAGGGTCACCAGCACCAACGGGCCCAGGCAGCACGCGGAAGCCAGGATCGCGGCCAGTCCGCCGCCGACGAGCGCGCCGCGCCCGGTCTGCGATTCCGTCATGCACTTTCCTCGGTCGGAGAGACGATGGCGTAAGCTTATTTCCGTACTCATGTACGGAGTCAAGCGGCATGGACAGCGATCAGCAGGGACTGACGATTGGGGCCGTCGCCAAGGCGGCCGGGGTCAACGTGGAGACGGTGCGCTTCTACCAGCGCCGCGCGCTGCTGCCCGAACCCGACAAGCCCTACGGCCGCATTCGGCGCTATGAGGCGAAGGACGTCGCACGGGTGCGGTTCGTGAAGGCCGCACAGCGCCTGGGCTTCAGCCTCGACGAGGTTGCGGGCTTGCTGAGACTGGACGACGGCACGCACTGTGACGAGGCGAGAAAGCTCGCTGAAGCAAAGCTCGCTGACGTGCGCCAGAAGCTGAAGGATCTGCGGCGGATCGAGTCGGCGCTGGCTGGCCTCGTTCGCGACTGCTGCACGAGGCGGGGCAAGCTTTCATGCCCATTGATTGCCACCCTGCAGCGGCAGTGAGACGCCGCGTCTTGGCCCACTGTTGACACAGTGAATTCAACATAAGGGATGCAGGTTGTCGATGATCGTGGTCTTGCCGCGCCCGTTGGCGCCGGCAATGGCGATCAGTTCGGCCTCGCCGGCAAGCGCCTGCAGATCCAGGGTGATGGTGTCGCGGGCGAGGCCGCTTCTGATGCCGCGAAATCCGGTGAGTGTCAGTTTGCGTGGTTGCATGGCGTTCCTCGAAGTGCTCGCTCAAGGTTCGCATGCGGGCGCGGGCTTTCAAGAGGGGCGGCGGGCAGGTCCGCCGATGCCGGCCTTTTCTGCCGCCCGCGGCGACGGCCGTCGCTCAGCGCACCGGCCGGACGCTTGCGGGCAGATCCTCGGGCCAAGGGCACGCGATGCGTCGGCGCAATCGAAGTGCTCGCGGCCCTATTCGAACACGGCTAGCGGATGCAGGCTTGCGTCGTGCGCTGGCACAGGCTCGGGATCGCTCGCGATCGCCTGCGACGGGCCGGCAAGAATGCCTTCGACGATCCTGGCAGGCTCCGCGTGCGCGAGTTGCGCCAGCCGCTCGAGCAGGGGAGCGGTCTCGGCCGAGGCGAGCTCGCACCAGCGCCGGACCTTTTCCGCGAGACTCGTCGCCCGCGAAATCCCTTCAGCGCGGCTGCGCACGACCGGCACGACCCGCCCTTCGAGCTGCACGTCGGCCGCGTCGGCGAGTACCCGCCGGATCGCGTCACGATCGACGCTGCTGCGTTCTTCTTCCCCGATCTGCCAGCGCACGCGGACCCACGCACCGGCCAGCGCGAGTTCCTTGACCGCCCGCTCGATCTCCGTCGGATCGGGGGCACCCTCGAACACCAGATCGACCGTGCGCCGCGCGGGGGTGGCGATGAACTGCCAGTTCGTGCTTGCCGCGGCGACTTGCCACAACAGGAAGCCCTTTGCTTCGCGCTCGCCGTGGTGAAACCGCCCGATCGAGCCCGCGTAGGCAATCCAGCGGCCGTCGTCCTGCCAGGCCTGGTGCTGGTGGATGTGCCCGAGCAGGAACGCCTGCGCCCGCGCCGAGAACAGGCTGGTGGTCGTGAACTCGTGGTCGAAGCCGGCCATCGGCACGCCGTGCTCGGTCACGCAGCCGCTGACGGTGCCATGAGCCACGCCCAGCGTGGGCACTCCCTCGGCCCGCGCGGCTTCGTTCACGGTCGCATAGCCCACAAGCAGCGCGGCCAGCTGGTGGCCAACAGCTTCGGCGGCGTCGAGCGCTCCGACAACTGCAGCGACATCCGCCTTGTTCACGGTCGGGACGCAGGTGAAAAGCGCACGCGCGCCGCGCGGGACCGAGTCGAAGCGCCAGCGCTGCGACGCAAGCCAGCGGCCGTCGTCCATCAAGGCGACCTGAGCAAGCCCGTCGGCGACAAGGACCGGATGCCGCCCGCCCAGCAGCGGGAAGATCGACAAGGTCCCTGGCGGCTCGTGCGAGTAGGTGCCTTGCAGCATCAGCACCGGGCAGCAATCGGCCAGCCGACGGACCTCTTGCGCGAGCGTCCGCACGGCCGGGCTGTGCACATCGAGGGCGTGATCGGTGGCGTCGCCGCTGATCACCGCGACATCGACTTCGCGGGCAATCGCTTCGCTCACGGCAAAGCCAAAGCAGCGCGCCGCTTCGTCGAGGTTCTTGGCACAGAAATGCAGATCGGAGAAGTGAGCAATCCTGAGCATTGAAAATCCTTTCGTTCAATCGGGAGGCAGGCGGCGTGCCTTTGCGCCACCGCCGACCTCGCTCCCGCCAGGTTCTCGCAAGTGCGCGTCAGTTCAAGCCCTTGGCCTCAGACGTTGTTCAACGACACCGCCGTCCGTTTGCCACCATTTGGGAAAGCTTCAATGTGCAATCGCTATGAAACCCCCGGGGAGCGGGACATCCAGCGTTACTGGCGTGTCGGCCGTGATCACCCGGGGCGACGCTGGGACCAGGTCCTGTTCCCGCGTGGGCGTGGCGTCTTCATCCGTCGCGACAGCGCAGCGGATCGCAATGGGCGCGAGCTGGTCATTGGCCAGTGGGCTTTGATCCCGTCGTTTGCCAAGACCGCCGTTTTGCGTTTCACGACCAACAACGCTCGCAGCGAAGAACTCTCGCAGAAGGCCACGTTCAGAGTCCCCTGGAGTCGCGGCCAGCGCTGCATCATTCCGGCGCTTTCCTTCGACGAGCCGTGCTGGGAAAGCGGCAGCAACGTCTGGTGGCGGTTCCGACGTGCGGACGGTGCGCCCTGGGGCCTGGCTGGCCTGTGGAACACCTGGGTCGATCACAAGACCGGGGAGATCCACGAGAGCTACACCATGCTCACGATCAATGCGGATGACCATCCGCTGATGCGCCGCATGCACAGACCCAAACCCAACACGCCCGCCGACGCGCAGGACAAGCGCAGCGTCATCCCATTGGAGATGAGCGATCACGAGCAATGGCTGACGGGAAGCGTCGAAGAAGCGAGCCGCTTGTTGCGCCTCCCCGAGCCCGACCTCTTCGACGCGGGACCGGTCAGCGCGCCGCCTCGCTGAACTTGCAGCAGCGCCTCCCCCAACTGGTTCACGCCCAGACCTCGAGCTCGGCGTTCACCTTGGCGACAAACGCCTCCGGCTCTTCCTGAAAACTCTCCACTTCCTGCAGAGCGCGCTTGCGGCCGAGCGCGTTCTTCTTCCACCCGCCACCCCAGCGCTTGGCGGCATAGCGCTCGAACGTCTGCTCATCGACCCCCAGGGCATCGGCGGCCTCGACGATCCACGCGAGCTCGCGTTCGATGCACTCCTGCTCGCTTGCCGCGGCGCGCTCGGTACGGCTGTCGGCGCGCATCGGTTCCGACGCGTCCGGCGCGGGCGCCCCGGCGGCCGCGGGCCTGGTCCGGGCTTCGCGGGGAGGCCGGGGTGGCGACTCCTGAGCGCCTGCGTTGGTCACTGCCGCTTGAGCGATCGCGGGTTCTTCAATCGTTTCGACAAGCTCGGCAGCCGTCGTTGCGGCCTGCGTCTCGCCGGCAAGATCGACAACATCCTCGACCTCGGCATCGCTCGAGCGCCCTTGGCCTTGCAGTACATCGCTGGCTTCGGTCGCGGTGTGCTCGACGACTTGAGCGTCTTCGTCCTGGCGCAGCAGCGCAGTGAGATCCACCGGCGCTTCCAGCTCGATCAGCCATTGCGCCGCCCGCGTCGGCCGTCCATCCTCACCGAGCCGCGAGACTTCGACGAGCCGCTTGGTCAGATAGAACGACTCGCCGTGCACGCCGAGGAAGCCCGAGATCCGCCCGCCGCGCATGAAGCCGATCGTCTTGAACTTCTCGATCGCCGCCTGCATCGCGTAGAAGCTGTTGGTCGGCAGGTCGAAGGCACCCAGCGACTTGATGCCCGGGATCAGGAAGATGAAGCGCCCCGAGAGATTGCACTTGCGCGCCTGATACTCGGGGCAGCGCTCCGGGTCGCACAGGCCGCCGTTTTCCCGTCGCAGCATGGTCTTGCGGCCCCCGAAGACCCGCAGTGCGCGCCCGTTGACCTCCGACGTCGCCGGCGGCGCCCAGGTCTTGCACCAGCGCGTTTGCCCGTCCTCGGAGTACTCCGACCAGTAGCGCCGCTCGCTGGCGGTCCAGGTGACCAGTTCGTGCGGCATCACGAGCTGCCACGCGTCGGCCGGGAAGACCACCGGGAAGCGGTACAGGTGCCGCCCCTCCCCGCGATCCTCGCCGTACAAGTCCATGATCTGCCCGGCCATTTCGGGGTTCGAGAAGTCCTCGCCGCGCACCGTGAAGTACGGGACGTTCTTCGGTGTCAGGGGATCCTCGAGCTCCGGCAAGGCCTTGGCCAGCTCGCGCTCGATCGCTTCGAAGCTCTTGCCTGCGGCAACGCCGGCTTCGTAGATCTGTCTTGCGTGCGCGTTCTGCGCAGCGCTGCGCTTGAGCACCTTGATGCCGGCGCGGATGCGCCCGGCAATGGGGATGCGCGGCGCGCTGCCGCCCAGCAGCGTGGGGATCACCGCGCCAGCACTCGAGCGCGATACCAATGCGCCGCTTCGCGCCGTCCTGCTTTCGTTGGCCACCATGGCGAACACTCCTTCACGTCGTCTGTACGTGCAGCCATGCTCGCACCGGGATCGCGCCTTTCAAGGGTTGGAGCAGGCACTCGGCCGCCTTCGATCAGGCCACACTCCAGACTCAGCCGCGCCCGCCGGCAGGCGAGTTCCGCAGCGTCGGCGCAGTGCTCGGTTGAACCTGCGAGCGCGCCTCGGACTCGAACAGATCCGTGCAGCTGGCCAGGCCGATGTACGCGATGAAGAGCAGGAGGATGACCCAGTCGCAAAGATCGCTGATCGGTGTCGAACGCGGGCTCAGGCGCCGACGTTTGCGCATCGGTGCAGCAGGGGAGGAGGTACGGCGTGCAATCACGACTCAATCCTTAACGCTACGCAGTCGGCAAAGCCGCCGAACCCGTTCGCATCACCTTGAGGGTCGATTAGCTCATAGCGTGAGCCAGCCTGGTACTCAAACATCCCAATCTGTATAAAACGCCCCACCTTGCGCTTGTGCTCAAGACGGGCTGCCGATCTCTTGTCTGGGCGGCTTCTTCACAGGCCGTCGAGCCGCGGGCTCGATCACCACTTCGAAGTCCGGGATGCCTCGCAGCAGCAGCGCCCCCCAACGCCGACTCACGATCCGCCGGTCCAGGAGCGTGACGCGACCGCGATCCTCGACCGTGCGCAGCAAGCGCCCGAGCGCCTGCTTGAAGCGCACCGAGGCTTCGGGCACCGACAATTCGAGGAAGGCCGAGCCGCCGCGTGCTTCGACCCACTCGCGCCGCGCCTCTTCCAGCGGGGAATCGGGCACCGAGAACGGCAATCGCGCCAGGATCACGTGCGTGCAGTACGCGCCGGGCAAGTCGATCCCTTCGGCGAAACTCGCCAAGCCAAACACGATCGAGCGCTTGCCGGCGTCGACCGCCGCACGGTGACGGGTCAGTAGTTCACCCTTGGGCATCGCGCCTTGCATCAGCACGTCGGCAGCCAGCGCTTCGGGTAGACCCGCGTGCACCGCGCGCATCTGCTGCGCCGAGGTGAACAGCACGAGCGTGCCCGGCTCGTCCAGCAGCGCGGGCAGGCGCTTGATCAGCTCGCGCGTGTACGCTTGGCCGGCATCCGGCTCGCTGGCCATGGCCGGCACGATCAATTGCGCATTGGCGCGGTAGTCGAAGGGCGAATCAACCTGCAGAAGGAATATTTGCGGATAGCCATCCAGACCGGATTGCCGCAAGAACAGATCGAAGCGGCCGCAGGAGCTGAGCGTGGCCGACATGAGGACGGCTGCACCGGCGCGCTCCCACAGCCGCCGCCGCAATTCGGCCGCAGCACTGAGCGGGGCTGCGTGAATCCAGAAGTCTCCGGCTTCCCCGGCTGCCGTCTTGTGCTGCTCGACCCAGCGCGCCACCGGGTTCGCCGCGCTGCCCTTGGGGGACTCGGTCAGCATCAGCTCCCAGGTGGCGATCAACTGATCGATGCGACCGGCATAGAAGCCGAGCACGGCCACGACGTGAGCGGCCAGTTCGCTTGCGCTCTCGGCACGCTTCAAGGCCTGCTCGCGCAGACTCGCAAATCTGGACGCCAGAGCCTGCGCGGAACGCAGGATTTGCGCACCGGCGGATTGACACCAGGACGGCAAAGCCCCCGACTTGAAGCGTCGTGCAGAGCGCTCGTCAAAGCCGCCACAGGCGCGGATCTGGCGCAGGAGCGAGAAGAGCGCGCCCTCGATCCGCTCGAACCCCCCCTGGCTGCCGGCCAGCAGCTGTGGGTCCAGGCGCAAGGCCTGCACGGCGTCGCGCATCGCATCGCGCGCCCCCTCAAGCCATTGCACCGTGCCCGCCAGCGAATGCCCGGCCGACAGATGCTCGACGGCCTTGACGGGCAGGCTGTGCGCCTCGTCGAAGACGTAAAGCGTGTCGGCCGGTGCCGGCAAGACGCCCTGCCCTTCGAGCTCGAGCGTGGCCAGGACCAGGTCGTGATTGGCGATGACGAGATCCGCTTCGCGCACCCGCTCGCGCGCTTGCTGATAAGGGCAGGTGGCAAAGTGCGGGCACCTGGCGCCCGCGCAGCCGTGCCGATCGCTGGTAATCCGCTCCCAGAGCGCGTTGTTCACGGGCTCGGCCAGCTCGTCGCGCTCGCCACTCCAGCGGGCGCTGGCAAGCGTATCGGCCAGTTCCCGCAGTCGCCTCTCATCGGCCACGCGGGCGGCGCGGCGGGCTGCATCTTCTTGGGCAAGCGCAAGATCGCCCTGCCCCGCCGCCTGCGCTTCCCCGTAGAGCTTGGCCGGGCAGGCGTAGCGCGTGCGGCCTTTGGCCACTGCGGCTGTGAACTGGAACGGCAGGAGCTTCTGCAGCGTCGGCACGTCCTTCTCGGCGTACTGATGCTGCAGCGCAACCGTCGAGCTGCTGACGACAAGGCGCTTGCCGGTTGCCCTGGCGATGACCAGCGCCGGAACGAGAGCACCGAAGGACTTGCCCGTGCCGGTACCCGCCTCGATCACGGCAAGGTGCTGTCCGCCATGGGGCAGGCTGTCGGCCTCGCGCTTGCGTGCGAGCGCGCGAGCGACGGTCGCGATCATTTCGAGCTGCGCGCGACGCGAGCGGAAGCCCTCGATGCCGTCGCGCAGTGCTCGCATCGACTGTCGAATCAGCGCCTTCTGGGCTTCGTCCAGCATGCACCCAGCGTAGGCGGCAATCGCTGCGCTTCAAGCCCAAGGCTGGCCGCCGCGGTTGGAGGTCGGAAACCTCACTGAACCGGCGACGCCGCCTGCCGCCGCGCCGGTGCGGGCAAAGGCGGCATCTCCCGCTCCATATCCCACACCCAGGCCCTGGCGCCGAGATCCTGCACGATCCTTTCCTTGACCTGGCGCTCCCCGGGGCTGACGAAGGGACTCAGGATGTGCAAGGGAACCGGCTCGCCCTCGGTGTCCAGCAGCAACGCATTCGGAAAGCTCGCGCCGTTCTGCGAGTCGAAGCGCAGCGGCTTGAGAAAAGCCCTGCCCTCTCGCTGCAAGGCCTCGATGAGCGCCAGCTCGTGCAGCCCGTCCAGAGGAATCCACTGGTCCGACACCAGCATCATCGACAGCGCGTCGATCTGATAGAGGTTGCCCGGCCGCGCGTAGATCAGCGCTGCCAGCAGGACGCGCGGCTTGTCTTCCAGGTCCGCATCGCGTGCCTGCAGGATGGGCGCGTGCGCGCGCGCGGCACGCTCCCAGGCCCTGTCCTCGAGGTGCAGCGGCGCATCGGGCATGTGCTTGACGAGCAGCCGGCGTCCGTAAGCGGTCTGTTCGACGCCGCTCAACTCGCCCAGACAGAGCGCCATCTTGTAAGCGACCGCTGCCTCGGGCGAGAGCAGCAGCGCCAGGCGGCGCCGTCTGCGATCCGCGATCTCGTCCTTGTCCGCCAGGCGCCAGGGCTCGGGCACGAAGAGGCGTTGTGCCAGCGTCTGTCCCTTGAGCAGGACGCCCTCGGCCGCCAGCTCGATGTACTTCTTGAGGACGCCCTGCGAGCGTCGCCCTTGCATCGCCGGGTACCAGCGGTTCAGTCCGGCGCGGTGGTAGAGCAGATGCAGCACCGCGCGCAGGCTCATCTTCTTGCGCGCCGCGCCGATCACCGGGACGCGCTCATCGGCCTCGCCGCGCGGCAGCGGCCTGCCCGGTACGCGCGCAAAGGGGAAGTCGGTTCTGATCTCGATCTGCTCGGGCGTGTGCTCGACGATCGCCTCGCCCATCAGTTCCCCCAGGCCGGAGAGTGCGGCTTCGGGTTCGAACGACTGGCAGGTCGGGTGGTGTTGCTCGCCGGTGCCGGGCATGCGCTTGATGACGAACTCGCCGTGCTTGGCGACGTACATCTCGACGCCGCCGCGCACGCACATGCAGCGCGGCCGCTCCGAGGTCTGATGGACGCGCGCCAGAGCGTCCTGCAGGCCGGGGTCGGATGCCAGCAGCGTTCTGCCTTTGATGAAGTAGCGGGCAGCGTCCATGAGCATCTCCCTGGCCAGAGCGCCGGCAACGCATGGCCGGCAGAAGATGCTCGCCCTGCAGGGGACGACCCGCAAACCGGAATGCGGGGTTTGCGGCCGGCAGAACCGGCGCACTGGGGACCGTTCGGCGCGCTGGTTCTTTCACTTTGCAGGCAATCGGCGCATACTGGCCGGGCTTGGAGGTCCGTCCGGACCGAGCCGCCCATCTGGGCTCCATCGCGCAAGCGGTGGCGTTTGCGGTCGTGACCCGCACTTGAATCGGCAGCCTGACGCTGTCGCACCCGCAGCCGCGGCCATTGCGCAGCCCGAGAGCGCGAGCGCGCCTCACGCGCGGGCTGCTTCATTCAACCCCGAGGGGACATCGCTTCCCTCGAGGGGTTCGGTGTCCCCTGCTTGTTTCCAGAAAGGGACACCATGTCTTTCGACACCGTTTTGCCCGTGCCGACCTCGGCACCGGCCGACACCGCCCCGGAGTCCGCGATCACCGCCAAGGTCGTTCCCGACCCTCGTCGGCCGGACTTCATCGCCGGGCACCCGCAGAGCGCCACGGTCTTTGCCGCACTCGACTAGGCGCAAGGAGACGGCCATGGCAACACGGCGCCTTCACCGCTTGCTCGTGTTTGTGACCGGCTTGCGGCGTTCCAGCGTCACCGAGCTGGTGGCAATCCTGCGCGAGCCTCGCTACCCGCCGCTGCTGCGGTTGGCGGCTTTGCGAGCACTCATCGCAGAGGCTCCTTCGGACGTGACCGGCGGAGCTCCCTATCGGGTCCGTCGCCAGCGCGTGCGCCAGCACTTCGGCGTCTGATCGACGACGCCACGCAACCAGGCCAGCGCCGCTCACAAGCGAGCTGGCCTCATCCCCGCACCGCAGCAGTGCCAGCAACGCACCCGCGTCTTGCTTGCACGCGCGGTGCTCACTCCATCCATTGCGCGGACCTCACGGTCCGCGCTTGTCCCCTGAAAGGACTCATCCATGGAACTCGAGAACCTTGCGGCTCAACACGAAGCCGCAATCATGAAATCCCGCAAGGACGAACTGCTTCGCCGGATCGCCGACGAAATCGCAAGCGGACTCGCTTGCGAATCCGATGATGCCAAGGACGAACTCTTCGAGTTCAACAAGCAGGCACTGGCACGCGCGATGCTCGAGGCCGGCTTCACCTCCGTGACCGTTCGATACAGCGGCTGCGGCGACAGCGGTCAGACCGACAGCGTCGACTTCGAGCCCGCAGCGCTCGATCCGTCGGTCGTTGAGGTGGAGATGGCACAGGTCCGCGCCGACTACGATCAGGCTCAGCGCGAGTGGAAGAAAGAGCTGTGCTTCCCGAGCGTGACCCTGCCAGAACTGGCGTCCCTGCTATGCGACACCGCCATTTCCCTCACCGGCCACGATGGCTGGGAGAACAACGATGGTGGTGAAGGCACCTTCACCTTGCAGGCGGAGGGCGCGGCCGCCGAGCTCGAGCACTCGGACTTCTACGTCGAGCGCGACACCTCGATGCACGCGCTATGAGCATCGCGGTTCAGACCTCTCTGGCCTGCTGGCCGGGGTTCACGCACCTGCAAGCCGCACGCGCGGCCATGCAGGGAGCCAGCGAACCGGTCCTTGGCAGCTTGCGCACGGATCATGTGCAGCTCGTGCCGCAGTGCTTCGACGTGCTCGACGAGAGCCTCGCGAAGGCTCTGGCCCGGGCCTGGCCGCAAACCCGGTTCAGGCTGCATGCCAACGTGCGTGTGCTCACGCGACGTCGCCAGGCCGATCTGTGCACCTTCGAGCGTGATCTCGATTGGTTCGAGGCTGCAGCCAGGGTGCATCGGCTACTGGGCGCCTGCGTCTATTCGGCGCACGCCGGACTGCGGCGCGATGCGACGCTTGCCGCGTTGTTCGACAACACGCGGCGTTGTGCGGATCTGTTCGATTCGCCAGTCGCGATCGAGGGGCAGTACCCGACGACCGGCGCTGACCCGCACAGGTTCCTGCTCAGCACCTGGAGCGAATACCAAAGCCTGCTCGAAAGCGGCCTTCCCTTCGCGCTGGACCTCTCGCACCTCAACATCCTGGCTTTTCGGACCGGGCAGCGCAACGAGACGCTCGTTGCCGAGATGCTCTGCAGCCCGGCGTGCCTCGAGGTGCACATCAGCGACAACGACGGTCGCGGGGACAGCCATCAGGTGCTGCGGCGCAAGCCGTGGTGGTGGCCGCTGCTGTCCCGCATCGGGCCGGCTGCGGTGGTCTTCTCGGAAGGGAACCACCGGCGCTACATCGAAGAAAGTCCGCCTTCCTGAAGCGGCTCGCTTCGCCCTTGAAGGCCCTCATCCCGACAGGATCGAGGGCCTTTTGTTTGGCCGGTCGAACAAAGCTGCGTTCACCGAGGCGCCGGGCAGATGACATACCGCGCGGTCATGGACATCGACATCAGCCGGCTCGACGAGGCTCAACTGGAGGAGTTGAACCGGCGCATCGTGGCGCGCTTGAAGTACTTGCAAGAGGCGCGCACGCGCCGCCAGATGCTGAGCTTCAACGTCGGTGACCGCGTGAGCTTCCACCCGCCGGGACACGATCCGAAGACGGGCGTAATCGTCACCGAAGACAGGCCTTACGGCGCGATGCCGGCGGCGAACCGCTGGAGGCGTTGCCCTTCGGCCCGGGCCTCGGCCAGCAACTCACTCCAGTCGTCCGGAGGATGGCCGTTTTCCAGCATTTTGCGAAACACCCGGTAGGCGTCGTCGCTGCTCTCGTAGGCGCGCTTCGTATCGTCATCGTTCACCCACGCCAGCACGATCACTTGGCCAGGCGCGTGGTAGCGAAAGAACAACCGGTACTGCTGGAAGAACTTGGCGCGAAACCAATGCTTGTAGTCGTCGCCAAGCGTGTTGCCTTGGCGATATTCTGGCCGCGTCGGGTCTTGCGGGATGACGTCGAACGCGAGCTTGGTGATTGCCGCCAGCCGCTTGCTGGCGTTCTTCTTCACGTACCCGACCGGGTCTTTCTGCTTGAAGGCATCGACCTGTTGCACCAGTGCTTCGATCTGTGCGAGGAAGAGCGGGTGGGCGAAAACCGTCCAGCCGTGAATGACCAGGGGCGCAGGCTTGCTGCTGCTCATTCATCGTCCGCCGACAGGGGGGCGTCGAGATCAACTTCGATGCCGCCGGTCAGGGATTGGAGGCGCTGCACGAAGGCGGCGTCGACGGCCTGCAGGCGCTCCGGATGGCGGGCGATGTCGCGGGCCAGGAAGCCGAGGAACTGCCCGAGCACAGGATCGTCACTCTCGGACGTCTCGGAGCGAGTCAGTACAACTTCGCCGCTGGGGCGGATGGTGTAGTGGATCTTGTCGCGCTTGCCGAGCTTGAGGGCGCGACGCACGGTTTCCGGCACCGTGGTCTGGTAACGGTCGGTCAGCGTGGATTCGACTTCGAGGGTGGCGGGCATGGCGCATCTCCTGCCAAGAAAGTGGGATGTCCTGCATGGTAATGCAATCGCCTTGTCTTGTCAATGCAGATGCATTGTCTTACGCCAAGAGTGGTCGCCGCCCCGGTTGTCCGCATCGAACAGTCCGAGTCAAGCCGCCAAGCCAATCTGACGGTTGTCCACAGAAACGGCCAACTCATTCACGCCCGTAGGGAACACTTGTCGCCCCACAGCAGCATCGCCATCGCCGCCGGTTCCATCCCCACGCCCGTGGGGAACACTGCGAACTGGTTGCTGCCGATGACCCAGGCGGTGGGCGACAACCTGGGCGAACTGCCCGAACCGGGTCTGGCCGACGCGGGGTACCGTAGCGAAGACAACCTGAAGAATGCACCGATCGAGGTGGTCGTGGCGCTGGGCCGCGAAGGCAAGGAGCACGCCGAAATCGACGCCGCGCAGTACCCACACACCGCGGCGATGGCCGCCAAGCTCAAGACCGAAGCAGGTCAGGCGGCCTACCGCAAGCGCAAGTGGATCGCCGAGTCGCCCAACGGCTGGATCAAGAACGTGCTGGGGTTCCGGCAGTTCAGCATGCGTGGGCTGCACCGGGTGCGCGCCGAGTGGAAGCTCGTGTGCATGGCGCTGAACCCGCGACGCATGGCAGCGATGGCCGGCTGAGGGACCGCAGCTGATCCCAAAACCAGCCCGCTTCAGCC
>Ga0116142_10002439_pt1 | contig 20105 bp, 15 predicted proteins | sample AD_UKC033_MetaG_FD_89785 | JGI IMG/M metagenome (GOLD analysis project Ga0116142, IMG submission 89785) | Active sludge microbial communities of municipal wastewater-treating anaerobic digesters from USA - AD_UKC033_MetaG | ecosystem: Engineered > Bioreactor > Anaerobic > Digestate | place: USA... | reverse complement strand
GTGCGAGGGGGATAGATCCAGTTTGTCTTATTTTCAGAACCATGGTGGTCTGAATAACCGGCGTTTTGTGAGAGTATATAATCTTCCGACATAGAATATAGCATTCTATATATACATCGGATTGATATAGAGAACCAGCGCCTCGTGGACATGAAGTGAGGCGAATTTACACAATCTGGGTACTAAAACACCTAGATAGATTCGGTTATCCGAAATTTTACATCTATTGCAAACGGGGATGATCAGAAAATATCGCAAGTCAAATTCTTAAGTCTTATACAATTTCGTAACTCCCCTCGGAAAGATTCCCCCCATATTTTATGAAGATCGTAGAGTCAGCAATCTTTGTGTTGAGAATTGATTCTCTTAATTTCTTTTCCAAATTTGAAATACAAAAAAAAGAGCATGATGCTGCGGGTGGGAGGTAGAACGGAGCGTTTGATGCGCCCCGATTGGTGGCCTCGCATGGCTTTGAAACATACATGACCAAGTTTCTATAAATCGCCCCGCCATTTCAAGATCTTCAGCTCAAACTATCTCGTTACTCTCTCGAGAGCGAGAGCCCCTACCTGGGCCATTGCCACGGGGACCCCTTTTGATTCAAGCGATAAGACCGTTTCAGGGTCCTGAAAAGCGAATGCCAGCACTCCATAGACAAGGCCATGAGCTTTCATCGGGATATAATGCCCGATTCCCCCTACCAGAGTATCAGTACCTCTCCCTGCCACATCGCCATTGTCATACACCCACCGGGCGATTGTCAACTCATTGTCAGTGAAGGGATAGTCCTTGTCACCAGTAGCAACCTGGAGACCACCGTCATCAGGAACGAGGATGGCAACTTTACCCGGGGCAAACGATCGCATATGTCGTGCCAGGATTTCCAACATCTCGTCATATCTCTGGGCATCCACGAGATCTTTTGACAGCCCTGCGACAGCAGCTACCGTCGCCTCGCTCTCCCGGATTTGGGGGATGAGGTAGCGCAGGCGATTGGCCAGGTGGCTGATGATGATGGCGATGACGACATATCCGGCAAATGATATGAAGTATTCCCAATCTTCGATGGTGAAGGTATAATAGGGGGCAACGAACGCGAAGTCAAAAACGATGATACTCATCACTGCGGCGAAAATCGATGCTTTCCGGCTGAAGAACCAAGCACTGACCAATACCGGCAGGAGCTGGATAATAATGAGATTCGCGGTGCTGATGGTGTCGATCAGCAGATAATTCAGTAGCGTGACCGCGAGGACGAGCACCAGGGTGATTAGGTAATCCCTCGGGATGAGCCGCGGAAGCTGTTGCTCGATCGGGATTGATGGCGCTCCCTTTGCATCGAAGAGGATGATGTCGATTCCCGAAGACTTCCGCATGATACGATACACCGGTGATACCAGGATATCAAGGCCCCGGGGTTTTCCCAACATGATCGTGTTCACATTATTCTGTCTGGCGTATCGCAGGATCTCATGCGCCACATCTTCTCCGCGATAGACCACCACCTTTCCTCCCAGTTGACGGGCGGTATCCATGGCGTCACTGAGCCAAGCCCGTTCCTGTTCGGTTGGAGGTCCTTCCCGCTCTTCTTGGATCGAAAGCACCACCCACTCGGCGTTCGTCTTCTGGGAATCGCGGTATGCTGCTCTCACCATAGCTTCGGCACTAGGACCCGGGCGAATCGCCACCAGGATCCGATCCACTGCCGGCCAGGGACCTGCTATAGCCCGGGCACGCATCTGGATTACCATCTGCTTATCGGTTCGCTGGGCAAGATAGCGAAGGGTGAGCTGACGGAGGGCGATAAGGTTCCCCGAAGAGAAGAAATGGTCCACCGCTTGGGTTGCCATATCGCCAAGATACACCTTCCCCTCTTTCAAACGCTCAATCAGTTCCTCGGGAGTTAGGTCGATGAGCCGGATGTCCTCCGCGAGATCGAAAAACGTGTCGGGGATGGTCTCTTTGACCTGGATCCCGGTAATCTGCGAGATAGCATCGTTCAGGCTCTCGACATGCTGGATGTTGACCGTGGTATACACAGAGATCCCTGCCCTAAGGAGCTCCTCGATATCCTGGTATCGTTTCATATGGCGGGAGTTCGGGGCATTGGTATGGGCTAGTTCATCAACGAGAACGATTGATGGTTTCCGTGCGAGGATAGCATCGAGGTCCATCTCCTTAATATCGAGGCCCTGGTACCAGATACGGGAAACAGGAATGGTCTCGAGTCCGGTAGCAAGGGCATCGGTCTCTATTCTTTTATGCGTCTCGACGTATCCGATCACGACATCCATTCCTTGGGCTTTACGCTGGAGGGCATCCCAGAGCATCGTGTAGGTCTTGCCCACCCCTGCCGCGTATCCGAGGTAGATGATCAGTTTCCCATGATTACCTGCTCGTTCCTCAGCGTTCGCGATGGCAAGGAGGTCCTCGGGAACAGGCCGTTGTCTCTCCGAATCACGCATAGTTTTCATGGGGTGCCCACCTCATCGAGCGCCCTGTTAAGGGATAAGACGTTGACATAGGCCTTCTCCAGCGCAAAGAGGTCTGACTCACCATTCTCAAACACCAATGCCCTTACTTCTTCCTCATTCATTCCACGGGCTTTTGCGATGACAGGAACCTGCAGGAATGCTGCGTCAAGGGTGATATGGGGATCGAGACCACTTGCAGAAGACGTCACAAGGTCACCGGGCCAGGGACCATACATCCCGAGGGTTTCGAGGTGCCGGATGGTGGTATTCACTTCGTCCAGAAGAGCGTGGTTCGATGGACCGAGGTTGGATCCTCCTGATCGGACTGCGTTATAAGGAGAACCTAATGTCGACGATTGCCTGCCCTCAAAATAGAATGGGCCAGTAAAGTTCTGGCCGATGAGCTCTGATCCCACCACGATACCCGTCTCATCCCGGACAAGGCTGCCATGAGCCTGGTGGCGAAAAGCCATTTCAGCGACGCCCGTTATCAGAAGAGGGTAGACCAGCCCCGTGAGAAGGAACAGAATCGTAAAGAGGATAAGTGCGGTCCTCACTGTTCTCCAGTATTTCATAGGGGCATCACCGCCGATAAAAGGAGATCGATTGCCTTGATGCCGAGGAACGGCGCCACGATGCCGCCGAGCCCGAAGATGACCAGGTTGTAGGTGAACAGCCGGGCAGCAGGCATTGGCCTGAACTGCACGCCACGGAGGGCAAGCGGGATGAGCAGCGGAATTACCAGCGCGTTGAAGATGACTGCAGAAAGAATGGCGGTCTCCGGGGTGGCAAGTCCCATCACGTTGAGAACGGCGAGCTGTGGATAGATTACCAGGAAGGCTGCCGGAATGATGGCAAAATACTTCGCAACATCATTAGCGATGGAGAATGTCGTTAGCGCCCCCCGGGTCATCAGGATCTGCTTCCCTATCTCCACCACATCGATCAGCTTGGTCGGATCTGAATCCAGGTCGATGATATTCGCGGCTTCCCGGGCTGGCTGGGTACCATTGTTCATAGCAACCGCCACATCGGCTTGGGCGAGGGCGGGAGCGTCATTGGTGCCATCACCGGTCATGGCCACCATGTTTCCCTCCTCCTGGTAGGTCTTGATCAGCCGGAGTTTGTCATCCGGTTTTGCTTCCGCTAGGAAATCATCCACGCCTGCCTCTGCAGCGATAGCTGCAGCGGTGAGCCGGTTGTCACCGGTGATCATGACTGTCCTGATCCCCATCCGGCGGAGATCAAAGAACCGCTCCCGAACACCGGATTTGAGGATGTCCTTGAGATGGACTACACCGAGAATGGTCCAGTCCCTGCTGACAACGAGCGGGGTACCGCCGGTCTGTGCAATCCGGGTTACTTTCGGGATGAGGTCCGGAGGGATGGGATTTCCGTGCGAAGTTGACTCAGCTGTAACCGCATCGGTCGCCCCCTTTCGATAGGAGACTCCGCCGATATCCATCCCGCTCATACGAGTGTGGGCGGAGAATGGGATGAAGGTAGCCTCGGTTGGTATACAGTTCAAGTTACGCCCTGATTCCGTTGCTAGCGCCACTACGCTTTTCCCCTCTGGGGTTTCATCAGCATACGAGGCGCAGTACGCCGCGTTCGCAAGGTCTGCCTCGTCTACTCCATCGACAGGGATGAATGCTGCAGCCTGCCGATTTCCCAGGGTGATCGTCCCGGTCTTATCCAGGAGGAGGACATTCACATCCCCGGCAGCTTCGATGGCTCTCCCTGACATGGCGATGATGTTTCTCTGGAACAACCGGTCCATCCCGGCAATCCCGATAGCCGGGAGGAGGGCGGCAATGGTCGTAGGGGCGAGGCAGACAAAGAGTGCGATCAATACAGTGAGTGGAACTGGACTGCCGCTTCCTGAAGTTGCTGCACTGTATGCGGATACCGGCCAGATTGCGGCAACCACGAGGAAAAAGACCCCGGTCAGGGCGAACAGCAGGATCTCGAGTGCCTGTTCATTTGGGGTCTTTCGCCGTTTTGCTCCCTCGATCATCTGAATCATGCAGTCAAGGAAGGTCTTGCCAGGTTCTGCGGTTATCCGGATGATCACCTCATTAGCGATCACAGTAGTCCCTCCGGTCACGGCACTCCGATCACCGCCTGATTCACGGACCACTGGCGCAGACTCGCCGGTGATAGCCGCCTCGTTGATCAGAGCAGCACCCGCGATAACTTCCCCATCACTTGGAATGAGATCACCGTTTTGGACCAGTACCAGGTCGCCGGGTTTGAGATCAGTCGATGTCACAGATTCAAATGGTGCAGAAAACTGGGGCGAGTCCAATTTCTTGGCTGCCATGGCTGCCCTTGATCTCCGGAGGGAGGCTGCACGGGCTTTTCCTCGCCCTTCTGCCAGGGATTCCGCAAAGTTGGAGAAGAGAACTGTGAGCCAGAGCCACGCTGACACCATGCCAACGAACATGACAGAGGTCACAGTCGGTCTGAAAAGCTCGTACATGAATGCGAAGGTTGTCAGGATCCCGCCAATCTCCACTGAAAACATCACGGGATTTTCAATCTGGCGCCGGAGGTCAAGTTTCTTGAGGGAATCAATCGCTGCGGTTCGTAACAATCCGGGATCGAACGCTGTGACCGGGGTTACCCGTTTACGTGCCATCTCAGATCCCCCCCAGGAGCGAGAGGTGCTCGGCAATCGGCCCCATGGCAAAGAAGGGGAAGAACGTGAGGGCTCCGATTATCAGGATTACCGCCACCAGCCAAATGATAAAAGAAGGCGATGCAGTCGGGAGGGTTCCTGTACCGGCGGGTATCGTCTTTTTCTTTGCAAGGGAACCCGCAAGAGCAAGCATAGCGATTGCCGGCATGAACCGTCCCACTACCATGACCAGGGCTCCTGTCAGTGCATAGAACGGCGAGGCTGCATCGAGCCCGGCAAAGGCACTCCCGTTATTGTTTCCCATCGAGGCGAACGCATACACCACCTCTGAGAGACCATGAGGACCTGGATTGAAGATCCCGGCAAGCCCATCCGTGACGACGAGTGCAATACTGGTGAATACGAGGACAAGGATGCTCGGGACAAGGATGGTGATGAGGGCCATCTTCATCTCGAAGATCTCGATCTTCTTGGCCAGATACTCAGGGGTCCGCCCGATCATCAGGCCGGCGATGAATACAGAAACAATGACAAATGCGATCATGGTGGCGAAACCGGAACCGATACCGCCGAAGACGACTTCCCCGACGAGGATCAGGAACAGGGGGACCAGACCACCGAGGGGGGTTAGTGAGTCGTGCATGGTGTTTACTGCCCCGTTTGCCGCAGCAGTTGTTGATGCACTGAATAATATGGATCCAGCAAGTCCGAACCGTACTTCCTTCCCTTCCATCGAAATACCTGGCACTCCCTGCGAGACAAGGGCCGGATTTCCGGAGAGTTCAGCGCTATACAGCATCCCGACTGCAGCGATGAAGAGCACCAGCATCGCGATGTAAATAGCGAACCCCTGCTTTCTCTCGCCGGAAAGGGTTCCGAACATGAAGGGAAGTGATGCCGAGATGAGAAGGATGAGGATAATCTCAAAGAAGTTGGTGAATGGAGTCGGATTTTCATACGGATGTGCAGAATTGGCATTGAAAAATCCCCCGCCATTGGTCCCTAGCATTTTAATCGCCTCCTGGGAGGCAACCGGCCCCATTGCGATTGTCTGGGGACCCGCATCGCCGTAGCCGGAGATGGTGAGGGAGGGATCCAGATTCTGGATCACCCCCTGGGAGAGGAGGACGATCGTAGCAATGAACGCAAGGGGGATGAGTACGTAAAGAACTGCCCGGATCATGTCCACCCAGAAATTCCCTATTCTATCGGTCGTTTTCCTGGTAAGTCCCCGCATTACAGCGACAGCAATGCAGAGTCCGGTTGCTGCAGAAAGGAAGTTCTGGACCGTGAAACCTATCATCTGGGTCAGATAGCTTGCAGCGGTCTCACCACTATAGACCTGCCAGTTTGTATTCGTGGTGAAACTGACTGCGATATTGAGTGCTTTGCTGAGAGGAAATCCGGAAACATGCTGGGGATTGAGTGGCAATATCCCCTGGACAATGAGGATCAGGAAAAGGATACAGAAGCCGATGGCATTAAAGATCAGTAGGTCTCTGGTATACCCCTGCCAGGTTTCTTCCCTATCAGGAGAGGTACCAATCAAAAGACAGAGCGATTGTTCCAGCTTGATAAAAGGGTTCCATCGCAAGGTTCCGGAAAAAACTGCGGCCAGGTAGTGTCCCAGAACATATGCAAGTAACGTAACCAAACCTAGGAAGACTGCGATTGCGACCGCATCAACCAGCGGATTTGCAACTGTCATCACGGAACCTCTTCTGAATTCTCGGATATGATCAGGCTACTTAGAAGGGAACTTCCAACTATTTGTTTAATAAGTTGTTTGTCAAGAGAGCTAGCGGAAGAATTCCTGTTTTTTCACCCGCTCTCCCTCTCTGCTCAGCGGCTCCCTGTGGCCGGCACCGAGTGTTGCCCGGCTCGACCCTACAAGCACTCGCCGGGGGAAGAGAGGAGGGAGGTATTCCCGCAAGCAGCGACAAGTGGTCCGTGTAACGGTCCGCGAGGAGCGGGACGGGGCAGCCGGTGATGAGGAGCCTGCGACGAGATCACTGGCGTCAGTACGGTCGACCGTCAACAATGCCATGAAAAAGAGGATTAGTAGAGCGGAGGCCGCCACCGAACGCAGTGAGGGCGTCGCCGGAGCGGAGCAGTACCGGGGTCCCGGACCGCCAGCCGAATGCAATGTAAACTCTTGCCGTAAGGAGCTCATGGTCTCCGTTCATCCTTTTAACATTCACGGCGAATGTATGATTGCCCCACGACAGCCTTCGTGGAGCACATAGAGGGAAGGCCAGGTGGTGGCCACCAGCTACCACCTTGTGTTCATGGTTTGTACCACCTCATCACCGTGTGTGTGACCTCATTCTGTTCTTGGGTGAATGCTGCCTGTCCTCCTGACCTGGGACAAGCAGGGTACGGTATTTTAGAAAAAAAGGGATATCACTTTCCTGAATTTTCGACCTTACAGAAAACCTCCATAGAGCAAGAATCCAATCAAACCCCACATTTTCACGTGGTTGTCTAGTATTAGTTTGATTTTGATTCTTTCAACTGATTCCTGAGTATTCTCGATACAGAATACTTTGGATCTTTAAAGTGTATTCTCTCGCTTTTTAAGGCTCTACGGCTCTGTTACAGGTGACGAGGATGGACATAATTTAGCTTCTGAAAGCTCCCGTAAAATAATCTGGATAGCATTCTTCCCCTCCCAAATTATTTCACCCAACCAACCCTCGACAGGGATTCTCCCGCCATCAAGCCGAACCAGGTTGGCCATTGTTATCTGCATATTCGCTCCCAATAACGCCTGATCTAATTTCTGACTTATATCCTCCCTTTCATCCGGAGTGATTAAATTTAATATATTTTTTCCCAGGAGTTCTTTATCGGTACTAGCCATAAACAATCGCTGGCCTGCTGGATTGGTATACACGATTTTTCCCTCCTGTTGAACCATAATGGCATCCGGGGACCAATCTGTCAGGTGACGATACTTCCTCTCACTTTTCAGGAGATCTTCTATGCTCTGCTTATAAAGGGTAATAAGAATTGCTGTTACTATCAGCATCGCGGAAAAGAATAGACGATTGATGAGAGCAAAAAGCTCCGATATGTCGCGTGGAGAGAAAAAGTAACTGATCGCAAGGAGAAGGAGGAAAAAGCCTGCACTTGCGATTGGGGCAAACTTCCACTCCAAATAGAGGGTCAGAACTAGAGGGATGAAGTACAGAATCCAGACAGCGAATCCGAGGGGTGTTATGATGTCTGCATAAAAAATCAGAATGGTAGAGATGACGATGAACATTATTATTTTCAGGAAGTTTTCTTGCCTCATCCTGGTGGTAGTAAATGCCGGCATAACTGATACCCCCTCATCTTCTCATCACTGATGAGTATTTCAACAGGAGAAATAATTTTCCATACAGTGGTTTGAGACGAGCGGTCTGTGATGCGGTCAGCGTGGAGCGGGTCCAGGCAGCCGGTGATGAGGAGCCCACGATGAAATCACGGGCGTCACTATCCCCCTAGTCCAGGAAGAGAGTCCAGGGAGACGGTGCGGAGCACGGTCGACCGTCAGCTGTATCCAGAGAGCCGACCACAAGCGAAGCGGAGGCCGCGATCGAACGCAGTGAGGGCGTCGCCGGAACAGAGCGGTAACTGGGTCCCGGACCACCAGCCGCATGCCATGCCCTCGCCGCGGGCGAAACGAGCCGTGGGCGAAGGCCGGAGGGTCGTTTTTTTACGCTTCACCGACGTGAAAAGTAAAAATTTTTGTTCAGAGTGCAGCGGGTGGGAGGTAGAAGGGAGCGTTTAATGCGCCCCGATTGAGGGTCGCGCATAGTTTTAATGATCTGACCTGTTTCTCTAACAAACCTGCTACAAACTACACCAAAAAATAGAAGGGTAAGGTGTCATTTTATCCCCTAAATCCAATAAGGATTTAAGACGGGAAAAATGGCAAAAATAACCTGCCCAAAATGTGATGGAAAAAAGTTATACAAAATGAGTACGGGCAGGAGACGGTGTGCTCAATGCAAATACGACTTTTTCCTCCACACACTCCCGCTCCGTTTTACGAGGCAAGAATGGCGGGAAATCATCCATCTTTTTCTGATGGAACAAAGTTCAAATTCGATTGTTGAACAAACCGGTTTCGACAAGAAGCGAGTGCTCCGTGCACTTCTGAAAATTCGGATGGTCCTGGCAAAGGATGTCCCGGATATCTTCTCCGGCACGGTCGAGGTTGATGAAACCTATCTCGGATGAGCCTGGAAGAATAAACGGAAAGTTGTCCGGGATACCGGAACCAAACGAGGCCGGGGCACATCGAAGCAACCAGTCTTCGGGATCCTCTGCCGGAATGGTCAGGTCTGGGCAGAAATCGTCGAAAATGTCGATGAATACACACTTCTCCCGTTGATCACTCAAATGGTTGAACTAGGGTCTACCGTTTGTTCAGACACCTGGAAAGCCTATACCGGAGTGGCAGCGAGAGGCTATGTTCATCGTTTGGTAAATCACGGAGAAGGGAACTACAGCGACGGAAAAGGAAACCATATAAATGGATTGGAAGGATTCTGGGGATATCTCAAATGTAAACTTGCTTCCAAGGGCGGTATTACGAGAGCCAGATTGCCTCTCTATATCGCTGAGTATGTCTGGAGATACAACCATCGAGCAGATCCGGAAAGGGTTAAAATCCAGAGAATCCTCAAGTTATTGGAAAGAAGTTAGGGGCGGGAATGGGACCTTACCCAAATAGAATTAGCTAGTGACGTTCTCCATTATCATCGCCGCTCCTTTCCGTCTGCTCCTTCTTTCGTTCGGTGCTCCTCAATGAAGCTCCGGTCGCACCATACCTCTGATCTTCCTTTCAGGTTCGAGAAGTGAAAGATACCTGTGGGATAATCAGTCGCTTCTTCCCATCGGCTGAACATTCCCGCACCTCGTGGACTGTAAGGACGGACCGTCTTGGTGCTTTGCCAGACTTATCGTTGATGCTCAGTACTCGCGACTGCACGATGACCTGCTGATGCATGTCGTAACCGGCGCTGCTCAGGCCGCTGGGGCCCCTGTACTATATGGACAACCCGCCAAGAACCTTTTATCTTCACCAAAGGTATGCTAGGATGAGAGCTGGACCGAAATGGTACTCATATGGATCGTCTATGCGATTGGTATTCTCATCGGATTGTTTGTAATCGAACTCCTCCTAGTTGCACTTCTTCCCGGCTTTGAGGTGCCTCCCCAGACTCTTGAGAAAGCGCCAAAATCTTCAGGAGAAGCGCTTGTAACATCGTCACCACCCCGGAAAGATGTACGATTCTTTGTCAACGGGACGGCTCTTAGTGCTTGGCTGTATCTCCCGGAACAACGCCCCGGTCCATTACCCTGTATCATCATGGGCCATGGGCTGGGTGGCACAAAGGATGCCGGATTGGAACCCTATGCTATCCGTTTCCAGGAAGCTGGTTTTGCTGTTTTCGCGTTCGATTACCGATATTTTGGGGAGAGCGAAGGAACACCGAGACACCTGATTTGGATTCCCTCCCAGTTGGAGGACTGGTCTGCAGCTCTCACATACGTCCGTGGACTCACGGAGATAGATCCAGCCCGGATCGCCCTCTGGGGGACTTCTTTGAGTGGAGGCCATGTGATCGTGACAACAGCTCATGATCAAGGTATAAGATGTGTTTCCGCCCAGTGTCCTGGTATGGATGGTGAAGCATTTGCCCTGGAGTCGTTCAAACGGATGGGAATTGTTCATTCGCTCCGCATGGTTACGCATGGCCAGCGGGATCTTGTTCGCTCCTGGCTTGGTTTATCACCCCATAAGGTTCCCATTGTGGGAAAACCAGGAACGATTGCCCTTATGAATACTTCAGATTCGTATGATGCCTTCAGAAGGCTCATGCCGGAAGGTTATGTGAACGAAGCCTGTGCCCGCATCATTATCCGGGGGGATAAATACCGGCCGATCAAATATGCACGCCATATCCGATGTCCGGTCCTTCTCCAGATCTGTGACCATGATACTCTGGTCTCTCTTAAATCACTTGAAGAGACTGCCAAGATCCTTGGACCTCGTGTAGAAGTGAAACATTACCCTATCGGTCACTTCGACATCTACACTGGCAGCGGATTTGAAAAGGGTGTGCTAGACCAGATCGAATTTTTCCGGAAGCATCTATCGCAGTAAGGTGTGCCTTTTTCCCACCCCTCTCATCGTTTCCAGGCGGCACTGCTACCCCCGTCGCTCCTCGCCCTGATGGGACCGACTCCTGCTCTTCACGGTAGAGGCAGTGATCATGATAGGTAGTCCCGGGCACGAACCTTTTCCAGGATTTCTCGGGAAGATAAAAACATTGAAATGATATGAATAGATTTATCGTGCTCTTTTTCGTAGTTCCCAATGTACCGGGTATTTTCGATGAAACGAGTGGTAATCGAAGTTCCAAAGAATAAATCCGACAAAATACGCGATAAATTCAAGAATACCATTTATTCCAGTTATGAAAGTGAGAAGTCAACACGGTTTATTCTTTATGTTCCCGATGAAATGCTGGATGAACTTATTCACCAGACGAATGGTTCGGTAAAGGGCACTCAACCGTCCCGACCCCTTTGGACCGGATTCATACCGGATTATGAAAGTCTTGCAAAAGATGAAGAACGGAGCATCCTCATCGAAGTCTCAACCCCCGACTTCGTAATCTCTCCATTTGTAGACAGACTCAAAGAGACACTGGGATACATCAAGAAGAAACGGGAGGAGAAAACACCTATCGAAAAGATCATTGCAACGACAGAATCATCGACTGAATTTGACCGGGAGAAATTCATTCTGGCGGCAATCGCCGGAATCGTGGCAATGATTGGATTATTTCTGAACAATATCGGTATCATCATCGGTGCAATGCTCCTCTCACCCCTGCTTGGTCCGATCTATGCACTGGCCGTCTATGTTGCAATTGGCGATATGAAAACTACACTGCGATGTGTCGAGATCATTGGTCTGATGGTGATCATGCTGGTAGTCATCGCGGCTGCAGCGTCCTTCGTCCTTTCATTCGTCATTAACCTCCCCATCACCCCCGAGATACTTTCCAGAACGGACCCCAATGCGGTATTCATCCTTATGGGAGTGCTCCTGGGATTTGCGACCATGATCGCCCTTTCTGAAGGGATACCTGAAGGAATAGCAGGAGTAGCAATTGCAGCTGCACTCCTCCCTCCCGCAGTGGTAACCGGAATATCAATTGCCTTGTTTCCCGAGGGGACCGTCAAGGCTTTTATCCTTACCCTTCAGAACGTTGTGGGATTGATTGCAGGCAGTATTATCGGGGTCATGTTTCTTCACATAGGACCCCGTGATCTGTTTGCCCAGATACAATCGAGGCAGGTGATCATCCGGGTGGCATGGTTCCTTGCAGTAATGATCCTCTTCCTTGTGATCATCTCCTTCCTCATATAGTGTGATCAGGAAGTCAAGAGCTATTCAAAGAATTCTTAAAATAGGATATAAGAGGGTTACAACGACGAGACCGCGACATTAACATCAACCTCTCTGATCGTCTTTCGCCCGGCATGGATGGTTAGCCGGTTTGCCTCCGTGGCAAGACGTCCGATATACTCTTCTGTATATTTTGCGAGGGGCGCGGCGCCATCAGAACCGATTCTGGTCGGTCCATTCTTCTTTGCAATTCTGACAATTGCAGCAATCGGTAAATGGCGCCTCTAAAAAATCCAGTGAGGAACATCCAGAATGCCATGATACATGCCCCAAGTATCGTGGGGGACCACCTAGGGTATAGCTCACCGACAAGGTTCAGGTAATCGAGGCCTTTTCCGGAGAGAACTCCAGCCGCTGCGATAAGAAACGTAATGAGTGAGATCACAATGCCGGTTGCAATGGCAAGGGCATTTATGCCGAGGAACTTTTCAGTCTTCATTTCGCTTCCTTACGACTGGAGGATCTGGGTTTTCTCGTTTGTCTTTGTTGGTCTGAAAGATTTGCCCCTTCTTCGAGCAATTCGGAGAGGACTTTTTTAACTACGGCTTCGATATTGTCCCGATAATTGGGGGTATTGATAACTGATTCAAGGAACGTGTCACGGATGAGAACCTTCATTGCTCCCTTGTACTCGGCATCGTCCAGGTAGGTACGCCAGTTCATCGCCTCCTCCCCGATTTCCTTCCTCATTTTCAGCCAGTCCTCGACAATTGACACGAGAAATGGAGAGAGCTCCATATGTCTTTCTTCAGCCATTTGTGCCAGGGTGGTTTTGGTCTCTCGTGGGAGTCGAACGGAAATAGGGGAAGCCAGTTCCCGCCTATACGTCATATTTACAAACCTCAGTATTGATACAACTTTGACATTGGATTGACAACTACAAGAGCATCTCTTGTAATAAGATTTATTTCTTCTGGCGTAGACTCAATTCTTGTCTTCCTTAGCCTTTTCTTTCCTATCGGGCCACTGAAGATTGATAGGATCCGATAAGGGACAGTATCAGGGAGGCGTGTGATCAAACGATGCTAGTCTTTCCCATTGTGGAACTGGTGTCAGTTGGTGGTGACCTTGAGAAAAGTAGCAACATTCCGCTGCAAAGATCTTGGTTTGCCTTGTGATTTCGAAATGATCGCTGAAGGTGAACTGGAAATGATGAAAAGAATTGAGGGGCATATAAAAACAGTTCACCAGATGGATGTGAATCAACCTGAAATGCGGGAAAAGATTCTCAAGCTACTCCAGTATCGATAGGCCCTGTGGTCTGAAATTGCCAACGGAGGCACGAAAAATGCTCCTTACTGTCCGGTATCTCTATCTTATTGTTTCCCTGGCACATCTCCATAGGATATCCTTGTTTTTCCAGTATCCTGTGATGTCATGTGCTTCCATACGGGAGGCCTCAAGACAACGTCATCTATCGAATAAAATAATTCTTCCTGCTCTCCTTATTTTAACTTAACAATTCGGATGCAGATGACCTGATAAAAAAGTACCCTCAATACTTCCCGAAGAGGTAAGCAGGGTACCGTTCTTATCCGATACTCATTCATAGCGTCAGCGGATGTCTGGCTGAGAGCTCCCTTGCCTCGGTGCCACCCTGTGAGATACCCCTTCAACACCCTCTCCCTTGCTCCGAATATGGAGATCCACCTGTCTGAAGGGAATCTCAATGTTCTCTTTCTTAAATTGTTCATCGATTTGAGAATTGATAAAATCCATAACGTCCCAGGAGTTATCATAGTTATTTGTCCACACGATGAGTTGTCCGTTAAGGCTGGATTCCCCGAATTCAAGAAAATATACTGACGGGGCGGGATCATGAATTACCCATAACGTTTTCTCGGCCGCTTCCCTTGCAATTTCCAGGAGTATTTTTTTCACTTTCGAGATCTCCGACCCGTATGCAACGGAAAAAGGAATTCTGACTTTCATTTTGATATCTGGTTCTGCGTAATTGATCACAATGTTCGATGTTAACTTGGAGTTCGGGATTGTGACAATCTGGTTATCAAGTGTTTTCAATCGGGTGCTCCTTGGCCCGATACTGATGATATCCCCGAAATGAGTTTCGAACATAATCCTATCTCCGATCTTGAACGGCTGGTCCATCGTGATGATAGCCCCGCCAAAAAAATTCGAAAGGATATCCTGGGCAGCAAGGGCGATTGCTATGCCGGCAATCCCGGCACCGGCCAGGATAGGGGTGATATCAATCTCAAAATTGTCGAGTAACAGGAGCAGGGCTGCAAACCAGATGAGGTACTTTACGATGATCTCAAGCAAGGAAAATACACGGTCATCGATGTCAGTACCTGTTTTTTCAGCAAGAGTAGCCCCATAGGTCCGTAACAAATTATAAGAGAATGATGAAAAAATCCATGTCCCGATCAGGATAAAAAATGCATTTACGAACTGTTCAACACCAAATCCGGCGATCGTTTCCGGCAGAATTCCGAAATGGGTCAATGCGATATACACAGACCATGCGATGATGGTGATGATCAGGGGTTTTTCTATCGCAGTGAGCAGGATATCATCAAACTGCGATGCAGTCACCGAGGCTTTTCGTTTCAACCACGGCAGGATGAGGTACGCTGCTCCTGCCGCAATACATCCGAAGATGAGGGTGAGCACCGCAGAGAACATCTCTGAATCCATCATATTTCCTCCCTGGTTTTCAACTAGGCGATAGCAAGAAGCTTCATCGGCTCACCTCATCCACAGCTTTTTATACCATACGTTCATGCTCTCGATCGTTCCACCGATATTGGTATTATTGGGGAGCATTCCCCCATATTCGTACCCTCCTCTGGCAAATGTTATGTTAATCGGGTAAGAGTTCGCCCGGGCTATCGTATAGGCCAGACGGATATCTTCTCTCTTTATCTCATCTTCCATCGCATGGAGCAGGTTTGCAGACAATCCCCTCCCCCTGAATTTTAGATCGGTGACAAAATCAGTCATCTCGGCGTTCTGGGCATCGACATTGATCTCACAGGAGGCAATCGCTACGATCCGTTTCGATTGCCGGATGCAGAAATACCGTACTCCTTCCTTCATTGAGCTCGTAATAAAATCCGGATCGAAGGTGGGAAACGGATAGGTTTCGAATACCGAACTGAAGAGAACTGCCATCTCTTCTGCGTCGGATAGATGAGGATGTATCAGCGAAAAACCAGGGGGCAACTGAGGGGTGTAATCATTCTGGATGTATCCAAATGCGACCGACAATACATCGGCAATTCTCTGGGGATCTGTGACGATCATCCGCTGCGGGTCAGGATATTTTGCCATGAATACGGCGTTTTCCTGCCCCTGATAAAAGAACGGGACTGCAGCTTCCACGGCATATCCGGCACCGGTGAATATCGCTCTCGATGATTCAGGTACTTTGACAAAGATCTTCGAATATCCTTCCTTTTCCGCGAGTGCATCGAGTGATCGGATAATATCGGGGATATCGTCACGTGACAACCTGATCACATACACCCGCCGATTCAAATGCCCATGCTGGATGATACTGTTTCCTATCTGCTGAACGGTATCAGTCACCATTATCCTGTCTCCTTTCATGGCGATCGTTGTTTTCAGGGATGAGGGTTGTCGTAGTATCGTAATCGGCAAGCAGTTTGGCGATCCCGACAACTTTTGATTCATCTGCCCGGCCGATATTCAGCTGGAGCTTGCAGTGGTCACAATCACCGTTGCAGAAGATACGGTCATAATTGTCAGGTTCCTGATAGGTACAGATCATCCCTTCATAATTGCGAAGGACAACCTTGTGAACCGACCAGGTCAGGAGGTAGTTAGGGAAAACGGGGATCTTTCCCCCTCCGCCTGGTGCATCGATCACGTAGCGTGGGATGGCAAATCCGCTAGTATGCCCGATAAGGTTCTCCATGATCTCGATCCCTTTGGAGACCGGGGTACGGAAATGGCTGATGCCCTCGGACAGGTCGCACTGGTACAGGTAATAGGGGCGGATTCGGTTTTTCACCAGCTGGTGCACGAGCTCCTTCATAATCCTGGGGCAATCGTTTATCCCTGCGAGGAGAACTGACTGGTTGCCAAGGGGGATTCCCGCATCAGCGAGTTTAGCGACTGCTACCCGTGCAGACTCGGTCATCTCCTTTGGGTGGTTAAACTGCATGTTCACCCAAAGGGGATGGTGCTTTTTTAAAACGGCAACAAGATCGTCAGTAACTCTGAACGGGAGGGTTACCGGTGCCCGTGTCCCGATCCGAATTATTTCGATGTGTGGAATGGAACGGAGCTCAGTGAGGATCCAGTCAAGATATTCATTGCTGAGCATGAAAGGATCACCTCCCGAGAGGAGCACATCACGGATCTGAGGATTATCCCGGATATATTCAATGCCCTGTGTAATCTGGTCTCTGTCAGGAATTGAATCGACATCCCCGACTTTTCTTTTCCTTGTACAGTGCCGGCAGTACATCGCACAGGTATTGCTGATGAGGAACAATACCCGATCGGGATAGCGATGGGTGATACAAGGGCAGGGGCTGTCCGTCTCCTCAGCCAGCGGATCGGAATGTTCGTAGTGTTCAACAATCAGTTCCTGCGGGGAGGGAAATGCCTGCCGGAAAATCGGATCATTCCGGTAATCATTCACGTCAACGAGAGAGAGATAATAGGGGGTGATATTGAGGGGAAATGTATTGATTGTTTCCTGGAGCTGTTCCCGCTCCTCCCGATGAAAACGTATTCCAAGAACCTGTTCAACAGTAGTGATATCCCGTATTGCATGCCGGAGCTGCCATCGCCAGTCCTTCCAGAATTCAGCTAGGTTCTCCGAATCTATCGTCTTTTGTTTGATGGGGTCGCTTTTAGTTGCCATGATAAATCTCCCACTCAAAACAGCCACTGCATCTTGGGCATTTTTAAGGGAAGGAGTTCCCTGAGGTGAAGGGGCTGGTGCAGATAGTCGTCAAACCATCGGGTAAGGGGATTGCTCCGATACACCAGTGTCTTACCTATATCAGAGGGATCCGCTGCCTGGTGGTATCTCATGAAAACATGGGTTGCGGTCTTTCCGACCACTTCGATCTTACCGGTTGCATGAGACATGACAAAACGAGCACGTTTCGCCAAACCAGAGCACCTCTGCCATGCCTGCTGGATGATATCGTATGACCGCTCGACTGGGGTCTGGAAGAATCGGTTGCCGAGCGACGGTCTGCACTGGAAGACATAATAGGGCGAAATGCCGGCAAACGAGAGGTTCCTGAAGAGTTCGGTAAAGATGGCAGGATCACTGTTCACTTCATTCAGGAGCGGGGTCTGGTTCACGACAATAACACCCGACTGCTGGAGCTTCCTGATGGCCTGCATCGAGGGATCCGTCAGTTCCTTCGGGTGATTATAGTGGGCCATGACATAGATCCGCTTTTCAGGGGTACTGTACCGGGAGAGGACATCAGTGAGGGATGAATCGTTCAGGAACCGGTAGGGGTTATAGGCCGGCATTTTGCTGCCTATGCGGATGATGTTGACGTGGTCGATCTCACGAAGTTCTTTCAGGATCGATTCGATCCGTCTGGTCTCCAGCGTGAAGGGATCTCCCCCGGTCAGGAGCACGTTCGTGATCTCTGAATGGTCACGGATATAATCCATTCCTTCCGATACATCTTTCATTGTCTCCCGTTCTTTGTTGACGAACAATCGCTTCCTGAAACAGAACCGGCAGATCCCGCCGCAGACATCAGAGAGGAGGAGGAGTCCGGTCTGGGAGTATTTGTGCTGCAGCCCGGGTAATTTTGTATAATCCTTTTCGGCGGAGGGATCGAGCGAGCCTCCGCCTTTCAGTTCCCGTGGATCGGGGATGATAATTTTCCGGAGAGGGTCCCTGTCATTCTTCCAGTCGATAAGAGACAGGTAGTAGTCATTGCTGCGGAAAGGGAAGGTCTCACAGACTTTTTCCATCTCGTTGCATTCTCTTTTTGTGAGGCCGACAAGGGTGTCGAGCTCGGATATGGTGTGAATATACTTCGGATCCATCTGTCATCACCGTAATTGATCTGTCTGTCAGATTGAGCTGACAGACTGCAGGGGAATACCATGATTGGGCAATGCATGGCGGGTTTCTGAAAATACAGTTTTTTCCCGCAGACCGTTCTTTATGATTCATGCTATAAACCCTTTCCGGATTTGAGACTACAAGAGCATCTCTTGTAATAATATTTATTAATCTTCATGGTTAACTGTATTTGAAAATTGTATTGTTCTGGGGATTGTTCCCATTGGTGCGAGGGATAGGGCGGGGTGAGGCATAGTGAGTGATCAGGAAAGGGAGTGGAGCGATCAACGGGTTGGTGAGTTATACAGGATTATAAGGATGTCACGAGATCGGGTAATTCGCCAGGAAGCCTTTACTTTTCTTGGAGCATTAGCAAGGACCGGGAGTAAGGATGCAAAATGGGCACTTGATGATCTCAATAAAAGAGAGGCATAACAACAAACCAGGTACGGATATCCGTCGAGCCTGTCTCTGTGCAGTTCCCTCACGTTCAATATCCTTTTCTCCACATTTCCGGGATAAGAAAAGTATTAAAGGGTAAAGTCTCTTCTCTTTCCGTGCCATCATGTAGTGTGATGGTTCGATGAGAGGGGGGGTTAATCCACCATTCTTCAATCCTCTCTATCCCCCTCTTCATGAGATTCTTCTGATCATTACACGCCGCTCTCCTGCTCCGCTCAGCGGCTGCCCTGTGGCCGGCACCACGTGCCGCCCGGCTCACCCTCCGGGCACTCAGCCGGGGAGAGAGTATGAGGAAGAGTTCTATCTACCAGCGACGAGGGGTCGGTGGAACGGTCCGCGAGAAGCGTGCCGATGCAGCAGGTGATGAGGAGCCAACGTGCCGCAGGCTGAGTCCTCGTCTAGAACAAAGCGAGCAGTGAGAGCCGCCCTGAAATTCCCTTGTTTTCTCTTTAAAGACGAATACGGGAAAAAAAGCCAAGGCATGCTGCGGGTGGGACCAGGAACAGAGTGTTTTATGCTGTCCTTTTTCTTACCGCGCAAATAATCGCCCCTGCGACCGACCCCTACCCCTGACCCCGCCCCTACCAATCCGAAGGGGCGGGGCCTCCACCCCGGTGCCCCTCCTCCTGCGGCATGGGACCCCGGCCCCATGCGATTCCTCCCTCTGGTCAGAATCTCATCGCAGGAGAGAGGAGACCAGAGAGATCTTGATACACAATAACGGGGCAACGTGCTCGCTCTGCTCCATCTCCGTCCGCTCCTCTCTCCGGTCCGGTGCTCCTCCATTGCGCTACACTCGCACCATGCCCCTGATTTTCTCTTCCTAATCCTGATTCACTGACGCTCCCGGCTTTGTCGTTCCACTCCTTGCCGGCAGCTGTTCCATCCCGCTCGTCGCATCGTGCTTCGCACCATGCTCGTCGCTGTTTACCGTAAAATGATGACGCTCAGGCCGCTGCGGCCATTTTGTGGCACCACAACCATTTGACTGGAATTAGAGCAAGCACTTGGAGC
>Ga0116142_10002438_pt1 | contig 20108 bp, 15 predicted proteins | sample AD_UKC033_MetaG_FD_89785 | JGI IMG/M metagenome (GOLD analysis project Ga0116142, IMG submission 89785) | Active sludge microbial communities of municipal wastewater-treating anaerobic digesters from USA - AD_UKC033_MetaG | ecosystem: Engineered > Bioreactor > Anaerobic > Digestate | place: USA... | reverse complement strand
TGCTTCACCTTACAGCAATACCGTTCTGAAACTCGGAAGAATCCCCTTCACGAATTCCTCAGAAATGGTGCAGAAGCACAACAAGTTTCTCGATTATCTGACCAAGAAACTTGGCGTCAAGCAGACCCGCCTGCAGACAGCTTCAGACTACGCCGGCATCATGAATCTTCTGGTCAAGGGCGAAATTGACATCGCCTGGCTGGCAACCATGACTTCGGTTGAAGCCCGCAATAACCCTGATATTCAGCTGCTGGTCAAGCCAATACGTTTCGGCACCACCTCATATCGCGGCATCATCATCGCCCGCCAGGACAGCGGCATCAAAAGCCTCAAAGATCTGAAAGGCAAAAAATTCGCCTGGGTCGAAAAAGAATCGGCCTCTGGCTACATTTTCCCGAAATCGCTGTTGCTCGAAGCCGGTATCAACCCTGAAAAAGACTTCGACGAAGCTGCCTTTCTGAACAAACACGACGCAGTCGTTCTCAATGTACTGCTCGGCAAATACGATGCCGGCGCCTGCTACGACGATGCCCGTAACACCCTGCGCGACAAGAGCAAAAAAGACGAACTGATTCTTCTTGCCACCACGCCTGATATTTCCAATGAGCCGATCGTCGTGCGCAAGAGCCTGCCGCCCGATCTCATCGAAAAGATCAAACAGGCTCTTCTCGACCTCAACAAGAAGTCAGCCGATGGCAAAGAAATCCTCGACGACCTTACCGACGTCGATGGCTTCGTTCCTGCAGACAACAAAGATTACGATTACATTGAAAAGGTTCAGAACCTTCTTAATCAGCACCAGCAGAAAGGCAACTAACCCGGACCGCGCCAGTGAAAAAGTCAGAATCAGCCAACCGATTCTCGATAAAACTTAAATTCATTTCTGGTATAGCCCTCCTTGTAGGGCTTATCATCGTTTTGAATTCAGTCAATACTTCACTGCGCGAAGAATCGCTGCTCACCAGCTCCATGGACCAGTCCGGCCTGCTCCTTTCATCGACACTCGCGATTGCCTGCCAGGACCCGATCATCAGCCAGTCATACGACGCGCTGGTTCCCTACACCGAACGCATTATCGCCGGCGGCCAGGATATTCACGAAATCTCGATTCTCGATATCGACGGCCGCTATCTGGCGCACCGCCTGCGTGGCGACGCCGAGAGCCTGCTTGGTCAGATTATCGGCGAACCGATGCGCAGCAAAATCGACAGTATAGAAACGCCGACCCGCATGCTCGGAGCCGATGGCAGCTATGTTGATTACATTGCGCCGATCAAGGTTGGGACTTCACGCTTCGGCACTGTCATTCTGCGTTTCGGCTTCGACCGCCTGACCGAAGCCAAATCGGTAAGCCGGCAGCATATCGTTCTGATCTCGATGGTTGGCCTGCTTGCCGGCATCATTCTTTCGGTAATTCTTGCCAAATTCATCACCCGCGGCCTCGACAACCTCATCGAAGGCACCCAGGTAATCGAAAGCGGCAATCTCAGCTACCGTATCAAGGCGGTTTCTGAAGACGAAATCGGCACCCTCGCTTACCGTTTCAACGAAATGCTCGATGCTCTCGAAGCCAACAACAAGGCTCTTGACCGTAAGATATTCGAAATCGAAACCCTGTTCAAAGCCAGCCAGGCTATGAACTTTCAGAGTGACACCGACAAGCTGATCAAGCAGATTCTGGAAATGGCCGGCAAGGCCATCAGAGCCGAGCGCTGCTCGATCATGCTGCAGTCCGGAGTCGGCTCAGACGAGCTCGAAACCAAGATCGTTTTTGGCCTCAAAGAAGGTCAGGAAGGCGTTCAGCCGCATTCAACCGTTAAGATCAAGTCGGGTGAAGGTGTCGCCGGCACGGTTCTCAAGACCGGCAACAGCATTATCGTCAATGACGGTCACAAAGACCCGCTTTTCAAGAGCTACGATAACAACCTTGAATTCGAAAAAACCATTTCAAACCTCATTTCGGTGCCGTTGAAGATCAAAGACCGTGTTACCGGCGTTATCAACGGGGTAAACAAGGTTAACAGCGAACCTTTCACCGAAGAAGACCAGCGTCTGCTCGAAGCCCTGGCCCAGCAGGCAGCTATGGCCGTAGAGCATGCGCGCTTGTATGAACTGGCCATTACCGATGGTCTCACCAAATTGTTCATTCATCGCTATTTTCAGGCACGTCTCGAAGAAGAAATTGTCAGAGCCAAGCGTTATCACACTGCCTGCTCGCTCATACTCTTCGATATCGACCATTTCAAGAAATTCAACGACACCTACGGGCACCAACAGGGCGACGTCGTGCTTATCGAAGTTGCCAAGCTCACCAAACAGACTGTTCGTGAAACTGTCGATATTCCGGCCCGTTACGGCGGTGAAGAATTCGCCATCATTCTGCCCGAGACTGACGCCAAGGGCGCCCATCTCGTCGCCGAACGTCTGCGCAAAACCGTCGAAGCCTACGATTTTCCGGGGCAGGAAAAAGCCCTCAAGGTTACCATTTCGCTGGGCGTTTCCACCTTCCCTGATCATGCAAGCGTCAAAAGCGTTCTGATCAAGAAAGCAGACATGGCGCTCTACGAATGTAAAGGGCGCGGCCGCAACTGCTCTTTCATCTACAACGACAGTATTGCCGAAAAAACCGGATGACCTCAGCAGCCCTGCCCGGCTGGCTCGATGACCCGGCCACGCCATTCGACAATTCTTTTCAAACTCCCCTGCCCAACCGGCCACTTTCTCATATAGTCAAACCGGTGAAAATCGGCAATGTCGTATTGCCAAACAACCTGGTTCTTGCGCCGATGGCCGGAGTTACAGACGGAACTTTCCGGTTGCTGTGCTCTCGTCTTGGCGCGGGCTTTACCGTATCAGAACTCGCCAGCGCCAGAGCCATAACCTATCGTAGCCGCCAGACAATCGACATGGTGCGATTCCAGGCCCAGGCGCGGCCCTATGCCGTGCAGCTGTTCGGTGCCGACCCAGAAATCATGGCCAGAGCCGCCGCTATTATCGACGAGCTCAACATCTGCGACATCATCGACATCAACATGGGCTGCCCGGTTGCCAAGGTGGTAAAAACCGGGGCCGGCTCGGCTCTGATGAAGAACCCGCCACTGGCCGCAGAAATTGTTCGCCGGGTTAAGGCTGCCGTAAAGGTTCCGGTAACCGCTAAATTCCGCATCGGCTGGACTGAAAGCACCATCAATGTCAAAGAATTTACCAGAACGGTTGTTGAAGCCGGGGCACAAGCCATCACCATTCACGCCCGTACCAGACAGGCTGGTTACACCGGTATAGCCCAATGGCAACATCTCGAAGGCATAAAAGAAATCTGCGGTGACATTCCGTTTTTCGCCAACGGTGATATCGCTTCAGCCGAACATCTTATCGAACTGCACCGGCGCACCGGGTGCGATGGCTACATGATCGGACGCGGCTGTGTCGGCAAACCCTGGCTGTTCGCAGAACTGCTCGGGCACAGCATTTTTTCTTCCCCTGCCCTGCGGTTCAAGATTTTCCGGCATCAGCTGATCGACATGATGATGGAACACGGCCCGGCAGCAGTACCGCTTTTCCGGGTGCACCTGTTCGGTTATCTGCGTAATCACCCGCACTCAGCCAAACTACGGCACGCACTATGCAACGAGCGCAATCCTTCTGTAGTCATCGATACCGGCCGTGATTTTTTCTCGGGGGCCCTGCAAACTTCAACTGCTGATTGACACAGAATTCTGACGATGTTACGATATTGCACGAATCCAAGGCAGGAAGCATAGATGTCAGAACTTGACAAAATTCAATTTCTCAGACAGGTAGCACTCTTCAGAAGTCTTTCTGATAAAGCGTTGCTCGACCTTTCTGCCATTACGATCGAGCAGACGATTCCGCCCAAGAATATGGTCTTTAAAGAAGGCGACAAGGGCGATGCGCTTTATATCGTAAAAAGCGGTAAAGTCAATGTTCTCAAGCGTAACAGCTCAGGGGCGGATTCGGTTCTTGTCTCTCTTGGCAAAGGAGCTGTTATTGGCGACATGGCCATCATAGATGACCAGCCCCGCTCTGCCTCCATCGCCACCATCCAGGAAACCACCTTTCTTATTCTCACCAAAGATGACTTCCGCAACCTGCTTGCCGACGTTCCCGAAATATCTTTCCAGATTCTGAAAATGACCACTGAACGTCTCAGAGCCACGAACGTTCACCTCAAGGAACTCGAAGCATCTACCAACCAGATGGAAGACGTCATCAGGGTTATCACCAAAATTGCGAGAAAAAGCAATCTGCTGTCATTGAACGCTTCTATTGAAGCTGCCCGCGTCGGCGAAGCCGGGCGTGCATTCTCGGTAGTTGCGGCCGAAATGAAAAAGCTGGCAGAAGATTCTGCGCTTGAAGCCAAAAAGATCGAGTCACTGCTCCAGGACCTCCAGACTAAAGCCAAAGCCATCGCCGGCATGAAGTAAACGGGTTGTAATTTTGCCCGGAAGGATGTAAGATGTTCAGGAATAAACGCCTGACAGGAGATTCGAATGTCTCAGTATAAATCGCAAGTGCAGAATCAGTTCTTATCCCAGGCACGCAAAAGACACCTCAAGGTTGAGGTGATTCTTGAGACTGGTACGGTTTTGCGCGGCAAGCTCAAAGCTTACGACCAGTTCTCGGTTTCGCTTTCATTTAAAGACAAAGTCGAGATTGTTTATAAATCTTCGATAATTTATATTTCGGTTCTGCCGCCTCTCAGACCGCCCAGCCGCATGGGCAGACCAATGGGCCCAAGACCCGCCGGCACCGGCTTCAAACGTGAAGAAGGCACTGGTGGCTACCGCCGCAGACCTGAAGGTGAAGAAGGCACCGGTGGTTATCGCCGCAGACCCGAAGGAGAAGAAAGCAGCACCGGTTACCGCCGCAGACCCGAAGCGGAAGAACCCGCCAGACCGCTACCAAAACCGGCTCCGAGACGCCCCTTCCCTGATTTCGACGAAGACATCGACAACGATCCGCCACCGCCAAAAAAGGTGCCGACCAAACGCGCCTGACCATATTGAATTTTTAACCCCGCCGTCTGGCGGGGTTATTTATTTTCAGCAGTTTTTGCACTGCGGGTGGTTTACTCTTCGGTTGGGCCTTGCATAATGCCGATAAGAGAATGAAATCATTTTATTTTGAGGCCAATATGTTTTCTTACTGCCCGAAATGTGAGACAGGCAAACTGAACGCTGCCGGCAACTGTGGCATCTGTGGTTATTCCCTTAGGAATAAGTGTTCTGACTGCGGGCATCTTAACATTCCCGGCGCCAGATTCTGCGGTGGCTGCGGCCAAGGCATGACCGCTCTGATAAGGGCACAGACCTTTGTCAATCGCCAGGTTTCATTCATGCAGCGTTTAAAAATGCGCAGATTTGCAACCGGTCTTGCCTTTGGCGGCCTGTTGAGCTTTTTTGCCTTTGGCTCGATGGGTATGCAGGGTAATCACGACAACGGCAGGCTTCTACCCAGCTACTTTCAGGCTCAGCAGTTCAGCTTTCATGAAGATTTTGCGGTCAGATTCGAAAAAGATCTTCAGTCTCTCTGCCGGAACCGCAGGCAGGGAGAATATGCCAATGCTGCAGATCTGCACCAGATTGTCGATCTTCTTATCAGACATCTCAAGCCTCTGGCTCAAAAACTCAATCAGAGTCGTTTTCCGGCCGATTCGAGCAGCGAATATACCAGAGTCCTGCACAATTTTTCGCGCGGAAAAGAGGTCACCCGGGGCAGCAGTGCCATGCTGCTATTTCACTTTCTTTCCGACTTTCTTGAATTCAACTATCGGGATTTTTCGCAGGAAAGCTCATATAATGACATACCAAGATTTCATTTCATGTGTGTTCCGGCAACTGCCCTGAAAAGTCTGGGCATTGAACTGGCACAGAGCTCTGAAGAATTCGGTATGACCGAACCGATAGAAATTGCCCAGCTCTGCAACGCTGCCAGAACCATAGTTGCCAACGCCGAAATCAGGGCCGGCCAGAAAAAATCATGAGCTGACCGTTTCTTTTCTCACCAGAGTTTAAATAACGAGGGCTGTTTCACAAGATCAGGTGAAACAGCCCTCAATACTTTCAGTCAGTCAGACTTCAGTTATAATCGTCGCGAAATTCTACTCCACCGGAGGGGGGAGTTATAACAACTCCTGGTTCACGAATCGGAGCACGGACCGGGGCTGGGGTTTCTTCGACAGCCGGAGCATCGGCAAGGTCGTCTTCATCGACCGCCGGGGCGTTAGCAAGATCATCATCGAGAAATGCTTCGTCAGGTATGTATGAAGTCGGTGGTTTCTGCTGTGGAGCGCTCTGCAGAACGGCAGTGTCAGGATTTTCACGTGACGACCATGTGCCGCCGACCGCAGGCGGTTTGACCGGCTGTGCCGGGTTCTGGTAATTGCCCCTGAAGAAATCAGGATCAGGCATGAAAGCGCTGTCTTCGGCGGCAGATGGGACATCGCTGTCTTCAGCTTCATAGCCGTTTGAGGCAGCAACTACAGGGCCGAGCATACCGCCGCCGTGCCGACATTCGACCAGAGGCTGCGACTCAATGGGGAATACCTGCGATACAACTTCATTGCCTGGGCAGCCTTTTGAAGCCAGCTTGCCGGTTGCCATGCAGACTCGGCAGCGAACGGCACCTTCGGGCACAGGGAAGTCGTTATTTGGATAAGCTTTGAGAACCTTTTCCATGAAGCCTTTCCAGACCGGGCCACAGACTGCGCCGCCAGCCTTGCCTTTACCGAGGGTCTTTGGCATGTCGAAGCCGAACTGAACGATAGTGACCAGGTCGGGGGTAAAACCATTGAACCATGCATCAACATAGTCGTTGGTTGTGCCGGTTTTGCCGGCGACTACTTTTCCGGGAATCCTGGCGCGGGCGCCGGTGCCGCGTTCAACCGCAATTCGCAGCATGTCGCAGATCATTGCAGCGTTGACAGCCTTCATGACTTCTTTTGCTTTCGGCAGATTTTCTTCAAGAATGTTGCCGTCGCGGTCCACAACCTTGACGATCGAGATCGGCCGACAATAAATACCCGAGTTCACAAAAACGCCATAAGCCGAAGCCATTTCGAGCGGGGTGAATTGCCCAGAACCCAGCGCCAGAGAGAGGTTTGGCTCCATAGGAGCAGAAATACCAAGCCTTTTGGCAAATCTTATAACCTTGGCGGGTGTAAGCTTGTCGATCAGTTTTACCGCCGGAACGTTGAAGCTCTTACAAAGAGCCTTCATCAATGTTACCGTTCCGTGGTATTTCAGGTCGTAGTTTTTGGGTGACCAGACCTTGCGGGTCCAGGGGTTGGTATAGGAAATGTATTCATCCACAACCGGATCACTTGGCAGACCTCCCTCTTCGAGAGCGCTGGCATAGACAAAAGGCTTAAAAGAAGAGCCTGGTTGGCGATATGCCTGAGTAACACGGTTAAATTGAGACTGTTCAAAACTGCGCCCTCCGTAGAGAGCCTTGATATAACCGTTTTTAGGATCGAGGCAGACAAGAGAGCCATTGAGTCCAGGGTATTTGTTAATGGGAAATTCTTTAAAAATCGGTGCTGAAGCCATTGCCTGTTCAGCGTATTCCTGAAATTCGAGGTCGAGAGTCGTATGCACCTTCAGGCCGCCGCAATAAACCAGATTCGCACCATATTTTTCGAGGAGCTGGTCTCTGACGTAGGTGACGAAGTAAGGAGCCTTGACTTCCTGGGCTTTGAGGGGCACAAGAACCGGCTTTTCGACTTTTGCCTCTTCATACTGGGCTGGCGAAATGAAGCCAAGTTCGACCATCTTTGCCAGAACCAGAGCTTTTCTTCCTTCGTTATTCTTCGGATTCTTGAACGGTGAGAAAGCCACCGGGCTCTTGGGAATACCGGCAAGCATTGCACATTCAGCAATTGTCAGGTCTTTAGGGTCTTTAGCAAAATAAATTTCAGCGGCGGCGGCAAGACCGTAAGCACCGTGACCAAAATAGATTTCATTCAGATAGAGGGTAAGAATTTCTTCTTTGGAGTATTTTCGTTCAATCTGAAAGGCCATCATCGCTTCGATGGCTTTGCGCTTAAAAGTCTTTTCGCTGGTAAGAAAGGCATTTTTTACCAGCTGCTGCGTCAGGGTCGAAGCTCCCTGCACCACGCGGCCGGCCTGAATATTTTTGGCCATGGCGCGGGCAATACCAACAATGTCGATGCCATAATGCTCGTAAAAACGCTCATCTTCAATGGCAACGACTGCGTGCCTCATATTGTCGGGGATTTCCTGGGCTGCGAGAATACGGGTGCGGTTTTCTTCGGCATGCAGTTTGGCCAGCAACTTACCCTTGGCGTCGTAAACCTGGGTTGTAAGATTGGGTCGATAGGAATTGTCGGCGATAATTGGTATCTTTTCAGAAAAGCCCTTTACGACACCAATAACCGCACCAGTAATCACTATTATGGCAATGATACTGAAAACAAAACCGAGTTTGAAAAAGAACCAGAGCCAGCCAATGATCTTCTGAGTTATCGTCTCAGACTCATTATCTTCGTCTTCTTCGTTGGGATCTTCGATTTCTTCGGGGTCTTCCCCGTTAAAAAAAAGCATAAGGCACCATCCTGTTGCAACAGAGTACAATAAACCAATCGGCATTTTCAAGGCAGCAACTGAGAAAACAATACAAATTGTCTTTTTTTGTTGGCGTTGTTCTGCTATATTGGCGACGTTTACGGCCTTAACTCACTGCAACAGACGGAAAGCTGACCATGAAAATTCACGAAGCAACCAGATGGATACTTGACCGCGGAGTCAGAACCGGCCCATACGGTCTCGACCGCATCAACTTTTTACTTGAAGAACTCGACAGCCCGCAGAACAACTATGCCTGCGTTCTGATCGGCGGCACCAACGGCAAGGGTTCGGTTACCGCCATTACCGAATCGATCATGCTGCAATGCCAGGATTACCTGACGGGCAGCTTTACTTCACCTCATCTGGCAGATATTCGCGAGCGCATAAAAATTCAGGGGCGCCCGATGCCCGACAAACTCTGGACAAAAGGCACCGAAGCAATTCAGGAAGTCTTTAAAATCATGGAAAAGGAGCCCTCGATCGGGCCGGCAAGTTTTTTTGAAACCGTAACAGCTCTGGCCTTCTGGGGCTTCAACGAGTCAGAAATCGATCTGGCCCTCGTAGAAGTCGGCCTCGGTGGCCGCTTCGACTCCACCAACTCATGCAGCCCGGAAATTTCGGTTATCACCAATATCGGCACCGACCACCAGGAATACCTCGGCACCGGGAAACTGGCGATTGCCCGCGAAAAACTCGGAATTCTGCGAAAAAACCGGCCGCTCATCACTGCCGAAAAGGCTCCGGAGATACTTGCTGAATTCGAAGCCGCCTGCAAAAAGAGCAACAGTCAGCTGATCATTGCCCGACCGGCCGGCAATTTCGAGGTTGTAGAAAGCAACCCCGAAGGACATCTTATCAGGCTGCCAGAAAGCGAAGAACCGGTATTCATGGCACTGCCCGGCGAGCATCAGCTCGACAACCTCGCCATTGCACTCGAACTGGTCAAACAGATGCGCAAACACGGGTTTGATATACCAGACGAAGCGATCAGCAAAGGAATTGCCAGCGCCAGATGGCCGGGGCGACTCCAGTGGGTCAAAGGAACCCCTCCACTGCTGCTTGACGGAGCACACAATGCCGAAGGACTGGCGTCGCTTGTAAACTATTTAAGAGACTTTCCGCCTCCTGCACCGCTTAACATTATTTTCGGAGCGCTCAAAGACAAGCCGTTTGTCGATATGGCTGAGCAGCTCGCGCAGTTTGGCCAGCGCCTCTGCTTTGTTCCGCCTCAGTGCAGCCGCACCATGACCAGAGAACAGTTCGATGCCACGCCACTGGCGGATAAATGGCAATGGTATGACAATCTGCAACAGGCCCTCGCCGATTGCCGTCAGAACGCCGGATGCGTTCTGATAACCGGTTCTCTCTACCTGATTTCAGAAGCTCTCAAGGAAGCAAACGAAAAATGACTTTCGCACCCGGGATAGAAACATTTTTTAACAGTTCATTTAAAAACACTCTCAAGGTTGCCGCAGTAACCAACTTTACCGGCCGCGATCGTCATGGAGTTCACCTTGTCAGGCGCTTGAGCGAAGACAAGCGCTTTGATCTGAAGCGAATTTTCACTCCTGAGCATGGTTTTAACTCAGACGCGCCTGATGGCGAGCATGTTGCCAATTCAAAACACGATGAGCTGAAGGTTGAAATCGTCAGCCTCTATGGTCCCAACAAAAAACCCGACGTCAAGCTGCTTGCAGATCTCGACCTGATCATCTACGACATTCAGGATGTCGGCGTCAGGTTTTACACCTATATTTCGACGCTGAGAAACATCATGGAAGCCGCTGATGAAGCCGGCGTGCCCGTCGCAGTTCTCGACAGGCCCGATGTGCTTGGCGGCGTGATCGTCGAAGGCCCGATGCTTGAGCCACAACTGACCTCTTTTGTCGGTCATCTGCCGATTGCGCTTCGCTATGGTCTGACACCCGGCGAGCTCGCCCGGTGGTGGAAAGCCAAAAAAGGCCTCAATATAGCTGTCAAAGTTTTTGAATGCCAGAATTACAGCTGCCCGACCGACTTCAACGCTCTCGGATTTCCGTGGTTCAAGCCGTCTCCGAGTATGCCTGACACAGTAACTGCCGCATTTTATCCTGGCACCTGCCTGTTCGAAGGCACAGAGCTTGCAGAAGGACGCGGCACCGATGCGCCATTTCGAAATCTGGGGGCGCCCTGGGTCGACGGTCAGGTCTGGGCCGAATGCCTCAAACCGCTTTTACCGGCAAACATCAGAGTCAGGGAAACCGATTTTGTGCCAGAATTCGGCAAATGTGCCGGTGAGCACTGTTACGGCATCAACCTTGAGAGCGACAGTCGCAACATCGATAACGCGGTTTACATAGGGGTTGCAGCTCTATATGCTCTCATGCAGACACATCCGGGTCGAGTTACCTTTGCCGGGCGCCCAAATCTCAGTGAACCATTCATCGACTACCTTGCCGGTACCAGCCTTATCAGAAAAGGTCTGATCGCTGGCAAAAAACCTGATGTAATTCTGCAGTCTGCCAATGAAGGTGTCGACGAATTCAGAAATGAACGCAAAGAATTTTTCATTTATCCGCGGCGCTGAATAAAAACCCGCCAGCAGCAACGCGACCCCGTTAATAACGGGGTCGCGTTAGTTTAGGACTTTGTTGAAAGGAACTCAGCCTTCGGGCTGAACCATTTTCCAGCGGTTGAGCCAGAGCTCACGCCCCTTCATTTCAAGCACGAGAAGGTTGCCCTGGTTGTCAAAAGCGACATCACGCGGACTGACTTTTTCGGGCCCGTCGATTTTCCAGAACATGCGGCCGTTATTGCCAATAAAAGCAAGTTTGCGAGCACCATCTTCAACAGAAGACACCAGCAGTTCACCTTCTGAACCGGGCTGGCAAAGCTCGATGCCGGCCGGCACAAATTCGGGAGAAAAGTTGTATACCTTGCTCATCAGGTTGCCAAGGCAGTCGTAAAGGTCTGCACCCCAGTTGCCTTCTGGGCGAATCTGCATGCTCCAGAAAAAACCATTCGGAACCGGCATGGCAAAGTCGACCTGGTCGATTTCGACAGCCTGAGTGGCAGTTTTGCCAAGAAAAAAGGCCTTGTCACCACCGGTCAGCAACACGCCCTCATCGCAGGCTTCAACGCGACAGGCATCCCAGGCTCTGCCAGGCCAACCTGGTAGAACATGACCGCCGAGCTTGCCGTTCTCGTCAAGAAAGACCATCTGACCAAGAACGATATCAAAATCGACAATTTTTTCACTGCCGGTTCTGCTGCTGAAAGACTCGCCGGTTTCAAGATCGAATCTTACAAACCTGCCTGAGCTGTTAGCGACAAAAACCTTGCCTTCGGCACTGCGCATACCAAGAATGCCTGGTATCAGCTCATCAGCAACTCTGAAAAGCGGCTCTCTGGTTATGTCCTGGGCTAGAAGCAGACCAGCCGAAAAAACCATTACTGCAGTAACAACAAACGATCTGAATGACCTGATCATTTTTTCACTTCCCATTCCATGTTTTTCACGGCGAAGTCGCCATCAGGAGCAGATACAAAATCTGCTTCGGCGATAAATACCTTCTGGCCGGCATCTGCGACAAACCGGTTCATCGAAGCAGGCGGAGCAAAAGAAAGTCTGCGGTTGATCCGAGCAGCTTCATTGATTTCGAAAAGCTGCAGTGAGCCATTGAAACCACCGGCAGGAACGAATGAAACCAGCAGGCTGTCGTCAGCAGTTACGCCCCATACTCTCGCATTCTGAAGTTCGGCAAGACCGACGTGCAGACTCTTGAGCAACTGCCCGCGTGCCGAATAAACCCGGTGGAAATAGCCGGCCTTTTCGCGCCAGACAAGCAGATGCAGCTGCCCTTTTTTGTCGAGAGCAAAGCCGGTGCGCTGCCACGGAATCTCGCGAATCAGCTCACCGTAAGCGGTAAAAACAGAAATTACGGTGCGGCCATAGTCGCCAACATAAAGCCGGCCACCGGCATCAACTTCGAGCTGGTTAATCTGCAGAAACTTGCCGGGCTCAGAACCACGGCCACCGATGCGCAGCAGTTCTTTACCATCGGCGAGCGAAATCTTGCGAATATCGCAGCTGGCGGCATCGGCAACCCAGGCAGATTCAGGGCGCCCGGAAGCGCCTGAGACCAGGGCGAAGTCTTCCAGAAGTTTGAAGCCTTCGAGGCCGGAAACCGTCACTTCGGTTTTGAGTTCATTTTTCTGATCGAAGCCATAGATACGACCACCGATCGAGTCAAGAACCCAGAGGTTCTCATCATGAACCCTGAATGCCATTGGGCCATAGGGTGCATCTTCAGCGAACTTCGGGTCGGTTTTGCTATTGTAGACAGCGACTTTGCCTTTTTCGCTGCCGTAGGGAATTTTCCAGGACTGGGCGTTAGCCGCAACTGACAGGGCGAGCAGACAGACAGCTAGTGCTGCAGAAATCCGGCGTTTCATTCTGTCAAACCTTTCTGAGAACTCTGGTGATCGGACCGATCGCATAAGGATCGGTAATACGCGGGGTGCGCAGTGACGAAGAGTTGTTCATTGCCTTGTAGCTGTTGCCTTCCTTGACAATGATGCCGATGTGCGTATCGGGGTCTTTGATGCCATCGCCGGTGTAATCATAGGTTTTCCAGGTGATGACATCGCCTTCGGCAAATGGCGGAACCTTAACCTCTTTCCAGCCCTTTGATTTAAGGTCAGAAACAGTTGAGCGACAGTTCAGGTGAACCTGACTGAGAGCTCCGGCGTTCTTGAGGGCGGTGGTAACAACCTTGGCGCAGGCAAGACGGCCGCCGGCAACGTCGGAGGTTCTGAAGGCGGTGCTGCCCACGAGGGCCTTGGCTGCAGAAACGATGCGTTTCTGCAGGTTGCCAGAAGCAGCGACCGGGGGCGTTGAATTGTTGCCACCATCGGAAGTACCGCCTCTGGTCTTCGAAATATAGCTTGCATGCACATAACGGGTTTTACCGTTGTAATCAATTTTGTACCAGTCACCTTCTTTACCGGTCACCTTCACAGCAATACCGTTTGGGATGGTTGTCTCAATCTTGCCCCAGGGGGAATGGCGCACATTGAGGGCACTGGCAGTGACATAGCCGGTGAAGTTATAGGGATTCGCCGGGGTTGCTGCCGGTTTTTTCTCGTCAATATAGCGTTTGGCGACAAAAGCTTCATTGTTACCCCATCTGATCTTGTACCAGTCACCGGCAACGCCGAGAATTTCGACGCGCTGACCGTTTTTGATCTGGGTAAGAATATCACCGTGCGGTACACGCCTGACGTTCAAAGCAGTGCAGTTCACATAACCGGCACTCGGAAAAGGCTTCGCCTTCTCGCCTGGCTTCGTAACATAGGCGGAATGAACATAAGCAGTTTTGCCGCTTACCGAAACCTTATACCAGTCGCCTACCGAACCAGTAATGGTAACCTTGTCACCATTTTTAACGGTGCCGATAACATCGCCCCAGGGTGAGGTTCGAAGGTTAAGCGTGGCAGCATTTGTAACCGTTCCGGTAACAGCCTTTTCATTCTTGTCGACAGCAGCTTTTGCAGTTTTGTCGGCAGCGGCATTAGCAGAAGAACCAATATTGAAAGGGCCTTCACCAAAAGGCGTGTTGGCTGCTGCCGGCAGGTTTGCCGTCAGCGTTACAACAAGAAACAACCAAATCATTTTATGAAGCGGTTTCATAGCACATCCCCCTTGATCGGTACTTATATTTTACCGCAAAATCTGCAAAAAGTTTACATTTCTTGCAAATTGGCAATTTTACATATATATTTTGCTTGAAAACAACAATGCAATCAGCAATGGGGATACCGCGATGATCGACCTGAAATCATTTTCTTTTCTCAACACCCTTCCTTCGCGTGAAATTGAAAAACTCAAGCGCGTCTGCCGCTTTCAGAAATACACCTCAGGCACCCGCGTCATCATCGAAAAAGAAGCTATCGAAGACCTGATAGTCGTTGTCGAGGGGCAACTTGCGGTTATCAAGACCTACGGCGAACGCAAAACCACTCTTTTCAACCTTGACCCGGGCGACGCTTACGGTGAAGTCGAAATTCTCAACGGTACCCCGGCTCTGGCGACTCTGATCGGATATCAGGAATTCCACCTGATGTTCATACCGAAAGAGGCGGTTCTGCGCCTTATCGGTCTCTGCCCGGGCTTTGCCAAAGAAGCACGCGACCTGTATTCCCGCCGGGCTTCGCAGTTGCTCGAAGAAGGTGAACCACGCACCCAGGAAGCCCGCGTCGTAACCTTCTTCAACGTTAAGGGCGGCGCCGGCAAATCGGTCATTTCATCAAATGTCGCCACAATGCTGGCCCGTTTCTGGAAAAAGAAAGTGGTGCTTCTCGATCTGAACCTGGCCTTTGGCGACCAGGCGATACTTCTCGGCCTGTCCACCGAAAAACACATTCACAAGCTTCTCGAAGAAACCGGGCCACTCAAGCTTTCGAGCATTGAAAAACAGCTTACCCAGCATTCTTCGGGCCTGAAAGTGCTTCTGCCGCCGCCACTGCCTGAGCTGGCCGAGACAATCTCGCCGGACCTGGTCGAAAGAATTATTGAAGCGCTCAAACCTCATTATGACTTTATCATAATTGACACACACAATCAGCTGACCGAAATGGAGCTGAGAATTTTTGACTGCAGCAGCCTGATCATGCTGGTCATGACCATGGAACTCACTTTTATCAAAAATACCAAACTGCTGCTCGACCTGTTGATCAGATCGAAAATTCCGCGCGACAAAATCAAGGTCATTCTCAACCGCGCCTTCAAATCAATGGGACTTGAACCGGCAAAGGTAGAAAAGTCGCTGCGCTATGCAATCAGCCATTTTATCCCGAGCGAAGGCAACATCGTTGTGCCATCGGTAAACCAGGGCACTCCTTTTGTGCTGTCAAAAAGCAGCGACGGCACTGCCATTCTGCTTGCAATGCAAAAACTTTGCGCCAGCCTTACCGGCGAAGAAATCGAAAAGGGCACCTGGAACATGTTCTCGCTTCTGAAAGAAGTCTTCGGCATCTAGTGGTCTGTCAACATTTAAGATAGCTGCGTACGAGCGCAGGCGCAGAATCGCTTACCAGTTGAAGAGTTTTCTGAAAAAGCCAGGTTTTTTCTTTTCGACCTTGACGGCAATTATTGAAATGTTGTCACCGCCACCGTTATCAAGAGCTTTTTGCACAAGCTGTTCAACGCAATCACCAGGTTCGGGGTTCGCTTTGAGAATTTCGGCGATAACTGCATCGTTTACCTCACCAGTCAGCCCGTCAGAGCAGAGAATAAAAACATCATTATTGGCAACCGGCCCTGAAGTAATATCTACCTCGACGTTGTCTGCAAGTCCGATATATCTGGTTATCGAGCTTTTATACGGGTGATCGATTTTTTCTTCGGCAGTGATCAGCCCCCGGAGAAACAGCTCTTCGACATATGAATGATCGCGGCTGATCTGCTTGAGAACGTTATTTCGATACAGGTAAATGCGACTGTCGCCAACATAGGCAATATAAAAATCATTGTCATGAAAAGCCAGAACAACACAGGTGCAGCCCATTCCTTTTGAGGTTGGCTTCTCTTCAAGCATACGGCGCACCCGATGATTAGCCCGCGTAAAAGCATCACGCAAAACTTTTTCATACGGAATTGAAGGGTCGTGAGGCTCGCCAAGGAACTCGCTGATTACGTCGCGGGTCAGCTGCGAGGCCACTTCACCCGAAGAAAGCCCGCCCATGCCATCGGAAACGATGAAGAAACCACCATTTTCCGAGACATAATACGAGTCTTCGTTATGGTCTCGAACCTTACCAACATGCGTTTTACCGAAAGCTGAGTAACGCACAATTCCTCCCGGTCATTTCAGCTCAGCAATTTTTTTTCTGACCTCATCCTGTTCTGGGTAGAGAAAGAGAGACATCTCATAATATTGTTTTGCCTTATCTGGCTTCTGGTCGTCGACAAAGAATTCTCCGAGGGTGTTGAGAAGGAGGCGATTGTTCGGATCCTTGTTCCAGGCCTCCATGTAAAGTCTTAAGGCTTCTTTATTGTCTTTTTCATGTTTTTTAAGCAGGCCGGCAAAGGTAAAAACCATTGCTGAAGGCTTACTCTGAATAAGGCCCATATAGACTTCTTCTGCCCGCTTCTGATTACCGGTTTTGAGGCAGAAGTCAAGGAATGTCCGGTTGTAAGCTTCGTAGTCAGAAAATTCACCAAGCTGCTCAGTCAGCTTTTTCCATTCATTTTCAATTGCTGTCAGAGCATCTTCGTAAGCTCCCTGTTCCTTTTTGGTTTTCGGGGGAGCATCTGGAAGCCGGCGTAACATAGCCGTCAATGCCGTTGCCTTTTCCTGAAAGTTTTTCAGAGCTGGCGGTTCAATCTCAAAAAGCTTCTGCTTCAGATCAAGATTCTGGCGTGCGACCACATCATAATAAACAGTGGAAGTGGCAAAACCAGGCAGGGAAAAACTAATCAGATAGCCCATCGGCGGCAGAGAAAGATCAACCGGGCTGCTGCCGACAATCTCTTTATTAACTGTGACAATCGCCCCGGCAGGCCAGCTTTCGAGTCTCAGGTGTGCCTGGGTCAGGTGGTAATAACCCTTGAAAACTCCAAGAAAAAGCAGAGTAAAAGCAGACACAATGAGAACTATTCTTATTGTATTTATCAACGCCTGCGGCGGTTTTGGCGCAAATTTACGGGTAGTCGGATGTGTGCCCGACGAAGTCTCATATTCTCCGGCATAGGCATCATCACCCTGCTCTGGCGTCATCTCAGTCAGGTCGATCGTCGCGGTTTTCTGGCCGCCTGGTTGTTCTGCCTCGGGCTCGTTAAGCTTTATCAAAGCCTGGAGCATCTCATCACATGACTGAAATCTGTGCTCGCGCTCTTTGGCCATCGCCCTGAGGATGATATCGTTGAGGCGTTTCGGAACGGCATCGTTAATTTCTATCGGAGCGACCGGTTTTTCCTGAATGTGCTTAAGAGCGATGGCATTGGCGCTGTCACCAACAAACGGCAGGCGATCACAGACCAGCTGATAGAGGGTTACGCCAAGCGAATAAATATCGGAGCGATAATCGAGATCGCGTTTACCAAGTGCCTGTTCTGGAGACATGTAGTCGGTGGACCCGAGTGTCAGCCCTTCTCCGGTTTTGCTGGTGTTCTTGCACGCCTTGGCAATACCAAAATCTGTGAGCTTGACATCACCGGTCGAAGTAATCATGAAATTGCTCGGCTTGATATCGCGGTGAACGACGCCCTGATCATGACAATGCTGCAAAGCCGAAAGAGCACAGACCATAATCTTGACGATGTCGTCAAGCGTAAAACCTTCACTGCCCTTGATCAACTCTTCAAGCGATTTGCCATCGATGAACTCCATAATGAAGTAAGGAGGCAAACCCTCTTCGCGGCATTTTTCAACGGTGGCGATGTCGATGATCTTGACGATACTGGGATGATCATGCAGACGTTCCATAGTTCTCGCTTCATCAAAAAAGCGGGCGACCACGTCAACATCGTCAACCCAGTCTTCAAGCAGAAACTTAACAGCAGCCTTTTTCTCGAGCACTGAATGCTGAGCCAGATAGACGGTAGCAAACCCACCATCACCTAGTTTTCTGATGATGGTATAGTTTCCAGCCCGTTTATTAGAATAGTCTGCCAAGTTGCGACCTTAGAAGCCGAGGATAGACTTGAGTTTCGAGAAAATTCCGCCTGATTCAGCAACCTGCTCTTCGCCGATAATCTGGCGATTGAGGTTAATCATAGCCTGGGTGAGCGTTGAGGATGGTTTTTCTGAGAGCAGGAGCTTGCCGCCATTGGAAGTAAGGACTGCATCATCTGGCGCGTATGGAAGAACCGAAACATCTTTCTTAAGAAAGCTTCTGACTTCTTCTGCTGTCGTAATCGTGCCTTCGCGGCCAAATTTATTCATCATCACCTTGAATTTACTTTCAGGAAACTTGAAGGTATTCATGATTTCGATAACTCTTCTGGCTGCAAGCAGATGACCAATTTCGGGAAGACCTACGAGATAGATGAGGTTCGAGAGTTCCCAGGCGGTGATGGTTATATCATCGATGTCAGTTTTAAGGTCAACAAGGACAAAATCGTATTTTGCTTCAAGGCTCCAGAGAATTGTTTTCACGTGCTGGGCAGATACAAGCTCTGCCAATTCTGTTTTTTTGGGGGCCGCGAGATAATCGAAACCGGGGCCCTTCTGCATGTATTTGGCAATGCAATCGGGTGTGATGTCTGTTTCCTTGATCAGATCAGAAATGGTCAGACCGGGCTTGCCAACCACAAAAGTCAGAATGTCGCCGAATCTCAGATCGAGGTCGACTACGGCAACCTTTTTGTCTGATTTTTCTGCAAGAATCTTTGCAAGATTAACGACTATCGTGCTGATACCGGTGCCGCCCTTGGGGCTATAGAAAGAGACAATCTGCGAACCTTCGCGGGAAAGGGGCTTAAGGGTCTGCCAGAGATCCCCAACTGCGGTATCAATAAAAATAAACTCAAAAGCATCGAACTTGACGATATCGCGGTGATTAAGCACATGACCCGCGTTTGCAGGAATCTGCTCGCTGTTGAGAAAAGTACCGTTAGAACTGTCTTTATCGGTCAGAACACATTTGCCTTCTTTTACTTCAATGGTGGCATGCATTCTTGATACCATTTCGCTTGGAAGAATAAGGGTTCTGCCTTCTTCACGGCCAATGGTAAAAACATCAGAGGAATTCAGTTCGAAAGGCTTTCCGAGAAATGGTGGGGTGTTACCTACCAGGAATTTCTTCTTCATTTCTTCGGTCACAACGACTTTTCTGAAGACCGTTTTTTTGGATTCGTCCGACATTTTGTTTCTCCCGACTGAGCTGAATGCGTCGCGATTATATCACAGGCGCAAAAACTCGACAATTTTCTTTACATTTAAAATCTGTTCCTGCTCACCTTAAAATTGACAGCCACTTTCAAAGATATTATGATAAGAACCTCTAATGTGAAAAGTAAAGATTTTTTTTCTCGTATACCTTTGCAATGGCTGGGGATAGCTTTTTTAGCCCTGGCCGTGTTGTCTTTCCTGGCAAGTCTGTTCTTAAACATTCAGCCAGCAGAACCTTATGTACCCACACGCCCGACCGGCGTGTCGCGACCCGTTAACCCTGACGATGGCTCAGACGAAAAGAAAAACCTGCTTGAACGCCTTGAATTTCAGAAAAAGCACCAGAACTTCCAGGCTTCATATCTCGATCTGATACAGAAAATAGGCGCGGCCGACACAACCAAAATCAACACCAGAAAGGATCGCGATCTTTTCAAAAGCTACAACCGCGCCAGGGCCGATTTTTCAGACACTCTCAAAAAGGTTGAAGAATATGAAAAAGACTTTCGTCTGAAGTGTTTTGCCAAAATGCGTTCGCTTATACTTGCGGTTCTTTTTTACGACCGCAAGACCGGATCACGCATGACCAAGTTCGATGCCGAAGAACTCGTAAAGATTGGCGCTTTCC
>Ga0116142_10002436_pt1 | contig 20120 bp, 27 predicted proteins | sample AD_UKC033_MetaG_FD_89785 | JGI IMG/M metagenome (GOLD analysis project Ga0116142, IMG submission 89785) | Active sludge microbial communities of municipal wastewater-treating anaerobic digesters from USA - AD_UKC033_MetaG | ecosystem: Engineered > Bioreactor > Anaerobic > Digestate | place: USA... | reverse complement strand
TGCCGCAAAACGCGCTCGATATTCTCCGGCAGACGACTCGCGGGAATGGTATTCTGAAAAGTGCGGCCGATGATATGGTTGCCACCTCCAAAACCCAGGGCATGGCAATGCCGCATGACTGGCGCGGTGTGACGATCCCCCTGCTTTGGGAGCAGCAAATTCACAAAATTCCGCTTTACTATAAACATCTACCCGACGAGGGGGCAGAAAACGAAGAGCGCAAGAAACGCCGCCTTCGCTTCCTGTTTGATCTGAACCTGTCGCGCATGGGCGGGGTTCAGGTGGACGGATTTATGGAAGCCCAGAAGCTCGACCTGATCGTGCGAACCAAATCGCCGCTGAGCCCCCCGATGCAATCGCGCATGAAACAACTTTATGCGGGGGCGGTCGAGCGGTCGAACCTCACCGGAGAGCTGAGCTTCCAATTCAAGCCCGAGCACTGGGTGGATTTTTCCCAGCCTTTGGAAATGGCCAGTGTAGAAGCCTGATTTTTCTTACTTTTTAGCTTTTTGGGGTAGTTTTTCCTTGCAATCCCCTTGGGACGTGGTAGAAAAGCCGTCTATTTTAGACCGGAAAGGGGTGATTTTAGTTGGTAACCGTATCTGTTCGTGACAATAACGTCGAGCAAGCTCTTCGCGTATTGAAGAAAAAAATGCAGCGTGAAGGTATCTTCCGTGAGATGAAAATGCGTCGCGATTTCGAGAAACCTTCCGAGAAGAAAAAACGCGAAAAAGCCGAATCCGTTCGTCGTTGGCGTAAGCTGGACCGTAAGCGCAAAGAGCGTCAGGGTTTCTAATTCTGGGGTTTAAGTTCATTCGGACTAACCGCTAAAAATCAAAACCGCCTTACGAGGCGGTTTTTTGTATTTGATGAAAAAGTGATTGTTTTTCGTAATTTTGAAACCTATGATCGTGTGTCACCAAAAATATATAGGGAGAATTTCATGACTCTGGACAAGCAAAAGGCCATAGCTGAATATGCCACTGAGGTTTTTAATAACCAAGATTACGACTTACAAAAACTCGAAATCAGACGGGCTGTCTATGCGGCTTCCGGTATGTTCTGGTGGAGCGTTGATCAAGAGGTAGGTCAAAACTTTATTCTAGAGTATGCCAGTGTTGCTTCAGGCGATAATCTCGACACGATCCTTCGGGTTAAAGATAAACTCAATTCCCTGCGTGACACCTCCCATCACCGCCGACAGCTTGAGCATTACCTTCTATCCCTGTAAATTTCCGGTTATTTCGCCGTGAGGAAAATCGAGATTCCCTCGCCGAACCAGTTGAGCCAGAAGAGCATCATGGTTGAGCAAACCATCGCGAACGTGACGAGTGCCAACCAGATTTGGATGGGGATCGAGATCATAAAAACCTGAACCTGTGGCATCAGTTTCGACATCACGCCCATACCGATATAGAGCATCAGGACCAGCACCAGAAACGGTGCGGTCATCTGGATTCCGATCAGGAAGGCCAATGACACTTCCTTGACCAGCAACCCCGCCATGCTGCCGACATCGGGGATTTCGCCCAGCGGGAAGAGTTCATAGCTGCGGATCATCGCCAAAAAAATCAGCTGGTGCATATCGGTGACGAAGAGGAGCAAGGTTCCCGCCAGTGTGATAAACGCCCCCACGACCGACCCCTGCCCTGCAAAGGCGGGGTTAAAGAGTTGCGCGTTGGCGAGCGACGACTGGGTCGAGATCACCATACCGGCCACGTCCAGCGCGGCAAGCAACACCCTTGTCACCGTGCCGATAAACAATCCAGCGACAAATTCCATCAGAATGAGTGTGAACAGCATAAACGTGCCCGGCAAGGGCGACGGGATTTTGGCCTGCAGATACGGGAATAACACAAAGGAAAACGCCAGCGCGAACATCAGGCGTATATTGGCGGGGACGTAGGCATTGCCGATCCCCGGCATGATCATGATGGCCGTGCCCATGCGGACGAAGGTCAGCATAAACGCAAAAACGCCGGTGGTCAGAAAGGTCTGGAGGTCGCCGTTCATTCTGGCCCTCCTCTTTATTTAATCGCAACGATTTTGTCGGCGAGCATATTCATAAATTCGATCAGAGTAACAGTCATAGCCGGTAAACCGACAAAAATCGCGAAGAAGATGGCCAGAATTTTGGGAACGAAAACGAGGGTTACTTCCTGAATTTGCGTCAAGGCCTGAACCAATGCCACCGCCGTGCCGACCACCAGTCCCACGAGCATGACGGGGGCGCTCAGCTCAATGCTCAGCATAATCGATTCGCGCACAAGGTCGATGACTTCGGTTTCGTCCATAGGGGTATTCTAGGGGGATTCAGGATGCGAGGCAAAGGGATATTCGATAAATTATATCGGCATACCCTGAATTTTGTTATAGGCCTCGACCGCAGCATCGCGCACAGCGACCACTGTATCAAGGGTCAGCTTGGCGGCGGTGACGGCCTGCGTAATGGCCAGCGGGTCCATCGTTCCGGCGATCCCTGCGGCGGATGCTTTTTCACCGGTTTTCATGGTCTGGATCGACGAACGGGCCACATCTTCGAGCATATTGCCAAACGAAGCCTTGGGAACGGCGGCAGATTCCGACGACATGCCGTCCGAAGCGACAGCCGTTTTCGCCATATTCGCATAGGCGCTGGCGGCGGCGGCTGGGTTTGCAATCATATCGACCATTTTGCTTTTCCTTCGATTCCTTTTATTCTACCACAAAAATCTTAACGCAACATATCAATCGTTTTCGATGCCATATCACGGGTTTGGGTATAAATCCCCATATTGGCCTCATAGGATTTCGATGCTTCGCGCATATCCAGTGCCTCAACCAGACTGGTCACGTTCGGCATCAGGACGTACCCGTCCGCATCGGCGGCAGGGTGGCCCGGCATATATTTTTTAGGATAGTCCACACTGGTATCCTGTTCCACCTTGTCAACTGCTACCAGCTTTTCACCCATTTCACGGTCGAGCTGGTTTTTAAAGGTGATAGTTTTGCGGGTATAGGGTTTTTCCCCAGCTTTGGTCGGAGCGGTGTCAGCGTTGGCGACGTTCTGCGCAATGACGCGGACACGCTCGCTTTGCACTTTCATACCAGCGCCGGAGATTTTCATGGTTCCCATCAAGTCAGACATGGTTTCGTTCCTTCCCTATCCTACTGTTGCCGGCCCAAGGCTGTGCGCATCATGTCAACATTGTTGCGGTACAGGTTGATCATCAGACTGTAATCCATCTGGTTCTGGCTGGCGCGGATCATCTGTTCTTCCAAAACAACCGCGTTGCCATCAGGTGCAACTTCATATGGAGTCTTGTTTTTGCCTTCCTTCGCTGGGATAGCTTGATTGGGGGGGAGCATATGACCTGCCTCGCTGGTCGCCAGAGAAATACTTTTGTGATCTTGTGTGATTTTATCGACCATGCGACCGAAATCAACTTTGTTCAGGTCTTGGGAGGTGTAGCCCGGCGTGTCGGCGTTGGCGACATTCTGGGAAATCACTTTCTGGCGTTCGGCCAGATAATTCATTTTTGCGCTCATAGCCTGAAACAGGCCGATATTTTCGATTGTCATGATCCTAACCCTTATGTTTATCTTGGATCGGTTTTTTACCCACCAGAGAGATTTGCCAAAACCATGCCAGATGATCCTCCAAAACTCGATATTTCGGAAAACGGTTTAAGTGTTTCAAATACAAAGCAAAAACCGAAAAACCCGACCGCTGTGGCTATCGTTTCGGGGGATGAGAACGACCTGACCCCGCGGATTGCGGCGGCCGGCAGGGGAAAAATTGCCGAGCAGATTTTGCAGCTTGCTTTCGCCAACGGGGTCAAGGTGCGGGAAGACGCCGCTCTGGCTGAAATGCTCGCCAAAATCGAGCTGGAGAGCCCGATCCCCTCGGAAGCGTTTCTGGCGGTTGCCGAGGTCATGTCCTACGTCTATAAAGCCAATAATCAACCCAATCCGTTTGATGCGTTGCTTGACGCCTCAGCACCGCCAAAGGACAGTGAATAATGGAAAGCACCGAAATTCTACGTTTTTTAGCCTCACTGATCTTTGTTCTGGCTTTGATGGGCGGGTTATGGATTTTGCTCCGCAAGTTGGGACTTAACGGCCCGTCCATGATGACGCCCGTTGCCAAGCGGCGCATGAAGGTTGTCGAGGTTCTGCCGCTCGACCCGCGCCGCAAGGCAATTCTCCTGAGGAGAGATGACACAGACCATCTTGTTATTTTGGGGCCATCGGGCGAAACTGTCGTGGAAACACAGATTCCCGCGAAGGCCGATGAAGATGACAAAAAAACTGTCTAGCTCCGTTTTTACCGCCCGTTTCTTTCTGGCGATTGCGGCTTTGTTTGCTGTTGGTACTTTTGCCGCCCCTGCCTTCGCCCAAGTGCTGACGTTCGATATGGGTGGCGGGGCAACTGCGGGCGGTGAAGGCACGGTGACAGGCCGCGTTGTCCAGATGTTGGCGTTACTCACTGTTCTGTCACTCGCCCCATCCATTCTCATCATGATGACGTCGTTTACGCGGATCATCGTTGTTTTGTCGTTTCTGCGGTCGGCTATCGGGTTGCAACAATCACCTCCCAACACGGTTATGATCTCGCTCGCTTTGTTTCTTACTTTCTTTATCATGCAACCGACGTTTCAAGAGTCCTATAAGCAAGGGATCGAGCCGTTGATGAACGAGCAGATCGACGAGGTCGATGCGTTTTATAAAGCCACCGATCCGTTCAAACTGTTTATGCTCAAGCACGCGCGGGAAAAGGATTTGCAGCTTTTTATCGAAGCCTCAAAAGAACCGAAGGTCGAAAAGCCGACCGACCTTTCCCTGTCTGTCGTCATTCCCGCCTTTATGATTTCGGAACTGCGGCGGGCGTTTGAAATCGGGTTTATGTTGTTCCTGCCGTTTCTGGTGATCGACATTGTCACCTCGTCCATCCTGATGTCGATGGGTATGATGATGTTGCCGCCGATTGTGATTTCCCTCCCCTTCAAGATCGTGTTCTTCGTGTTGGTAGATGGATGGAATCTGGTGTGCGGATCGCTCATCAAGAGCTTCGACATGGATGCCAACGCTTTGGTCAGTAGCCTGCCTACCGGAACGGTCGATACACTTCCGAAAGAGTGATGTCATGCTGAAATCTTTGAGAAATTTGTTATGCGCCAGTGTATTCGCCATTGCGATGTATCCGGCTTGCCTGCATGCTGAAGAGAGCCCTAAATGGTTTGAATGCACTCAGGATAGTGACTGCGTGATGGTTGGTGCGGGCTGTGCGCTTCATGCCGTCGCCCAACCTTTTGCCGAAGAGGCCGATAAATATTACAAGAGCCTCAATGCCAGAATGGATTGCGCCTACCCCTTGACAGCCAGCTCCATGAAGACCGTTTGCAGTACGCAAAAAACCGCCTGTGTCCGCAAGAAATTTTTTGGGCTTGTGGAGGAAGTCGATCCTGCATCGACCTGCGCCAAAAATGCATGCGCTGCCGTTCCCAAAGACCAACCTTAAGCAATCTATCTAATCGGCCAACACTTCATCGGTTTTTATTTCCGGCGGGGTGTTTTTCAGCGGTTCGGGGATATTGGCGGGTGCCTTGCCTGCCGCGGGTTTCCCCTGCCCTGCACCAGTCGGCGTTGCAGGTTTATCAGATACCGGTCCGGTCAGGTCTTCCTTGAAGCTATCCAAAAAGTTTTTGAAGATATCGGTTTCGCCGATCACACTTTGGATCGTGTCGCGGTCGGCCAACAAGACGTTCTGGCGCGGGCGCGTCACCACTTCGAATTCCTTGGCAAGCTTGCTTTGTGCCATCAGGTCGCCATAACGTTCGCGCAAATTGGCCAGCACATAGCGATTGTCCGCCAGATAAAGTGACAGCGCCCAATTCAAGACAAGGCGCGCCTGTTCATCGGTCAGTGGGCGCGTTAACGAAATATCTTGTTTAGCAATCAGTTGCTCAAGTGCGTCCGCCGAGTCCTGCCATTTTTTCGATTTCCATGCGATATCGGCACGAAGGCGGAGAACATCCTCATCCTGCGGCAGCAGCGAAAGTGCCTTGAACGAGTCTTGCGGCTTATCCATCAGTGAAGACGCTTTGGCGCGCAGCATCGCGATCTGGCGACGTTTCGGGTCTGCGTCTTCGGCTTTTTGTCCGGTCAGGAATTCTTCGGCCTTATCGAGCGATTCCATCGCACCTTTCGGTTTTGTATCCTGAATCTGGAGCGAGGCCAGACGGATAGCGACAGAAGCGCCCTCCAATCCTGAGAGTTTTGTATCCACCTGATTTTTGAGGAGGCTGATCGCCCGCGGCAACAGATCAACCTGAACCAAACGCTCGGCCAATTGACGGGCCAGACGGTCGCCTTCGGCGCCGGGGGGAACCAGTTCGGCAAATTCGTCATACATCGTCAGGGCTTCAAGCGGCGACAATGTCTGGATTTTGTCGGTCAGATATAGATCCTGAAAGGTTGTGTGCATGATGTGGGCGATTGTTTTGCCCTGCTCGGAATTCGGGATCAGGCCGGCCGCCTGACGCATCAGACCCAGCGCCCTGACCGGCTGGCCTTTTTCGAGATAGAGTTTTCCAAGATTGTAGTTAATCGAAGCCTCGAGTTCGTCGCCGCGCCATGCGTAACGCAGCCCTTCAAGATCGTCGATGGCCTTGTCGATTGTAATTTCTTTTTGTCCGTAGCGAAGCGTTGCCAGAGCCAGACGCGCCTTGGCACGGTACAAATCATCCTGTCCGGTTTCGAGTTCGCCCCACATCTCCTTGGCCTTTTCAAGATCGCGTTTCTGGCGCGCCAGTTCGCCCTCGAGATAGGTCTGCGCCGCACGATAGGCCAACGGCGTTTTCGGCGTTTCCGTTTCCTCCAGAACCTTCAGAATTTCTTCGGCCTTTTTGACATTTCCCTCGCGCAATGCGACCTCGGCCAGTTTGGTTGCCAAAGGCCGGAGGACTTCACTCGGATAGTTTTTCAAAAATTCAACTTGCTGGGGCAGAACTTTGGCGGCTTGCTGCCAATCGTCAAGACCCGAAAGCGCGTATGACTTCCAAAAGCCCATCTCGCCAACATTATCGAGCGCCGGTAGAGAGAGACTACGGAATCCTTCTTTGTAATTTCCGGACAAGGCTTCCGATGCACCGCGCAAGGCCACGAATTCCGCATTCTTGCCAAGGTCGGGGGAATATTGTTCAGCGAGATCGAAATAGCCGAATGCTTCGGGGGCAAAGCCGTTCGAGATCATCATCCGGCCCAGCGTGATCAGATTTTCCGATTTTTTCTGGTCGTTTTGTTCCAGCAGACTTGAGAGGATCAAACGCTGGTTGGACGTCAGGGACGGGATGCCTCCGGCCTGCCAGTTTTTGAAATCGAAAATCTTGGTCAGCTCGGTTTCCCCAGCGGGATGTTCTTCCTCGACTGGCTGAGCCGTCTTGTACATCAGGATATCTTTTTCCTGAGACAGAGCCAGACCCGCGGGGCGCGTAATCTCGGCTCCGGTTGCGCTTTTCTCGATCTTCAGGTCATCCACCTTGCCGATCAGGGCCAGCCCCACTATGGAGGGCAAGGTATCAAGCTCGGCAAATATTTGCGGGCCGCCCGTATAATCGTGGGCGTCTTCCACCAGCGCCAGTGTGATCTTCTCACCCGTGTCCGGATCTTCGATTTCCTGTGTGCGGCGGAACGATGTCGCATCGAATGTCAGGCTTGGTCCCGATTTTTCCTTATCCAACGCATCGGTCTTGTCAGCGAAGTTTTGCGTCAGGGGATGCGGCGGATATTTCTCTTCCGTTTTATCATTCGCATCAATCTTCCACAGCAGGCCGCCGCCGGATCCGTGCAGTTTATATCCTTCGGGGATGTTCAGCCTGAATACCGAGACTTCCTTGCTTTCCAGACGCGCAAAGTTTCCGAATTTTTTAACGTCAGGGCCTTCGATTTGCGGCGGGATCACGACATCGGGCCGGTCAATCACAACCCACAGCTTGCCGCCCTTTTCAAAGGCCGCCATGGCAAAGGATGTGGTTCCGGCAACGGTGATCTGGTGCGGAGGCAATGACGGCTGTGCCGGCGCCGGTGGCGTTTCCTCTTGTGGTTTTTCGTCACCGGAAACCGCTTCCTTATACTCGTCCACTTTTACATGGTCGGAATTTTTGCCGATTTTCTTGGCGATGTCCTCGACCTGTTTGGAGGGCGTCGGTTCTTCCGGTTTGTTTTCTTTTTCAGTTTTGACTTCTGTAATTGCTTTGGTCAGATTTTCGGGCTTGTTTTCCAGCGCCTTCTTTTCCGGTTTGGCATCGGCCTGTTTCGGCGCGGCTCCCTTCAAATCGACAATCACGCGATTGCCAATCACGAAGTGGCGCACAGTTATACCCTGTGGAAAATCAAGTTCGACCGACTGGCTATCAAGTGTTTTATACTCGTCGATGCGCAAGAGAGTTTCGGGTGACGGTCCCTGAACATCCATGCGTGCTGGCTTTGAAAATTTCAGCACCAGCGAGTTAGCTGTTTTCGAGGTCGTATAATGCGGCGGTTCTTTTCCTTCGAAGACCAGTCGCGTATATCCGTCATGATCGCCGCCGCGAATCTCCAAAACAGACTCATCCGCCGCCTGTACTGACAGGGGGGCTGACAAAGACAATAAGGCAAATGCCGTGACGGATGTCGACAGGTGGCGCCAGATTCGGTTCATCTTAAGAAATTGCCATACCTGTTCATTTACGGCAAGACGGCGACGGGGGTTCCTGAAAGAAACCCCCATCAAATCAAATCTTTATCAAATGGCTTTAAAACAGGTCTTCGAGCAATTTGTCGATATCGGTCTGGGTGATGGCTTTGTCTGCCATTTGTGGGCCGTTGAGCAGGCGGGCGTCGCCCACTCTGGTATCTTCATCTACAGATTCCTTGAAATGGGCTGGGAGCTTTTCACCCAGTACATCCATCAATTGGTTCACCTTCTCGTCAATTGCTTTTAGACTTCTGACAACTTTGGTGATGCGCTGGCCGGTAATATCCTGAAACGAACAGGCTTCCAGAACCTTGGTCACTTCGCCCAGAAGGAAGTCTTTGTGGGCCGGATCCAGATTCTCCGAATATTCGGAAATGGCGTCGCAGGCATCCATGATCGTGCCCGTAGCCACTTCGGTGGCCGCTACGACCGCATCCAATTCGTCGGTTGCCGTCGGAATATGTTTACCCGAAATATCACCGACTTGCGTCGCGCCAATTTCGGAACGGGCCGATTCGATTATATCGTGAAGGTCTTTCAGCTCGGCATAAATATGCTCGCGTGAAACTTCTTCGGCGGCACCGACTTTTTCAATCACCGAATTAATCAGGTGAATGACCTTGTCGCGGCCAATTTCTTTTTTTCCGCTGTCCATTGGAATTCTCCCCAGGGGAATGAAGTTTGGATTTGAATGTTTTTAGAATTCACCCAGTACGGAGGTCAGTTTGGTCTTCAGCGTTTCCGCATTGAACGGCTTAACAATGTAGTTGCTGACACCGGCTTGCTTTGCGGCAATGACGTTTTCGGTTTTGCTCTCTGCGGTGACCATCACAAACGGAACATTGGCGTTGGCCGGCAGTACGCGAACCTGTTTCAACAGATCAAGACCCGACATCGGTTCCATGTTCCAGTCGGAAATAACCAGACCATAGGTTTTGTTTTTGAACATTTCGAGAGCCATAGACCCATCGGTTGCTTCATCAACATTGTTGAAACCCAATTGCTTGAGCAGGTTCCCGATGATGCGCAGCATTGTCTTGTAATCATCGACTATGAGAACATTCATATTTTTATCAACGGACATAGATTAACTCCTTAAGAATACTTTGAACGGATAGCTCGCCCAGAAACGGTCGATCGGCCCTATTGCCTTATCTTTCCATGAAAAGATTAACAAAAAGTTCCAGATAAAAAACAATTATTTATACAAATTGACGCAGATTATGATTATGGAACCTCAGGCAGTTTCTTTTGTTCGGCCAACAGGGTCGTCAGCGCCCGCGCCCGGTCCGGTTCCATAGCTGCCAATATGGGAGAAGTCTTACCTTCCGGCATTCTCCCGACCACCTCGACCAGAATGTCCATATCAAGAGTGTTGAATATACGGGCAGCGTCTTTGGGTTTCATACCGGTGTATATTTTGACCAGAGAATTGAGGCGGGAGTCTTCTTCTTCCGATTGTTTCTTCAACAAACCCTGAATCTCGTCGCGCAGTCCGGTCAGTTCCTTGTACTTGCGGTCCAGTTCTTTTTGTCCGGCTTCGAGAAGCGCTTCACGTTCGGTCAGTGTCTTTTCCCGCTCATCGAGTTTCTTGCGGCGGTCTACCAGATCCTTATACATGTCTTCCTTGAGCTGGGAATAGTCCATATCCACATCATTGGCGTCTTCCCAGATTTTTGTCTTGTCTTCCGCTTTGTCTCCGCCTTTATCCATCGAGGGTAAAGTTACATCTTTGGCAGTCGAGCCTTCTTCGGAGTCGGAGGATGATTTCAGGGCCGAACCCGATGGTTGGGTTCCCACGGCGTCAGCCGTGGCATCAGCGGCTTTGACCGGCTCTTCTTTTTTGTCTTCGTGTTTGGTTGAAGTGTCTTCTGCAACCGCCTCTCCCGACAGGCTTTTATAAGTCACAACTGCATCGCCAATGCGCACCACAAATGCCAGTGTCGCCACCGCAATCAGGATGGGAAGGATTCTCAGACGCGTCAAAAGTTTCTGGAAGAAGGGGTTCATCAGTCTGACCTGTGTATATTCTGTGTTATTTGCGGTTACGGTTTTTCAGGGCCGATGCCAGATCGCGTTCGGCCTTACTCATAAATTCATTGCCTTCATCGGTTTCCTCTTCGTAGTCAGGATCACGGATGGCAAAAGACGGTTCCAGTGACGGAACCACCCGTTCTTTCGATGCGCGCGGCAATGAATCTTCGAATTTTGGTTTTTCGGGCCGTTCGGCTTTCTGGCCCGGATAGACTGTATTCAAGGCGTTCTGTCCAATATCGTCGGCAATGGCGCGGTTCTTCGAAGCCAGTTTTTCAAGACGTTCGGCTAGTGAATTTCCGGCCTCGGTCATGATTTCGAGTTCGTCGCACAGTCCTTGGGCCTTGGCCACCATCTGGCGCAAATGATCGCCTTGCGTGCTGGAGATATCATCAAGCGTCGAGATGCCTTCCTGAGCGCGGGTGATCTGGGAGGAGAGCTCGCGGATCAGACGTTCCATTTCGGAACGGTTGGCGCGAAAGATACTCAAATGCTTGCCGAGGCGTGCTGCATAGAAAATCGTCGCCCCCAGCATGACGATAATGACGATATCCAAACCCAACATCAAACCGGACATTTTTATTCCTTTATCTGTCCTTATATTTTACGCATCAAAACTTAAGTTATTCCTTTTCCGGAGGAATATATTTTTCAATCTTAACGGCAATGCTCCCCTCTTTTTGCCCCATCGGGCCGGAGAACATCGGGAAATCGCCGCATCGCAATTCAATTTCATCGGTCGGCTTGGTATTGAACATCACCAGCGTCCCTTTCTTCCAATTCAGCATATCGCGCAGCATGACGGTTTTTTCGCCCATCACCGCCTGCAAATGTACATCCGTAATATAGAGTTCGTTGGTCAGGTGGGTTTCCCAAATCGAGTCCCGACCGAATTTTTCCCCCATAAACATTTGCAAGAGCAATTCACGGATTGGCTCCAGCGTCGCGTAAGGGATCAGGATTTCAATGCGGCCGCCGCGGTCGCCCATGTCGATTCTCATCCGCACCAGAACGCAAGCGTTGCCGGGTTGGGTGATCGCCGCAAAGCGCGGGTTGGTTTCGATGTTTTCCAACTTGAAGCTGACCGGAGAGAGAGGGTCAAACGCCGTCGACATATCGTGAAGCATGACATTCAGCATCCGTTCGACCAGTTTGGTTTCAATGGTCGTATAGGGGCGGCCTTCGACGCGGATCGACGGTGTGCCTTTGCGTCCGCCGAGCAGAACGTCCACCACCGAATAAATCAGCGCGCTGTCAACCACAGCCAGACCGTTATTGTCCCATTCTTCGGCCTTGAAGACCGTCAGCATGGCGGGGAGCGGGATAGAGTTCAGGTAATCGCCGAAACGGACGGTCGAAATCTGGTCGAGAGATACTTCCACCGTATCGGATGTCAAGTTACGCAGCGAGGTGGACATCAGCCTGACCAAGCGGTCGAAAACGATATCCAACATCGGCAGGCGCTCGTAGTTCACCAGCGCCGCATTGATGAGCGCCATCACGCCGGATGTTTCTTCCGCTCCTTCGTCGCTGTCAAATCCCAACAGAGAGTCGATTTCAGCCTGATTGAGGATACGCGTCCCGCCCGGCTCCGCTCCCATACCGCCGCCGGCATCCGCCGCCGGGACTTCATCCATATCGAATTGGGCCGCCGTCTCATTGCCGCCGCCAGCAGAATCGTCGCCGGCCATGGATTCCCATTCCTCCATCATGCGGCGTTCTTCTTCGCTCATCTGATCTGTTTCGGTATCAGCCACTGAAACGTCCTTTTTCCGGTATCCCTTACATTCGGTCCATTTTTGTATTTAGTGACTTAATATACAAAAAACGGGCCAACTCACTATTTTCTCTTTTTTATGGCTATTGTATCAGAATTTCCTGAAAAAGCACATCCTTGACCTCGACTGGCGATGCGGCTGCATTGACACGGGCCAAAAGCTCCATCTGCAGACGGTAAATTCCTTTCGAACCCTTCAAATCATCAACACGCAGCTCACGCAGGTAGGTCTGGAACTGGTCAATGACGCGAGGCAGGACCGCCTCAACCTTTTTCATATCTTCTTCGCTATTCAACTCAAGCTGAATGGAGAGGCGCAAATAACGCGGCTGACCGCTGCTGCTCAGGTTAACAATGAGATCGGGGACTTTCATAAAGGTTGCCGTTGCTCCCCCGCCGTGCCCGCCTTCTCCTTCTTTTGCGTCGCCGCGGCCGCCTTCACCTTCCTTGGCTTCACCGTGTCCACCCTCGCCGCCCTCGGCATGTTCGCCGCCTTCGGCCGCAGCCTGTTCTTTTCCCAGAAGGCTATCCAGCATTCCGCTGAAATAGAGTCCGGCACCGCCCCCGACCAATAACAGGACTGGAACGATAATCATCAGCAGTTTTTTGGTCTTGTTATTGCCGCCCCCATCGATTGGGGCTACATCTCCGCCTTCACCGGCTTCGGGGCTTTCAGTCTCTTCGCTCATGAACGGGGCCTATCTCTTTTGAATAAAAGGAATCATATAACGTCTCATTCTATCCAACCGCGCGAGGATGTTCAAACCGCATCTCGATTCCATCCCGAAAAATGAAAACCCCGCTTTCTAGAACGGGGTTTTCTGTAATGCTACTCTTTCTAAACCAAGGCGCGGGTATATCTGCCAATAATTGCCCCTTCATCAACGCGTATTGCCTGATCCACTTGCTGCAAATACAACTCCAGCTCGGGATAGGTTTCCACCATATCGGCAAGAATACCCTGCCCTTCCTTAAACAGTTCATTCAAGTCGGCGGTGGACATATCCACATACAGCATATGCCCCATAGTATATTCCGAAACCGGTCTTCCCATGTCCAAATTACCGGTAAATTCCCCAGTGGTTCTCAGGAATATCTGGGCGTTTTGCACATCACTGACAAATTCTTCAATTTTCTCGGAAAGGGCTTTATCTGCTTGCCTTACATATATTGAAGCTCTGTGCAGCGTTTCCAAGTCAGGATTAACCCCTTTCGCGTCAACCGCCGTTAGAACCGGCAATGCAACCCGATGGAAGAACCGTCTGTAGTCATCGGAAGCTATTGTTTCTCCCTTTAATATCTTCTTATTATGAAGCAGCGCCGTGCATCCCTCCAACTCGACCTGAACTTTTTTCAACTCAGGCAGTACATAAGTCAAAGACAGAAATCCCAGTTTGACTTCTTCGGGAGCGGAATTGTTTGAACTTTCTGGCTTGGAGTCTTCACCTACAACGCTGCGTGCTAGTTCGCACGCTACAGCTGCCAGCCCAAGTGCCGCTGCCTTTGCCAGAGTTCCTGCCAGACTATTTTTCATGATCCTCTCCCTTCGGTTTTCTGAAAACTGCAATACAATGTTTCTTTTTGCGAAGCTTGTCAATTTTCCGGTCGGCAAAATGTGCCGCTTCTCCCCCGCCTTTTACCAGAAGACCATTTTTTGCCCAGCGGTGATGTTTTTCGCGTCTCTCCTCCTAAAAAACTCTTTGATTTCTGCCGTTTTCCGTTTTGGCACGGGTTTCGCAATGTCTCTGGCAGAGGCTTAACGCCCGTAGTGTATTCAACTCTCTTTGGGTGAAAGGGAATAAAAATGGAAAACAGTCTTTATGTCGGCTTGTCACGACAGCTTGTTCTGGACCACGCCATGACGATGGTGGCCAACAATGTGTCCAATGCCAACACGCCCGGATACAGGGCACAAAACCCCATGTTTCAGGAATATATCGCCAAAGCGGGTGCCAGTTATAAAGATCAGGACCCGCTGTCGATGGTTTATGACATGGGCCAGTATGATACGACAACGCCCGGAACCATCCAGTTGACGGGGGGGACTTATGACATCGCCCTTAACGGTCCGGGCTTTATGGAAGTGATGACCCCCAGCGGTCAGGTCCAATACACTCGCGCCGGCAATTTTACCGTGAATGCCAGCAATGAATTGGTGACGCCGTCCGGATTTAAAGTTTCCGGCCCCGGCGGCAATCCGATTTCCATTCCGGCAGGCGCGAAAGACGTCGTCGTAACCAAAGCGGGCGAGATTACCGCCGACGGCAATGCGGTCGGGAGAATTTCCGTGGTCGAATTCGACAATCTGCAAGATCTGAAACCGGAAGGAAACGGACTTTATTCCGCTTCCGTTGCCGGACGTCCGGCGACTGAAACCGAGGTCACACAGGGCGCGCTGGAAGGATCGAACGTCAATGCCGTTCAGGAAATGACACGGATGATCGACATTCTGCGTACCTATCAATCCACAATGCGGATGATGAACAACGAGCATGAGCGTCAGATGGGGGCCATCCAGAAGCTGGCTAGAACAACTTCAGCCTAAGGATAAACAAAAACGGACAAACGGATCAATACTAAAGGGATTGTGAAAGATTAAAGGAGACTAAAATGAGAGCACTTGATATCGGCGCGACAGGCATGCTGGCCCAGCAGATGAATGTGGATACCATATCCAACAACATCGCCAACATGACCACGACGGGCTTTAAAAAGCAGCGGATGGAATTTCAGGATTTGATGTACCAACATCTGTCCCGTCCGGGGGCTACCTCCTCCGCTTCCGGCACGATTGTTCCCGCGGGACTGTCTTTGGGTCTTGGTGTGCGTCCGGCCGCCACGTACCGCGACCACGAGCAAGGGACTCTGCAAATCACCAATGGCGAATTCGATCTGGCCATTAACGGCAAAGGGTATTTCCAAGTTGAATTGCCGACCGGCGAGACCGCCTATACCCGTGCCGGATCGTTCCAACCCAATCAGGACGGCGAGATCGTGACCTCCGAAGGATACCGCGTTTTGCCCGGAATTACCGTTCCCGCCGATGCGATTTTTGTCGAGATCAACACCGAGGGTGAAGTTCTGGCCAAGTTGCCGGCGCAGGTCGCCTTGCAGAATTTGGGACAGATCGAGTTGGCAACTTTCGTCAACCCCGCCGGACTTGAGTCCATCGGCGATACGATGTTTCTTGAAACCGAAGCATCCGGTCAGGCCACGGTCGGCGCACCGGGCAGCGACAATGTCGGGACCGTCAAGCAAGGCTTGCTGGAACAATCCAACGTCGACTCGGTGAAAGAGATTACGTTGCTGATTACCGCCCAGCGGGCTTACGAGATGAACTCGAATGTCATCAGCACGTCCGACGAAATGATGGATACTGTCAATCAACTCAGATAGTTAAGAGAAGGTTAAGAATTGGACATAATTACGCAACTGGCATGGGACTTGCATAGCTAAATAGCTAGGAAAAAACATCCAACTGCGTAACAGGAGAGAAACCATGAACATCGATTTTAGCCGCACCGGCCACCAGATCATCTTCCAAAGCGTTCGCAGTGTTGCGACGATTGTCGGTCTCGGCGGGATGGCTGTCGCCTTCCTCGAATTCAGCACGGGGGCGTTCTTTGTCTCGACTGAGCGTTTGATGCAGGCCTCCGACCTTTTGAACGGCATCATCAGCTAAACACCATCTTCGGGATTAAGGGAGTACAAAAAATGACCAAGTATCAAATCCAGCAAACCAAGCAAAGTGTGCTTTACATGTGCCGTCTAACGTTCAAGACTTTGGCGCTGGTGATCGGTGTCGGGTATGGGTTGCTGTATGCGTTTCTGCATATCCCTGCCGCCGATGCGGCGACTTTGAAAGCGCAAGCCAGTGTCAACGATTCTGTTGTTCATCTTTCCGACCTCTTTGATGATATCGAGGCCACAAACGATGCCGTACTCGGCGCTGCCCCTGCCCCCGGCAAAACCATGATTATCAATGCGCGAACCTTGACGCGTGTCGCCAACCTCTATGACGTGGACTGGGTTTCCCATTCCGCAGCCGATCAGGTTGTGGTGATCCGCACGGCGCAAACTGTTTCTCAGGATCAAATTCTCGATGCGCTGAAACAGTCCCTATCTGCCAAAGGCGTTGCGGGGGATTTTGAAGTGACGTTGGGCGGGGCTATTCCCTCCATAACCCTGTCCGGTGATTTGCCCCCTACGGTTGAAGTGGCCCAGATGAGCTACACGCCGGGGCGTGATGTGTTCACGGCAGTTATCGCTGCACCCAGTGCCGATAATCCCGTCAAGACCCTGTCTTTGAGCGGAGTGATCGATAAGGTCCAGAATGTACCTGTGCTAAGGTCTTCCCTCAAAGCGGGCGACATTATCAGTGCGGCCGACATCGATTGGGTTCCCGTCAATGTTCGCAACACGGTCTATGACACCATCGTCGACGCCGACGCCATGATCGGCAAGACCCCTGCCCGTTCCGTCGAGGCCGGTGCGCCAATGCGCGAGCGTGATTTGATCTCTCCGCAACTCGTCAAACGTGGTGATGAAATCCTGATCCAGTTCAACTCCGGCTCCATGACCCTCACCGCCAAAGGCAAGGCGATGCAGAACGGTGCCGAAGGCGATCTGATCCGTGTCGTCAATCTATCGAGCAACCAATCGCTGCGCGGCGTTGTCAAGGGCGACAAGCTGGTGAGCGTACAATAACCAAACAAAAGGACTTAAAAACTTTCAGAAAGAAAGGTGGGTAACAACATGAGACAAGAATTCAGAGTTTTAATTTTGGGGATGGCATCCCTGTCGCTCGCGGCGTGCAGCGCGATGGACCGCGTCAAGAATATCGGTGAGGTTCCCAAACAGTCCGCCATCGTCAATCCGACGCAGATGAACAATTACCGTCCGGTTTCCATGCCGATGCCCACACCGCAAATTGCCGAGAAGAGAGGCAACTCTCTTTGGACCGGTGCACAGCAAGGGTTCTTCAAGGATCAACGTGCCAAAACAGTCGGCGACATCATGACGGTAGTCATTGACATCAACGACAAAGGCAAAATGGAAAACTCGACCGACCGCACGCGTTCGACCGATGAAAGCATGGGCATTCCCAGTTTGTTCGGTCTTGAAAATCAAGTGCCGATTGTCGTTCCGAAAATTACGGATACGTCCGATCTGGCCAGTGCCAATGCTGCCTCCACCTACAAAGGTGACGGCACGACTGACCGTAAGGAAAAAATCAGCATGAAGCTGGCCGCGACCGTCATTCAGGTTTTGCCCAACGGCAATATGGTCATCAAAGGAACGCAGGAAGTGCGCGTGAATTACGAGAACCGTGTGCTGACGCTGGCCGGCGTGGTTCGTCCTCAGGATATCAATACTGACAACACCATTTCTTACGAGCAAATTGCCGATGCACGGATCGCCTATGGCGGAAACGGTCAAATTACCGATGTCCAGCAACCGCGTTACGGACAACAGCTCTATGACATTATCTCGCCGTTCTAAGAGGTTATGAGCAAAGAATTTATGAGTTTCTGAGTTACCCTTACCCACCCAACTCCCCGCCGGTTCGCGCAAGCGACCGGCTTTTTTTATTGGCCAAGTGTCTTTGTCATTTGCAATGCTATGCCCGTATTGTTTGCAGGCAACGGGGTTTGGTTTTGCGTGATATCGGACAAATTATCCAGAAATAGAGAGGACGGGGACTCATGCGTCTCTCCTGCCGTACATAGGTAATCTTCCGGCGAGGATGGTTTTTGGGAAGACGTCAATATAACTACGCTACCACTTCCATGGGGGGCTTGCTGTGGAGCCTCTGGCCCTAATGCCTCTGCAAGGTCCGCATCCAAGTTACCGAGACTGTATCCCTTCACATCTTGGGATGATTCCTGTTTCGGTCCTGCTGCGGGTTGTGATTCAGTAGGTTTCGGAGACTGGGCGGGTTCTTCTTTCCCCGGTTGAGCCGGAGCCGTGGCTGCCGCTTGAGGCTGCTTTTCAGGTTTCTTTTCGGGAGTTTTATTGGGTTTATCAAGATGGAGAAACTCCATCAGAAAATCGCCAAAATTTCCCAAGCCCAAGCCATTAATAAATGACGTCAGCATTTCTCTCAGATTTTGTTTCCAGCTGGCGACCGGCTTTTCGTCCTTTTCCTTCTTTTTTACAACTCTGGCAGGTTGAGCGGCTTCCTTTTTCTTCTTTGGATCGCCCTCTTTGGTTTGGGGCTCCGCATCCGCTACCCCGGCCAAGACCTCAAAATCTTGACTGTCATCTACCTGTTCCTGCACCACCTCTTCAGCCATCTTTTTTCCTCAGTTTCCCTGTCTGTCCCAAGTCTTTGACCGCAATTCTTTCAGGTAATTCTATATGTAAATAATTAATGGGTTACTAACTATTTTGCATAATTCATATATTCTGCTATAGTTTTGGGTATGGGATCAATATTTGCCATTGCCTATTCATTTTTGCCGGTTGTGAACAGCTGGGCGTTTCTGCCGCAAGCGGTCAAGCTTTACCGCTCGTCGCCTATCGAGGCGCGGTCGGTCTCGTTAAGCGCGTGGTTGATGTGGTTCGGGGCGTCGTTCGTATCGCTGATGTATGGGCTGACGAATTTACACGACACGCTGTTTTGTATCTCGGCCGGCGTCAGCGTGTTCTGGAATGCACTCATCATCTCGCTCACTCTGTGGAAACGAGGTCAGGAGCTTCAGTTCGGATTTAGCAGAGAGTAAAAAACCGCCCTACTTACTCGTCGCGGTGGGTGCGTTCCATGCGCTCATGGCGTTCTTGCGCTTCAAGTGACAATGTCGCGATAGGCCGCGCATCGAGACGACCAACAGAGATCGGCTCACCTGTTTCTTCGCAGTACCCGTAAGTGTCTTCGTCAATACGCATCAGGGCTTCATTGATTTTGGTAATCAGCTTGCGCTCGCGGTCGCGGGTACGGAGCTCCAGCGCGTGGTCGGTTTCAGCGGACGCGCGGTCGGCCAGATCAGGCTTTTGCAATTCGGTCGTTTGCAAGGTGTTGTGAATGGTTTCTTCCGATTCGTGCAGCAGCTCTTCCCGCCATGCGATCAGCTTCTGGCGGAAATACTCCTTCATAACAGAATTCATGAATTCTTCTTTGTCCGTCGGTTTGTAATTTGGAGGAACAATAACGCTGCCTGCTTTCGACATAGAATACCTGACCCTACTCTTTAGGTTTAAAAATTGAGTTGGAGACTATGGAATTTGAGCTAAAAGATCAAGTCCATTAGGCGAAAACCGCCCACCTCATCCACGGATATTGATTTTACCTAAGATTGGTTAAAAGACTGTGCTCGCATCCAGGGCGGCGCGCATTTTGGCGATTTCGATCTGGGCGCGGAGGTCGATTTCGTCTAAAAGGCTGGTCAGCATCGGGTCTTTGAGGCGCTCACGGTGAGAGGCCACCACATCGGCAATGTCGATCAGGTTGCCAACCGAAAGCGTTCCGGTCAGCATTCCGACCTTGATTTTATCCAGTTCCTGAAGCAAATCGTCCGCGCGTTTGTGCATGCGCTTTCTGGCCGCGCGTTCGGTCGGGTCTTCGGCCTCCTGAGCCAACAGCAAGGAATCAAT
>Ga0116142_10002433_pt1 | contig 20140 bp, 19 predicted proteins | sample AD_UKC033_MetaG_FD_89785 | JGI IMG/M metagenome (GOLD analysis project Ga0116142, IMG submission 89785) | Active sludge microbial communities of municipal wastewater-treating anaerobic digesters from USA - AD_UKC033_MetaG | ecosystem: Engineered > Bioreactor > Anaerobic > Digestate | place: USA... | reverse complement strand
TTGGAAACGGATGCGGACAGGGGGCGTAAATCGGACATGGGACTCTATGTAATACGGCTATGAAAAAAAGTACAGAATTTCAAGAAAAGCTCCTCGTTTGGTACGACCGGTATCGCCGCGATTTGCCGTGGCGGGCGAAAAAGGGGAAAAAACCGGACCCGTATCATGTCTGGCTGTCGGAAATCATGCTCCAGCAAACCACCGTTCCGGCGGTGAAATCCTATTTCAAGAAATTTATCGACCTGTGGCCAACAGTAAAAGACCTTGCCGCCGCCGATCCTGACCGCGTGATGCACGAATGGGCGGGGCTTGGCTATTACGCCCGCGCGCGGAATTTACTCAAATGCGCGAACGAAGTCGTGCGTGAACATGGAGGGGCGTTCCCTAATGACGAAAAACAATTGATAAAGCTCTCTGGCATCGGTCCCTACACCGCCGCCGCAATTGCTGCGATTGCCTATAATAAAGAAGTCGTGGTTGTGGACGGCAATGTCGAACGAATCGTCTCACGCCTCTTTGCGATTGAAACGCCTTTTCCCAAGGGGAAAAAAGACGTCGCGGCACAAGCTGTACAATTATATGAAGGCATCGGTGCGCGCGCTGCCGATCTGCCTCAGGCTTTGATGGATTTGGGTTCAATGGTCTGCACGCCGAAATCTCCGAAATGCGGAATATGCGCTGTTGCGGATTTTTGTATGGCCCGCGTTGCAGGAACCGCGGAACAATTTCCGATGCGCGAAAAGAAACAACCGAAGCTGTCGCGTGCCGGTCAGGTTTATTGGATCGAAACCAAAGATGGAATTGTTGTCGAAAAAAGACCTGTCAACAGAATGTTGGGTGGCATGCTGGGTCTGCCGACAACCGACTGGGATCACAAAACTCCAGAAGAAAGGGGTGGGTCGATCCATTGTGAAAAGGGCACAAAAATCGGCGAAATTTACCATGTCTTTACTCATTTTGCCCTGAAGCTCGACATTATTAAAATAGTGGGGGTAAAAGCCCCCCCCTCATTAAAAGAAAATCAATATATCCTGCCTAAAAATGGTATATTGGATGCAGGATTCCCGAGCTTATTCAAAAAGGTTGTCGTCGTTGCCACCGGAACAGGAAAAAAATAAATCATGTTTTTGAAAAAGAAGTCCGTTTCATTGACCTTGATACTGGGGGGCGTGTTTTTGTTCGGCCCGTTGCAATCCACAATGGCACAGGAAGGCAAAGGCTCTGCGGAAAAAGGCCAAAGCTCTGCGGGGACGGAATATCGTGATTTGACTCCTGTGCCCTCCCCATCGGGAAAGAAATTGGGTGACCAAATTCACTATGTTGAAACATCATATAGCAACATTAACAAACTTTTGTGGCTGTTGGGCGTATACAAGACGGATAATAAAGAAGATGTGGAATCCTACATCAAGATTTCCGAATGCAACCTTTATCTGAAATATTACAGGGATGATTTTGAATGGAGGAAGGTCCTGCTGGCATCTCAATCCTATCTCGAGAAATATTCTCCCGGTTTTTCAAATTATTTTGAAATTGTCCAGCCGTTGAGAATTGACCGTTATGATTTTGACCTGAAAGGTTTCATGCTGGATCCTCCTGGTGAACTAGCCAATGTTGGTGCGCTGCAGATGTACGGGATGAGCGGCGGATCGAACACCGAATGCGGCAATATTGCGGTCGGTAGTGCCAAATATACGGGGAGTGCGGTTCTAAAGCTCAAAAGCCCAATCAATATCAGTTACATTCGCATTGATCCGGAGCTTGCCAAAGAGTACCTGCGCTACATTGAAGGCAAGCAGGGTGATCTTAACGATAAGCCGGCCTATATCCGATACCGCGTCAGAGTGGACCGCTATATTACAACGCAGAACATTGATAGGGTCGGGAGGTCCCATATTTTCTCTGGCAAGGTTCTTCAGGTTGATATTTTTGCCGATCGTGAAATGTTTTTGCCGCTCTTCTCTCAAAACTTCCAATAGAGCCTAGCCTCTGGTTCTAACAATTTTTGTGCCGACCGGCCCTTCGGGAAATATTTCGAGCTTCTCGACCATAACGGTTACAACTCCAACGCGACTATCTTCCAGACAAAAATTCGCCACATGGTCGGCCAGCTTTTCGACCAGCTCGTGATGGATCTGGCAAAGTTCTCTGATCTTATTCACTATGCCTTCATAAGAAACGGTATCTTCAATCCGGTCATGCCGCACGCGGTAATCCGTGAGCTGCATATCCACATTAAATCGAACACTCTGCGGAAACTGGTGTTCTTTCTCGTAAATGCCGATGCGTGCGGGAAGGATAAAATCCCGCACGAGTACATGGGTATAATTTTCGTTGGAAGGCATTATTGAATGACTGTCCGCGCACTCATTTCATCGCGCACGCGCTGACGCAATCTGTCGATAGGAAAGATGTTCTTTCCGTCCTGATAATGCCAGTACGTCCAGCCGTTACAGCTCGGTGCACTTTGTACCGCCGCGCCGACTTTATGAATCGAGCCGCGATACTGGTTCACGCCATCAGATGTTACAACGCTGCCGTCCGCCGCAACCTTGGCCTCGACACGGTTTTGTGGATCGGTGAGAGTCGCGCCGGGCTTGATCAGGCCACGTTCTATCAGCCAGCCAAACGGCACGCGCGGTTCTTCACGTTTGGGCATCATGCCCTGCAAGGCGTCTTCGGCAATGGGTTCGGCGGCTGCAATGCGCTTCTTGGCCAGCTTGATATAACTGTCTTCACGTTCCAGCCCGATGAAATTCCGCCCGAGTTTTTTTGCTACTGCACCAGTTGTTCCCGTCCCGAAAAACGGATCAAGGACCAAATCGCCTGGCTGCGTTGTTGCCATCATCACACGGTAGAGCAGGGCTTCTGGCTTTTGCGTGGTGTGCCCTTTTTCGCCATCTTCCCCCTTGAGGCGTTCGGCGCCGGAACAAATCGGAATGGTCCAGTCGCTGCGCATCTGCACATCGTCATTCATCGTCTTCATGGCGTCATAGTTGAAACGGTATTTGCTTTTTTCTGACTTGGCCGCCCAGATCAACGTTTCATGCGCATTGGTAAAACGTCGCCCACGGAAATTCGGCATCGGATTCGATTTGCGCCAGATGACATCGTTCAAAATCCAGAATCCAAGATCTTGCAAAATCGCACCGACGCGGAAAATATTGTGGTAAGACCCGATGACCCAAATGCCGCCATCGTCGCTGAGCAAATCACGCGCCGCCGAAAGCCATTCACGGGTAAACCCATCGTAATCCTTATGGGAGCCGATCTGGTCCCAGTGGTCGTCGACGGCATCGACTTTGGAATTGTCGGGACGGTGCAAATCGCCGCGCAGTTGCATGTTATAAGGCGGGTCGGCAAAAATCATGTCAACGGATCCCTTTGGAAGGGATTTCATAATCTCGATACAATCGCCCTGATAAATCGTGTTGGGTTTCAGTTCCAGAACCGAACCTGTGGACTTTTTGGTGGGTTTCTTTGTGGATTTAACTGTGGATTTCTTTGATTTAGGCGACTTTTTTACTGGCATTTTCCGTTCCTTTTATAAAAACACCATCGAATCATGAATCATTCGCGAGTCGCCGTCAAGCTTTTTAATCTCGATTCATTTATGTGAATCAATAAGTTATTAAGGAACCCTCACGTGGCTTCTAAGTAAATTGCCAAAGTCCGGACTTTCCCGAAATATCCTTCCGTGATACTTCTGAAATACGTTAAGGAGAGAAACATGACCAAGCTGACTGCAATTTTTCTTGCTGGATTGATAGCCCTGATCCCGTTGTGGGCGAGCGCGGCCTCGGAAAATCTTGAGCGCATCATGGCCGCCAAGGAGATCAGGTGCGGTTATGCGACTTGGAACCCCATTCTCTATAAGGATCTGAACAGCGGAGAAATTCAGGGGATTTCCAAGGAGCTGATGGATGCCGTAGGCAAGAAAATGGACGTGAAAGTAACATGGGCAGAAGAGGCGGCATGGGGAAGCATTGTCGAGGGGCTGCTTACCAAACGCTATGACATGATTTGCACCACTTTGGGAGCCCTGACGTCACGGGCTTTGGCCGTGGATTTCTCCGAACCGGTTTTTTACCTGCCGATCTGGGCTGTTTCCCGCATTGACGATACGCGATTTGATAAAGACATTTCAGGTCTCGACGATCCTCAATACAAAATCGGCGTTCTGGAGGGAGAGGGCACGTCGATCTTTGCGCGCCTTCGTTACCCAAACGCCCAAACAGTTGCCATCCCCCAGGTGGCCGACGTCTCATTGCTGATGGAAGACATCAAAACGGGAAAATCGGATATCTCGTTTATCTCGGCGGAAACATTTGACGCCTATAACAAGAAAAATCCCGGCATCCTCAAAATTGCCAACAGCGGCAAACCGATCATGATCGCGCCCGTGGCGTTTGGAATTCCCAAAGGTGATTATGAGGTCAAGCGGCTGATGGATATCGCGATTGAAGAGCTTTATGGTGATGGCATCGTCGAACAAATATTCAAAAAATACGATCCTGAAGGAAAATTGTTCCTCTTGAGAAACGTCCCGTACAAACAATAAACTCAAGCAGCCAGAAGGTTTTTCACCGGCGCGAAACTTTTACGGTGGTGCGGCGTGGCCCCGAAGCGATTGAGGGCGTCGAGATGCGCAGGGGTTCCATATCCGGCATTATCTGCCCACCCATAGGCAGGAAACTCCGCCGCCAACTCTGCCATCATTTTGTCGCGTGTGACTTTGGCCAAAATCGACGCCGCCGCAATCGAAACGGACACAGAATCCCCCTTGACAACGGTCCGTGCGTCCCACGGCCAGTTTTTGGGTGAGCGGTTGCCGTCGATGAGCAGCATATCTGGGCATTCCGCACAGGACTCAATCGCGCGGCGCATCGCCAGAAAAGTAGCTTGCAGAATATTGATCTCGTCAATTTCCTCGACATTCGCCATACCCATCCCGAAAACAGATTGAGACTGGATAATGGGAAACAAAATCTCCCGCTTTACTTCGGAAATCTGTTTGCTGTCACGCACCTCTTTCCACACGGGATGATTGCGTTTTTCATGTGGGATATAAACGGCTGCTGCGACCACAGGCCCTGCGAGCGGCCCGCGGCCAACCTCATCCACTCCATAAACAATCGGATGTCCGCAGGAATTCTCGATCTCGAAGGTCGGTCTATTGCCCATCCATCAAGCCCTTTACATGCCGCGCCATTGCCAGTTCCTCATCTGTCTTGATAACCAGAGATTTGAATGAAGGAAGGAAAGAAAGGCGGCTTAAAATATTATCTCTGACTGGGGCTGCATTTTCACCGATCCCGCCGGTAAAGACGAGCGCATCCATTCCACCGAGACTGGTCGCCATCATCGCCACATGCTGGGCGACTTTATGCGCAAAGAAATCAAGCACAAACTCTGCGCGCGGATCAGCGCTCTCCAACAGGGTTTTGACATCGTTGCTGATCCCGCTTAGACCTAGCAAGCCCGAATGGTTGTATAAAATATCTTCAATTTTGTCGGGCGAGTAATTCAGGGATTTTGCAAGGTAAATGATAAGGCCTGGGTCAATCGAGCCGGACCGAGTCCCCATAGGCAACCCTTCTAGCGCGGTAAGCCCCATCGTCGTGTCAATACTCTTACCGTTTTTGACGGCGCACAAACTTGCGCCATTCCCCAAATGCGCAATCACCACGCGTCCGCGATAAGCGTCGAGATGAGAGTCTTTTAATTGATGGCAAATCGACTCGTAAGACAGCCCGTGAAATCCATAGCGACGCAGGCCCTGCGCGCGCAAATCTTCAGGCAGGGCATAGCTGTCGAATATCGGATCATGTCCCGTATGGAACGCCGTATCGAAATCGACATATTGCGGAATATCGGGGAGCAACTTTCCCAGAGTTTTAATAGCATTCAGATTGTGGGGTTGATGCAATGGAGCCAAAGGCGATAGCTCACGAAGATCATTTAAAATCTTGGGCGTAATGTGAGCGGCAGAATTATATTTTTCTCCCCCATGCACCACACGGTGCGCCGCTGCGATAATGGAAAACGTCTTGACCCGCTCCAGCAAGAAAACAAAAGCGTCTTCATGTGTAGCGAATTCGCCGCCGTTCTCGCCAATCCGCATAATCTTGTCCGAAGTCAATACCGATAAATCGGAAAGGTCAAACACACGGTATTTGACGCTCGACGATCCGGCATTAATGACAAGGAGAGCGGAAGGGGAAGTGGGCATTATTTAAACATCCCCGTGGATCGGGCATGATAAACCTTGACGGCCAGCGCACACGACATTATGCGCGTCCGGATACTATCCGCGCGTGAGGTCAGGATTATTGGCACGCGCGCGCCGAGAATAATCCCCGCAGCCTCGGCATTGGCCAGAAAAGTGAGCTGTTTGGCCATGATATTCGCCGCCTCAAGATCGGGGGCCATGATAATATCGGGATCGCCCGCCACTTTCGAAACAATTCCCTTGGCGTCCGCGGCATCTTTGCTGATGGCATTGTCGAATGCCAGCGGCCCGTCAATAATCGCATCCGTAATTTGTCCGCGCTCGGCCATTTTGCACAGACACGCGGCGTCGATGGTCGCCTGCATTTTTGAATTGACGGTCTCAACGGCGGCCAACAACGCCACCTTTGGTGTGTGGCCATGGTTGAAAAGAGCCCTCCAGAAATTTATGGCGTTCTGACATATTTCCGCCTTGGCATCGAGGTCAGGCGCAATATTAACTCCCGCGTCCGTGATAACGACGGGCTTATGATAGGTGGGAATGCTCATCAGATAGGCATGCGAAATTCGCCGCTCGGTCAACAGAGCGCGATTGGTGATAACGGCATGAAGAATTTCATCGGTGTGCAGCCCACCTTTCATAATAGCTGAAACTTCACCCTTTGCGGCCATGTCCGCAGCTTTATGTGCCGCGTCATGACTGTGTTCGGCGTCAACCAATTCCCATTCCGAGATGTTAAATCCCGACTCTTTAGAGGCGGCTTCGATTCTTGCGCGTGGCCCGACGAGAACCGGCTCAATGATTTTTTCCTTAACAGCCTCATTCACAACTTCCAGATCGGAAGAGCGCACCGGATGTACGATGGCGGTTTTTAAGGGAACGTCGCTCACACAGGACCTGATCAGTTTTTCGAAACATTCGGGGCAATCATTCATGTCAGGCTCCTAACATTTTGCTGGTGATTTCATAGCTGTTGGAAGAAAGGTTTTTGATCTCGAGAATATTTTCAAGAATGGTGCGAATTTTGACCTGCCGGGTTTGATCATACCGTTTCCACGTTTCAAATGCTGTCAGCAGCCTCGCCGCCGTTGCGGGGTTGATGGAATCAAGTTGCGAGATAAACTCGCCGAATACGTCATATCCGCTGCCGTCTGCCTTGTGAAATATTACTGGATTGCGCAAAGCCAGCGTCCCGAACAAAGCGCGTACAGAGTTCGGATTGGTAATGGTGAAATCGGGATGGGCCCACAAATGTCGAATGTCGTCGATTGTCTGTGGACGAATGGCGCCGGCCTGAACACGGAACCACTTATTGATAACAAGCTCGTGATCTTTATACCGCGCATAAAAATCAGCTAAGGCCTCACCGCGTTCCGGTGCATTCACATTCGCAAGGATGGAAAGCCCCATCATCCGGTCCGTCATATTGGTAGAGGCATCATAAAGTGATTTGGCAATCGTGGCCCCATCACGGTTTCCCCGACAGGTCAGATAGGATAGAGCAACAGCCTTCAGTGTGCGTTCCGCCATCGAAAGCGGATCGGGGCTATACGGTTTTTGAACATTAAGCCGCGCATAAAGCTCGCCAAGAAGCGGCGCAAAATGATCCAGCACGTCATTTTTGATTTTCTCGCGTACCAGATGAATGTGGTCTGGGTCAATGACGGCCCGTTCCTGTGAGATGATCGAAAAGTCTGGTAAGGTTAGCATTCGCGCCAGCAGCGCAGCGTCTTGCCGCCCTTCGAGGGCCTGCTCCAGAAGTGCACGAACACTTTCCAGCCACGCATGGTCCGTGACGGCCATATGGCCGGCCTCGGTTGCATCAATCATGCGGTTGATCAGGCGGAGTGTCAGGATTTGCGACGCATCCCACCGCGCAAATCCATTCGTGTCATAAACCATCAATAACCGCAAATCTTCTTCAGATAAATCGGTGGCCAAACGCACAGGGGCCGAAAAATTCCTGAGGATCGAAGGTACAGGCCGCGAAGCAATATTCTTGAACACAAAGTTTTCGGTTTTGTCTTTGAGATGAAGAATCTGCGTCGGGACGATTTCCTCGCCGTATTTATTCAGCAATCCGACAGCCACCGGAATATACATTGGTCTTTTATCCGTTTGTCCCGACGTATCGGGAATATGCTGGGACAGCGTCAGAGTAAAACGTTGTGCGGCTACGTCGTAAAGTGTTGTTGCAGTGACTTCTGGCGTTCCGGCCTGCGAATACCACAATTTGAATTGGGTCAGGTCAAGACCTGATGCTTCTTCCATGCAGGATACAAAATCGTCAACCGTCACCGCCTCGCCGTCATGACGGCTAAAATACAGATCGGTCGCCTTGCGATACGTTTCGGGGCCAAGGAGTGTGGCTTGCATTCGCACCACTTCGCCGCCTTTTTCATAGATGGTTGTGGTGTAGAAATTGTCGATCTCGAAATAATGATCGGGTCGCACCGGATGGGCGAGGGGGCCGGAATCTTCAGGAAACTGCATGCTGCGCAGGAATTGCGCATCGTCGATACATTGTGCCGATCGGGAATAGGTATCGGCACAGAATTCATGTTCGCGAAAGACGGTAAGTCCCTCTTTCAACGAAAGCTGGAACCAGTCACGACATGTCACGCGGTTTCCGGTCCAGTTGTGAAAATATTCATGCGCGATCACGGCCTCGACGTGAAAAAAATCTAGATCAGTTGAAAATTTCGGATCAGCCATGATATAAGCAGAGTTGAACACGTTGAGCGACGTATTCTCCATCCCCGCCATATTCAAATCACTGATCGCAACAATATTGAATCGTTCCAGATGATATTCGCGACCGTAAGCATCCTCGTCCCACTTCATTGCACGTTTGAGTGATTCCATTGCATGTTTACACTGATAAGCATCTTCCGGACGAATATAAATGCGCAAATCAACCGTCCGTCCCGACATCGTGACAAAGAAATCTTGAGCATAATCAAGATTGCCCGCCACGACCGCAAACAGGTAACAGGGCTTGGGAAAAGGGTCGCTCCACACCGTATAATGTCGCCCGTCCGGCAAATCACCAGCTTCAACGGGGTTTCCATTCGAAAGCAAAACTGGATAGGTGGATTTATCCGCCTCGATCCGCGTCGTGTAGGGGGCCATCACATCGGGACGATCAATGAAATAGGTGATGCGCCGAAAGCCTTCGGCCTCGCATTGCGTGCAAAGCGTATCACCGGATTTGTAAAGCCCTTCAAGCGCTGTGTGTTTCGCCGGATCGAAGCATGTGGTGATCTCTAACGTAAACTCGCGCGGGACATCGGTCAGGATCAGGAAATGATTGTCGAGATGAAAAAAAGAAGGCTCAAGAGATTTGCCGTTCAAAACAACGGAGAGCAATTCCATTGCCTCGCCGTTAAGCTTTAATTCGCGCGCATCGTCATTGGCAACGTAACGACAAACGGATTTGACCGTCGTAAAGTCGGCTTGGATGTCAAACGAGATATCGACTTTTTCCACCCTGAAAGCCGGAGGCTCGTAGTCTTTGAGATAAACGGCTTTCGGAGCGATGGGTGAGGTCATATCAGTCTATTTTTCCGTGGCAATATTTGAATTTTTTACCGGACCCGCACGGGCACGGCGCATTGCGCGGAACGTTGTCCTGCCATGTGGAGGGTTCTTCGGCGTTGAAGGGGCGGCGGAATTGAACGGTATTGTCTGCTCCCTGCGGCGTGCCGGATTGCAAAGCCGGATCGGTCCGCGATTCCTTGGCCAGTTCTTCTTCCTTCGCGCGCTGCTCCTCAATCATCCGTTGATAGGTCTGTTCGTCGATATTGATTTCAACCAGAGAGAGCTGCTGGACGATAGAGGTTTTAAGTCGCCCCATCATTGCTTCGAACATACCGAACGCTTCGGATTTGTATTCGTTCAAAGGATCGCGTTGGGCAAAAGCTCGCAGGTTGATCCCCTGACGCAGATGGTCGAGATGGAGCAAATGCTCTTTCCAGTGTTGGTCGAGCAAACGCAATACAAACGATTTTTCAACATGGTTAAAGAAATTGTCGCCGGCGCGTTTGCGCTTTTCTGCCATCTTCTCGTCGGAGGCTTTGCTGATCCGCTCTAGGATTTCTTCATCGGCAATGCCTTCTTCCTTGGCCCAGTCGGCAATCGGCAAATCAAGCGCCAGAAGATTCTGCACTTCGGTCTTAAGCGTCGCAACATCCCATTGTTCGGCATAGGCATGCGCGGGGATGGCGGCCGCCACTAAATCCTGCGCGATATCATGGCGCATATCGTCAACCATTTCGGTCACGGTTTCGGCTTCCATGATTTCATGACGCTGCTCGTAGATGACTTTCCGCTGGTCGTTCATCACGTTGTCAAATTTCAGCAGGTTCTTACGGATTTCATAGTTCTGCTGCTCGACACGTGTCTGCGCTCGCTCCAAAGCTTTCGAAAGCCATGGGTGGGTGAGGGCTTCCCCATCTTTCAATCCCAACGAACGGTTAGAGAGAACAGCCTCCAGCGCATCGGGAGAAAAGATGCGCATCAGATCGTCTTGCGCCGAAAGGAAGAACATCGACGCCCCTGGGTCACCCTGACGACCCGACCGACCGCGCAACTGGTTGTCGATACGCCGTGACTCGTGACGCTCGGTCCCGATGATATAAAGGCCACCGGCATCCAGAACGATTTGTCTGTTGGCGGCAACTTCCGCTTTGATTTTTTCGGTCAGCGTTGCGCGCTGTTCGGATGTTGCATCCTCCGGAATTTCGTCATGAAGGCGCATATCGAGGTTACCCCCCAACTGGATGTCGGTTCCGCGACCGGCCATGTTGGTGGCAATCGTCACAGCACCGGGACGTCCGGCCTGCGCCACAATGTGGGCTTCCTGTTCGTGATAGCGTGCGTTCAAAACCTGATGCGGAATTTTGGCCTTTTTAAGGCTTGCCGCCAACGCTTCGGATTTTTCAATCGAAACGGTCCCGACCAACACAGGTTGTTGGCGTGCGTGGCATTCGCGGATCAGGGAAATGATCGCCACTTCCTTGTCTGGAATGGATTTATAGATTTTGTCGTTATGGTCGGCCCTAGCAACGGGCAGATTGGTCGGAACCTCGACGACACCGAGTTTATAGATATCCATAAATTCTGCCGCTTCGGTCTGGGCCGTTCCGGTCATGCCTGCAAGTTTCGGATACAGGCGGAAATAATTCTGGAAGGTGATCGAAGCCAGCGTCTGGTTCTCGTTCTGGATTTCGACACGCTCTTTCGCTTCCAAGGCCTGGTGCAGCCCTTCGGAGTAGCGGCGTCCTTCCATCATCCGTCCGGTGAATTCGTCGATGATAATAACCTTGTCGTCCTTGACGATGTAGTCCGTATCACGTGAGAACAGTTTATGCGCCTTCAAGCCCTGATTGACGTGGTGGACCAAAGTGATGTTTTGCGCGTCATACAACCCGCCGCTGGTCAAAAGCCCCGCCGCCTGAAGCAAGGATTCAATTTTCTCGACACCGGACTCGGTCAGCGTAACGGTTTTTACTTTTTCGTCCTTCTCGAAATCGTCGTCGCTGAGTTTGGGGATCAGATTATCTACAGCGACATACATCTCGGTTGCGCTTTCGGCAGGTCCCGAAATAATCAGCGGAGTCCGCGCCTCGTCGATCAAAATAGAATCCACTTCGTCGACAATCGCGAAATTGAAATCGCGCTGAACCATGTCAGACAAATTATACTTCATATTGTCGCGTAGATAATCAAAGCCGAATTCGTTGTTGGTCCCGTAGGTGACATCGGCGGCATAGGAAGCCTTGCGGTCCACATCCTTCATGTTGGAAAGAATGCACCCAACGGAGAGGCCCAGCCATTGATAAAGCTGGCCCATCCATTCGGAGTCACGCTTGGCCAGATAATCATTAACGGTCACAACGTGAACGCCCTTGCCGGAAAGCGCATTAAGATAAACGGGCAGGGTCGCCATCAGGGTTTTCCCTTCACCGGTTCTCATTTCGGCGATTTTTCCTTGGTGCAAAACCATCCCGCCGATCAACTGGACGTCAAACGGACGCATTCCGAACACACGTCGCGAGGCTTCGCGCACTGTGGCAAACGCATCATGCAAAATGCTATCGAGCGAAGCACCGTTTACAATTTTTTCGCGAAACTCGTTGGTCTTGGCTTTCAACTGCTCGTCAGTCAGAGCGGCATAAGACTCTTCCAAAGAATTGATGGCAGCCACATGGGGGCGCATATTTTTAATAATTCTATCATTGCTGGAGCCAAAAATCTTGGTGGCAAGGTTCAAGAGCATAATGAATCTATTCCTTTTCGTAACGCTTCCATATAAGGCCTTGAGCCTCCCGCGTCAATGAAGCGGCGCAAGATACCCCTTGATTTCCCGATAAATAAATCAACCTTACCCTCTTGCACGGACGCAGGATATGTGAGCAAATATGCCGCAACCTGAAAAGGTGAATTTACTTAATGTAAGAAAGCAAGAGGTACCTATGAATAAGACAGTATTCGGCTTGGTTCTGGCCATCATTGTGGCCGCAGGCGCGGGTTTCGGAGTGTTCTCCATGATGTCCAAAGATAAATCTGAAGCTTCGGAAGCGAAAACCGAGGCAACTGCCGCAGCAACGCAAGCCGTCGAAGAAGTTGCCGCATCCACCGAACCTGCTGCGTCTGAAGAAGACAAAGACAATCCTGTTGTTGCCAAGGTAGACGGTAAAGAAATTCGCCGCTCTGAAGTTCTTGATTTTATGGAAAACTTGCCAACGCAAATGAAACAATTGCCGCCGGAAACCGTTTATCCGATGGTTCTGGAGCAAGTCATCAACGCCAAGGTGATTGACAATAAAGTTGCGGGAGCAGACCTCGGAGGAAATCCGGAAGTCGCCAAACGTATGGATCAGGCCAAAACCCAAATCCTGCGGGCTGTATATGCCGAAGAGCAGATCGAGAAAAACTATAAAGAAGAAGACACCAAGGCGGCTTATGATAAAATGGTCGCCGAAATGCCGAAAGTAGAAGAAGTCAAAGCCAGTCACATTCTGGTTGATGATGAAGCTACTGCCAAAGAGATCATTAAAAAGCTGGGAGAAGGTGCAAAATTCGCCGACCTCGCCAAACAATATTCGAAAGACAAATCGAACGCTGAAAGCGGTGGAGATCTTGGATATTTCACGCAAGGCGACATGGTCAAGGAATTCGGTGATGCCGCTTTCGCCATGAAAAAAGGTGAATTCTCGAAAGAGCCGGTTAAAACCCAATTCGGTTACCACGTCATTCTTCAGGAAGACAAACGCGCGCGTCCTGCTCCGAAATATGATGATGTCAAAGACCAGTTGGCAGCCCAAGGCAAACGCGAATTGTTGAACAAACTGATCGAAGATTGGAGAAAAGACTCCACGGTTGAAGAGTTTGACTTTGATGGCAAGCCTCTTCCTAAAAAAGAGGACGCGAAAGAAGAGCCAAAGGCTGAATAAGACGCATAAGCATAGAACGCCCCCCCTTTATCCCTAAAGATAAAGGGGGGTTTTTATTGATAAGGAAAAAACACAATGTCGTTCCGCCTGAGCTGTTTCGAAGCGCTGTTGGCCCCGCCGCCCGATATGCCGGACAAGAAAATCGTGCTGGTGGCCGCCGCTGCTTTGCTCGACCGCAAAAAACGGGTTCTGGTTGCACAAAGACCGGAAGGCAAAGCCATGGCAGGACTGTGGGAATTTCCAGGCGGCAAGATCGAAGCGGGTGAGGTCCCCGAATACGCCCTGATGCGCGAACTGCGTGAAGAATTGGGAATCGAGACGCGCCCCTGTGGCATGGCCCCCGTCGGTTTTGCATCGCACACATATCCCGACTTCCACCTGATCATGCCGCTTTTTGCAATCCGTGTCTGGAACGGAGAGCCAACCCCCAAAGAAGGCCAATCCCTGCAATGGCTGGCCGTACAGGAGCTTTACAGCCTGCCGATGCCCGATGCCGACAAACCCCTGATTTCCCAGTTGGAAGCCATGCTGTAATGGGGCTATACTCTCCCCATGTACCGTTCGATTTATGACCTGAAAGATTTTTACAATAGCCCGAGCGGGCAGTTGGTTGCCCGTGTGCTGCGCCCCCAGATCCGCTCATGGTGGGAGAGTGTCAAAGGGCAGCGCGTCGTGGGTATCGGCTATGCCCAACCCTATCTCGATATGTTTCTGGACGAAGCCGAGCGGGTGATCTCGATATCGCCCGCTGGACAGGGGATTTACCCGTGGCCCGATGCCGAACATAATCTGGCGGCGCTGGCCGAAGAATCCGAATTGCCGCTGGAAACCAATTCGGTTGATCGTGTTCTCTTGATCCACTCTCTCGAATATGCCGAACTGCTTCGCTCGAATTTGCAGGAAATCTGGCGTATCCTCAAAAGCAATGGCCGTTTGATCGTGATTGCCCCGAACCGCCGCGGGTTGTGGTCGCGGGCCGACTGGTCCCCTTTCGGACAGGGAACACCGTATTCTCGTGACCAGTTGCGTTTTTTCCTGCGCGACAATCTGTTTGTCTATGAACGCTCGACCACAGCACTCTACACCCCGCCAATCCGCTGGAACATCGTCAGGAAATCATTCGAAAGTTTGGAAAAATATCTACCGTGGTTTTTGCCGGGCATCGGTGGCGTGCATGTGGTTGAGGCCAGCAAACAGATTTATTCAGGCATTACCCAAACTGCCGAGTCCAAGGTGATCGTCCGCGGACGCCACGGCATTCTTCCCAACCCCGTTCCCGATATGCGCATCCGGAAATAGAAAATAAAAAGAAAAGGACATCGCAATGTATCAATCAAAATCGCTGGATGAAATCCGCAAGAAGATCGACTCCCTCGATAACCAGATTCACGATCTTTTGCTGGAACGTGCTGATCTGATCATGGCGATCTCGAATGAAAAGAAAAAAGCGGGAATCCAGATTGTCCAGCCTGCCCGCGAAGCCCGCATGATCCGCCGCCTGATTGCGCGTCATCGTGGCCCACTTCCGCAGGAAACAATTGTCCGTATTTGGCGCGAGCTGGTCAGCTCGGTCTCTCTCCTTCAAACCGGTTTGAGTGTGGCGGTATACACGCCATACGAAATTCCGGAATATTGGGATATGGCACGTGACTATTTCGGAACCGTTCTGCCGATGCAGCGCCTGTCGACGCCCGAAGCCGCCCTCAATCTGGTACGCGACGGCAAAGTGACATTTGCCGTTTTGCCATTCCCCGAAGTCTCGGACCATGGAGCATGGTGGTCACTGCTGTTTGATGTCTGCGACCGTGAAGAAGGCGTGTCGATCATCCAGCGCCTCCCGTTCGGCGACAAAGTCCATTATGATTATGACCGTTATCCGGCACTGGTAGTGGCCAAGGCCGGATTTGGAACCTCCGACGACGACCATTCCCTGATTGGCATCAGAAGTGAAGACGAAATTTCCCGTTCACGCTTGATGGAAGAATTGGAAAAAGCAGGGATCAAGGTAGAAAACCTCTACGGCACGGCGCGTCACCATATCGCCGATACGCACACCTATCTGACAGCGGATGATGAACGGCTTTTGGCATTGAAAAAAGCTCTGGAAGAAAACGGAAAAGCGCGTATTTGTTTGTTGGGCGGCTACCCGTCGCAACCAGCCTATTCGAACAAAACGGAAACCTTAGCGTAGCCTTTTACGCGACAAAAGATTTTCCTTGGGCGTTCCGGGCCAAATGATTTCCTCGAAATTGTAAAGCCGCATCGGTCCGATAAACAGGCCGCGGTGCTGGATATAAAATCCGGTTTCGAAATAGGGTAGGTTGGTGGCCGGATCGACTTTACTGACCATTTTCAGGAATCCCTTGGCGGTTTCAAGACCGCGCGGGTCTACCTTTGTGTTTTCAGCCAGACGGTCAAAAAGCGCATTCATGCCGTCAACACGGGATTCAAGTCGCAGGTCAGGTTGCAAGTCTTCGTCAACGCCCAGAATGCCGCGCCCCTGAATGCGAATATCGCCCATGCGCGCGTCGAACCCGTTGACAATCATAGGATCCTCAAGAGTTTGCCATTCCTTTATCTCGGAATAACTGGCCTGCAAAGGAGGGTATTGGGGCAGGGAAATATTTGCCGCCGCAAAATCGACATGCATCCCTTTCATCTCGCCGGAGATCATCGATACATCCATGCCGTGCGGCAATTCGAAATAGAGAGTAAGGCCCGACAGAGGAAACCCGATAATTTGCAGTTCGGGAATGTTGAACGCAATGCCGGGATCGACCGTAACAACACCGGAAAATTTGACTTGGGGAGGTCCGGGAAATCCGGTGACCTTGGGTTTTTCACCGACGATGACAACATTCTCCATTTGCGGCAGGTTGGCCCAGAACGCATCAATATGGGCACGCACATTTTTAGCGACCAGAAACCACATGGCCGAATAGATAGCCGAGACCAAAAGTGCCGCACCGAGAATAATTCCGCCAACGACCTTTAGAAATTTTTTCATGCGCCACCTCTTGCTTGAAGAGCTTCCTGAACCAATTGCGTGGAGGCATGCTCCAGTTTATCCTTCAGTTCGGCCATAACCTCCGGCCCCTTTCGGCCTGCGGGAATGGGGGGCAGAAATTCAAAAACGACCTTGCCCGGATATTTAAAGAAAGCGTTTCTCGCCCAGAAGGCGCCGGTGTTCATGGCTAAGGGGACAATCGGAACCTCCGCCGCATCATACATACGAATAATTCCGCCTTTGTAAGGTTTATCATCTACCGTGTCGTTGATTGAAACGCGTGTCCCCTGCGGAAAAATAATGATGGGGCGCCCTTGCTCGACAGCATGCTTGGCCCCTGCGACAATTGACTTCATACCCGTTTCTCGCGAAGCTCGATCAACAAAAATCATATCTGACTTGATGGCCAGCCATCCCCAGATCGGCAGCATCTTCAGTTCTTTTTTCATCACAATCGCCGGATCGCCGAACAAAATATGAAGCTTCAATGTCTCATAGGCAGAGTAGTGCTTTGCGGCAATGAGATATGCGCCGGACGACGGAATATTCTCGCGTCCTCGCACTTCGTAATCGAGCCCGAGAATATATTTCTCCGTCCAGTACAGTGTGCGGAAACAGAAGGTCAGAATCTTGATAAACAAAGGACGCGGCAACAGCATCACGGGGATCAGTGGAAAACATAAGACGCTCATCAATCCGTAAAACACGATATTGAATAGAATTTGCCTGATAAAAAGAATCATGAAGTCTTACTCTGCATGGGGGGTGGAATAGGTTCGGTTTCGTTGGGATAAATTACGATCCGGTAAACGCTGACCAGAAACTTGTGATATTCGATAAAGGAGGTGCGCCAGTAGATGGCCTGCAACGGTGAAAAATTCTGCGGCCTAACCGGATAGGGAACCAGAGCGATGCCCGATAACGCATGGCGGAATTCCAGCAACGCCCGCGGCATGTGATAGTTGGACGTAATCACATAGGCCGAGCCGATATGGTTTTTCACGACCCACGACCGCGCTTCGATGGCGTTACCGATGGTGTTTCCCGCCTCATGCCCCAGTGTTACTTTCTTTTTGGGAATATCGCCTTTATATCCCCACAAAGTCATCAGGTCGGAGAGTTTGACATCTTTGTGAACGCCGCTGACCAACAAAAAATTCACCTTGCCGGCCGAAAGTAAATCAAGTCCTCGATCAACGCGATTGGTTCCGCCGGTCAGGACAATCGCCGCATCTATCTTGTTCGATGTTTGCGGAGCTTCCATGATGTTAATTGTTCCGCTGAAGACGATAAAGCCAGCGACCCAGAAAAACAGGGGGACGCCGACGATAAACATCAGGGGCGAAAAGATGAATTTCAGAAACCTTAACATGGGGGGCAGATTACGGCATTTCGCCAAGGACGCGCAAGGAGGTAATCCGCGCGGAAACCAAGCCGATCACGATCAATAAACAGGGAACAGCCGCAAAAACGAGCCATTCCGCCCCCTGAAGAGTAAGTTCAGGAACCGTTCCGGGGTTCCGCCGCGCCAGAAAAAGGAAGAAGCCGGCCACGGCAAGACCGGCCACCGCACCGAGGGAAGACCCCTTAAGAGATTGCATAAGAATGTAACGGACAAACTGGCCGGTGATATAGCGGTCCGAGGCCCCCATAATATGCAGCAATTCCAGCTCGCGGTGATGGATCGCCATTCGCGACCGGACCGCTCCCGCGATCACCACCGCCGTGACCATCATAATCAGAATGAATACAGCCAGAGCAGTTAATTTCAACCCGTGGGCAAGTTTCATGAGATCGGCCAGCCAGTCCTCATGCGCATCGACGCGGGCATCGGGGATGATCTTGCGTGTTGTCGCCGAAATATCTTTTATCAACTGAGGCGTCCGCTCGGAAAAGGAAACGGTTACAAGCTTGGGAACTGGAAGATCGTCCCAGATGCTCCCTGCATCGCCCAGCCATGGCGACAAAAGATCCTGCATGTCCTTTTGGCTCAAAAGCTTAGCTTCTTCAACACCACTAATTTTTCGAAGCCCATCGAGAAGTTTGGATACACTTTCTTCCGAAACATTCGGGGCGGGAATTTCAATGGTCAGAGTGTTTTCCAAACCGGAAGTCCACGCATGGGTCATATGCCCCAACGACAGGTTGGCAATCGCCGCCAGTAAGGACAGAAACGTCATCAAACCCGTTAGAATAACCAGAAACTCGGTCCCCAGCTTGAGGTGGAGAGGAACGTCATATCCGGCGCCGCCCCGCGATGAGATGGCAAAAACCTTAAACGACATGCGCGGCCTCCACAGAGGAAGAAGTAGCGGGATCGAAAACTTTCAGATGTCCACTTTCGAGGATAAGGCGGGGGTGGGGTAGGCGTTCGAGAATTTGCAGCGAGTGGGTGGCGATCACAATCGTCGTCCCCATTTTGTTGAGTTGCTCGAATAATCCCATCAACTTCATGCCGATTTCATCATCAAGGTTTCCCGTCGGTTCGTCCGCCAGCAGCAAACGCGGATTGGTGATAACCGCGCGCGCAACGGCAATGCGCTGTTGTTGTCCACCGGAAAGAGTGGGGGGAAGGCGGTGCATCGAATCGCCCAGACCGACCCAGTCCAGCAACTCTTCGACATGATCCTTGATTTTCTTTTCGGGAACGTCGTTGATACGCAACGGCAAAGCCACATTGTCAAAAGCCGACATGTGGGGCAGCAAACGGAAATCCTGAAACACCACGCCGATCTTGCGCCGCTCTTCCGACAAAGCAACCCTGTCGAGAAGATTGGTGTTATGCCCGAACGCTTCGACCATTCCCCGCGTCGGACGCCGCCCGAGATAGAGCAAAGACATAAGGGAGGTCTTTCCGGCCCCGCTGGGACCGCACAGAAAATGGAACGATCCGGGAGCCAAAGTGAACGAAATATCGCTCAAGACCTCCGGTCCGATTCCATAACGCAGCCCTACATGCTCAAATTTAATCATTCAGACAATAAACCCTGCTTGCTCAAAGCGACTCAGACACTTATTATCAAACTACATGAAGCTGTTATAGGTTTGAAGGCATGATTTTAAACTGTCCCGAATGCGCGGCAAAATATATGGTAGCCACAGACACGATTGGCGAGAGAGGGCGCGATGTCCGCTGCGCCAAATGTGGCCATATGTGGCACCAGAAATCTGAACGGGATTCGCTGGACGACTTGATTACCAGAATCCAGTCAGAAGAGATGGATGAGATCGCGTTCGGTGAAGACGGCAGAAAATCCAAAGTCAAAGAAAAATCGGCTCCGGGAAAATCCCTGAAAGAAAAGCTGGCACCGGTATTCGCCAAAGTCTCCTCTTTTTTCCCGCAGTTGGGCGGTAAACTCCGCATCGGAATCACTCTTAAAAAGCCTGATAATTTTAGCAAGATGCTGAAAAGCGCCGGAGCGGGCGCGCTGCTGTTTTTGATTT
>Ga0116142_10002428_pt1 | contig 20171 bp, 21 predicted proteins | sample AD_UKC033_MetaG_FD_89785 | JGI IMG/M metagenome (GOLD analysis project Ga0116142, IMG submission 89785) | Active sludge microbial communities of municipal wastewater-treating anaerobic digesters from USA - AD_UKC033_MetaG | ecosystem: Engineered > Bioreactor > Anaerobic > Digestate | place: USA... | reverse complement strand
TGTCACCAAATAAATACTGGTATAGAAAAATATCAAATTGCTCTTTTAAAAAACCTTCTGCATCCTTGTGTATGAAGTAGTCCACTTCATTTTGTTTTTTATAAATCTGCTGTGCCTTTTTAATTGTATTTTCTCTTACAGTTAAGTTCAAAAGTTTGTTATGCTTTGCCCAAACTTCTAAGTCATCAAGATTACTAATGGCAAATTCAACTGTAACAGTTTTAGTCAGGTCAGCATTGTTTGTAATAAGCAAAGCACTTTGAAGTTGCTTTGTTTTTAAACCTTCTCGGCTTAAACCATTGTCACGGTAAACAATATTTGGGTTGCTCTTATCGCCAAATTTCTCGGAAAGGTGTTTGCGTATTTCATCTGGCTTGTCAAGTTTCAAATATTCTTTTAATCGTTCCCATTTTGCCTTGCTGTTATCTTCGTAAACAACTTTAAATGTTACGCTGTCGGCTGTAATTTGAGTTGCCCAGAATTCTAAATTCTTTTTCTCATTATTTTTTTGATGCTCTATTTGGCTTGCATCAAAATTGAAAGTCAGCCCGTCAACTTCAAGATTTTGTAAGCTGTTATAATTCGCTTCACTTTTTACATAGTAAAGGCGTTGTGTTTTCCAAAATAGGCTTACATCTTCTCGTTCGCTGTATACTTTTTCGTAAAGGTTTTTATGAAACGGTGTTTGGCTAAAATAAGGAGTTCCAGTCTCGTTCAGATAACTTTCAAAAAAGGTATAGAGTTTTTGAAATGATTCTTCACGGGCAGCAGTGTCGTGTCCAAAAGTGTCATTTACTTCCTTTTCAATGAATGGCTTTACTTGTGCAAAGTATTGACTTTTCAGTTTCATCAGGTTTACATAGCCGCTTTTTCCTTCAATTTTTTGACCTGCTTCGCCAATGAATATATTTTCGAGTGCCGAATAAAATTTCTGTTCGTTTTTCATTTCTGTGATTTACGCTTTGTTTTTTGATGCTTGATTTGTTCTTCCGCAATTTGCATGGCTTGCAATGCCAGTTCTTCTTCGCCAACTTCTGCCACAATTTTGTCGCTTAGGTAGAGTAGGAGCAATTCCTTCTCATCATATTGATAAATCTTTGCCAGTTGCTTAACTATTTCTTTGGTTAGTCTCCTTTCGCCTCTCTCCATTTTACTCAAAATAGCAATATCAATATCAAGTATAGCGGCAACTTTCCGCAATGGCATTTGATTTTCTTCTCTGAGTTTTCGGAGTTTTTCTCCAATTTGTTCGTTTGACATTTTTGTCTTTGACTATTTGTGTCAAATGTATGAATATGAAATGAGTTATCCATTTGATTTTGCCCCAAAGTTTTCAACAAGTCACGAAACTAATTGCGGGTGGGCAAAGTGGCTCTTTTGCTTTTGGCTTCGGGTTGGATTTGTGGGTTGGCAGCCAAAAGCAAATGTGCCACTGTGGGTAGGCATAAAATTTTTTTTTAAAATGTGCGGTGGGGAAAATAAAAAATACAGAAGCGTTGGCATTGAGTGTCGGCTTACACATTGTCAGCTTGAAATTTGGTCTGAAAACGGTCACCTGTCAAAATGGTTTATCTGTGTTAATTCGTTTATGTTTTAGTCGTCTGTTTCTGTCGTATTGTGTCGTCAAATAGGCTTACTGCTAACGGGAAAGGGCTTGACGACAGTAGCCGTTGTGCGTTGGTTTTAGCGTTGGCAGGCTATTTCGCCAAACCCATGTTAGCGGTTCGGGCTTCTGTTCTTTTCGTCATAGTTGTCGGAATTGTTCAGAGTTAATAATGTTTTGAAGCAAGCTGTATGAAGCAGAAGGTGCTGTCCGTGAAGATGGATGATAGAAGTCAATTACTTTGGCGTTTTTGTGTCTGCCGATTGCAATTCCATAACCACTATTAACCCAATTTACTTTTGGAAAAAGTCCGTTGCGAAGTTCTTTCCACGAAGTCCCTGTAATAATAATGTCTGGTGAAATGATGTCAATTTGTTGATGCAAAAAGTCAAAGTTTTTTTCTAAATGCTCTATCATTCGGTCGTATTCAGAGTTACCAAGTCCGCCCGACTTTTTGATGTTCATAAATGCTATACTTTGGATTGCTTTATGAGCAGAACCCTTTTTTGCCCAAATGTCGTCATACTGCGGAAAACTGTTAAGAAGTCCGTAGCTCCATTCAGAAATGCGATAAGAAAAGGTATAAGCAATTTCTTCACGCCACCATTCTCTATAGTCGCCTGCGTCTTGGTTTGGGTTGTTTGGCTCTTTAGCAATGAATAAAATTTTTGTCGGAGCAGAGAGGAATTGTTGCTCGTCCACAATGCCGTCTTTAACGAACTTGCCTTGATATTCGGGAATAGCTTTTTCCCACCTGTCAAAGAGGTCGTTAAGTAAATTTGTCTTGTTAGCTACTATCTGATTAACCAAGTCCACCTTGAATTTCAATTTTTTGTTGGTTGCCACATTTTGAACAACGAAATGATGATGATGTTTTAGAGCTTGCAGTTGAAGGAGCAGTCATTGTCGTTGTGCTGCTACTCACATTCCCACATTTCTCGCATTTTTGTTTGTAAGAAATTCGCAGTCCGTCCTTTTTTACGATTACTGCTCCTTGAAGTGCTGTTGGCATAAATGTCGTTTTTATTTTTTGTCTGCCTACTCTGGTCGGTTTTCGGCTTCCCCGTTTTTGGTCGAGACTGTCGTCCAGCCTGACCGCTAACGTTTTGGGTATTGCCGAAGGCGGGGCGTTTCCGCACTACTGTTCATTTGAAAAACTAAAGTTGAACCTTGCACAAATGTCCAATCGAAGCCGTTCAGCCCCGCTTTTGGCAATACCTTGTTAGCTGCTGCTATTTCTTGTTCTTTTTTATTGATTGTCTTACTAAACTTAAAATGTATTCTAAATTGTCGTCTGAGTTTATTTGTATTTCATAGTCGCCATTTCCCCAATGTCCTGTCTGCGAAACATCTCGGCAAATTCCTTTTGGGTCGTCAAGCTGTCCGTGTTGTAAGTTGAGCCACATTTTTAGTCCATTTTTTTGCAAACGAATGTCCACGACATTTGTGTTGGCAACAAAGGCAATGTAAAGTTTTTTCGGCTTAACTTCTAAGCTGTCAAGATTGAGGATTGCGTTTTTGAATTTTTCATAAAGCTCTTTGGTTTCATCTGACATACCGTCCAAGTGTTCTTGCTCGGTAAATACTTTTATTTCCCGTGTTACTTTTTCAATTGTTTCGTCTTGTCGACTGATTGTCTTAACGCTTTCCTGTGCACCCGATGTCTGAATTTGATTGTAGTTAATTGTCTTATTGTCGTATCGTTTAACTTCCCAAAGTTCAATTGGCAAGTCTTTGAAGTTTATCGCCTCTTTTTGATATGTTGTGAAACCTGGTGAAACGAAAATAACTCGTGATTGCGACCAATCAATGTCGTCACGCTTCAAAGTGTCTTTGTTGTTTTCGTTATATTCAAGTATGAAGTCTGCTTTGTTGTTGAGCATTAGTGATAAATAAGCGTAGCCTTGGTCAATTACACTAAAATTTTTATCTCGCTTGTATTCAATGATTACAAAACTTGATGCGTCTTTGTCAAACGCTAATGTGTCAATGCGAAAATTGCCGATTGAAAATTCAGAACGAACGAAGTTAAGTCCGAAAATGGTCTGCAAATTTTGTTCTGTCAAAGTTTGGATTTCCTTTTCAAGTTTGAAAGGCAATTCCTTTATCTGGTCAAGTTTGTCTTTGTTGTCTATGTTAAATAAAGCCATTTCGTTATAATGTCGTTGTCTTGTTACGGTGTCTGTTATAGTTGCAGCTAACGTTTTGCGGGCTTGCGAAGGTGGCGATTTTAACCACAAAATTTCATATGAAGAACCGCAGTTCAATTATACGATAAATTGTCATACGAAGCACGTTACCGCCACTTTTGCAAGCCCGCTGTTACCGGATGCCCTTCTGTCTGTCCGTAGTGGTGAAGTGTCAAGTCTGCGGGCACTTTGTCCCAAGAGATTTACATTAGAAGCACTTGTCTGTCCGGTTATGCACTGAACCCGTGCGGTGGCAGAAAAAAAATAAAAAAATAAGGGAGGAAAAAATTCTTCTTGGGTGGCAGAAAAGCACACTCTTTTTGCAAACTTTGGTTTGAGCGTGGGCTTGAAGCGGTTTGCAAAATGTGTGTGCTTTTGCGGGTGGCTATTCTTACAAGTTGAATATTTTGTTCGGATGAAGCGGAAAGTCATCTGTTATCAAAGCGGAAATAGTTTGTCCGTTACTGTTGTAAAGAACTTTAAATCTCGCCTTTATTGAAACAGTTTCATTAACAGCATAGGGTTTTGTTGTCAAAAGCGAAATGGTGCATTTACCGTCTGTAAGTTCGGTGTAAGAGATTGAGAAAAGTCCTTTGCTTTTAGTTACTGTCACTTTTTCCAAGTAAACAAGTGAGTCAGCAAATACTGATTGATGTTCGTGTAAGTCGCAAATGGTGATGGAGGGTTGGAAAAGTCGGGCAAAAAAGTCTGTTCCATTGCACCCTGTCAGGAAAATGGTTGCCAGTCCAAGCAAAGTCAAAGTGTATCTCATGTCGCTAAAAGTTCTGGTTGATAATTGTCTTGCCGTTAATAATTATGGTAACATGGCTATTACCAGAACCGGAGACATAAATGCTTGTGCCGTTGTTTGAATAGTTGAGATTGTATGTGCTATTCTGATTTTGATTCCATGTAGGCGTTGTATTAGGAATTGTCTTTGGCACAATCGGTTTATCGTTATTGAAAGCATAGATGTTGTCCGGCTTTGGTGGAGTAGTTCTGTTGTATGAAGCCGTCTTGCGAATATCAAGCAATGTTGCGCTATTATTGCTGCTTAATGTGGTCAGTTGTCCAATCTTCCAATTGGGTTGTGATGTTTCAATGAAGGAGTATTTCTTTCCGTTGTGAGTGTAGTAGCCTCCGCAATTATCACAGGCAACTGCTGCTGCCATGTGTCCGGGTAGGTTTACCATAATTGCGTCAAATCCAAAAGTCTTTAGCAGTGCGACTAAGGCGGCAGCCTTGTCCTCGCAGTCGCCCTTTTGTTCTACCAAAGACTCAATCGGGTATTTCGGATATTCATAAATTGTCGGGTCGGGAGTATATATAATCGTTTGTTGCACAAAGGCAACAAGGTATTCTACCAGTTTAATTCCGGTATAGCCAAGGTCGGCTGCATCTTCATCTAATTTTGCAGCAACCTGTTCAAGGTAGCGATTGGTGTTGTGTTGCGTGGCATATTCAGCATAAGGGCTTGCCTTTGATAATGAGCGATAGTAGTTATAGTCGCTCGTTTGAAAAGTCAATGTTTGAGTGAATTTATATCCTCCGTAATACCAAATGTATGTTCGGCTTATTTGGTTTGATGAAGAAGTGTTGCCCCAAGATTGGGCTTCTGCTTTCCCCGTGTTGAGAAAGCAGATTAGCCCGATTAAGAATGAATGTATTAGTATCGTTATTCTCATGTTCAAGTGAATTGATGGTGATAAAATCATTTATTAGCCGTTAAAATGTATTCCTGAATTTCTCTTTGGCTGTCGTATGCGTAAGCATGAATTTTAGCTCCGGCATCTTTGAAAAATATCTCCCAAAAAAGGCGGACATTCTCAATCTGCCTGTTGGCATAGGGTCCCGCTTCGGCTGTTGAAGTAGCTCCATAAATGAAAATGTTGCAGCCGCTCAAATCAGGTATTTTGTTGATGGCTCTCAGGTCTTCCAATTTCTTGTAAACCTGCTCAGAGGTAAATTTGCCCATTTGGGTAAAGTCGAGGGTTTTCTCCCTGTTCTCATTTACCATGTCCGAGAAAATGATAATGTTGTTTTGATATTCATAATTTTCATTGCCCTGAGCATCATTCCCGATTTTGTCCCAAGTGGTTTTGTAGCTCTTTTCGTGGCAGATGAGCGATGTGCATTCTTTCAGCGCATTGATTATATCCGTATAGCTTCCGCATGATTTGCGTTCTGCTCTTTTTTGGAGAATGGTATTTTTGAGCATTGCCTGAATAGAATCAGTCAGGAATCTATGTCGTCTGGCATTGATGGAGTCTTCCGCATGATTCAGTCCGTCAGTTGTCTTGGCAAAATCCATTTTGGCAAGGTCAAGGTGAAAGACCCTTTCAGATTGGGTCATGCTGCATTCATCAATAAATTGAATGGTCAGGCGGTCTTTTCTTCCAATGTGTGGAAGAATATTATGCTCAATGATGCTGATGTATTTGTTTATCAGTTCCGGCTTTATGCTTCGGCTGTTGTCAATCAGCAGAATGTAATTGTTACGCTTGGTAGAGGTGCAGCCGGTCATTAAGACCAGCGCACCTGTTAAAATGATAATGAGATTTCTCATGGCTATTCAGTTAAATGTTTAGTGAGCAAATAATTCTTTAATGGCTTCATCATGCCCGTTCTTTTGGGCAGGGGTGATTATCAATTGCGGTGTTATCGCTTCATGTTGAATCGCCTCTTTCTTGTAGCGTTCTATTGCTTCAAGGATGAATTTGTCCTGTGTTTCGCAGAAATGTCCTGTAAGGTTTTCCTCCGGTATGCTGTGCTTGCGGTTATAGTTTTCCTTGTAGGTCTTAAATTCCTGATGGTAAGCCCAGCAGCTTTGGCATTCCTGTTTGAAATGTGTTTCCATGCGTTGCTCATTAGCCTTAATCTTGTTGGTCTTAGCGGCAATCAATTGGTTCAGGCGGTCAATCCTGCGGGTGTTCTTATAAGGGCTGATGTATCTGCGTTTTTCGTAAGCATAGTAGCCTGCAATAATTGGAATAAGCATTCCGGCAATCATCATGGCAGTGGCAATAATGCCGTTGCCTTCGCCTCCTTCAATTTGGATGCCTCTTACCTTGCAGATATAGTAAGTAAATGCCTCATAGCCGATAGCCATGATAAATAGAGCAATCAGCTTTCCCCAATGGCGGGGTTCTTTGTGTTCGCCTTTGTAGGGGCGTTCATGCAATAGTTGGTAAAATAAATTCTCAAATAGCGCAATGGCTATCCAAGTAATCAGGATGGCGAAAATGGTTTGGGCGGTTATTGCCAAATAGCCGCTAAAGTTGAAAAGTGCTTTAGAAGCAAAGAAGTTGAAAAATGCTTCTCCGATAATGCAGATAGAAATTATGATGTTGTAGCTGCGGATTTTTCCCTGATAGGCGGGAAATTCATCTGCATTGATAGTAGGGTGAAGCAGGCGTTCGTTAAGCTCTTTCGTAAGCTCTTTGATTTTCTCTGCCAATTGCTTGTTCTGCCTTTTAAGTTTGGCAGCAAGGTTAAGGGTGCTGCGAAGCAGCCAATTCATGCATTGCTGTGCAAATGCTTTGATGCCTTCGTGGTTCCTGAACCACTGGCGATACCATGTAATGAAAAATAAATACCTCATTGCTTTGTAGATTAAGATGATTAAAAAATATATTCATCTTTCTATGTTTTGATTATCACCTAACGATGATTATCATCTAATCTTTAAGTCAATTCAGTATTTCAAAGAACGATACAAAAGTAAAAGGCTGTAAATTACCCCCGCTTACCCTGTTGTGTTTTATCTTTCATTATCTGTTTCACAATCCAAATTTATTTGGCTTTGCATTATCCTCAATTACTCCGTTAAAAATTTTTGTTTAGCATTGTTTTCACAATCCAAATATCTATCAATTGCAATTACCCGAAATTACTTCAATAGTTTTTGGCTTATTAACCATTCCTTTTCTTCAGGAAGAAATTTCCCTTGATGAACCTTGTTAATTTCAAGACAAAGCTTAAACGACAGGGCTGTTGCACTTGACGACATTGATTTGGTTATGCCGGGGGCAAACATTTTCTTATAAATCTCTTCTGAGTATTTGCTAATGTTTTCTTTTGAAACTCTTTTGCCAATATCGGTTTTGCTAAACCAAAGTGCTAACCAAATTCTCCTGTAAATAAGTATTGGCTCTAAAATTAAAACCTTTGTTGGAACTGTAATTCCAAATTCAATTGTCAGTGTATTGTTTTTAGGTGTTGCTCTCAGATAATCCCAAATTTCGTTAGCGGTGGTTGTAATCTTTGAAAAATAACTGTCCCTTTCTTCCGAATTCCAAATTTCAATATATTGCTGTTTCAACGTCTTTAATGGTTCTCCGTTTTTCAGGATTTCCTTTGTCCATTGTGCCGAATCATCAGGCAAGGAAGCCCGCAATTGGATTGTATGCTCACACGACTCATTCAATACATCGGCAAATACTTTCCATTGTTCTGCTGTTAAAAGATTTTCCTTTTTGAACATGGAAAAACGAACACCCATGAGATTGCGGATGTGATGAACAACAAAATCCGCCTGTGAAGTAAGTGCGAACAATGCTCTTATGCCATTCTTTGAAGCAAAATCAAGTATTTCATAACCCTGCAACGGTTGCCATTGGTTCGGATTTTCTTGCTCATATAAACGCCAGTCGGAAACGATTGCAGTTATATTATTTGCCGAGTCTTTATTTATTTGTTCAATTGCTTGTTCCGCTCGGTTTGCCTGAACTATATCAAAGTCGGCTGCAAGATTCTCCACTATATTTCTTAACTCCTCTGCCTTGTCATCAATTACTAAAATTTTGTGCTTGGGTTTACCTGCTACGTTTACAAGGTTGCCCGAAGCAGTTAATTGCATATTACAAAGCGTTATAAATTGTTGCTTATCAGAAAAAAAACCGTTACTGTCGTTTGCATTTTTTCTTTGCTTCAACTTCTCTGCAAACTCATACATCTGTATTGATTGCTTCTGATATGCAGAAAGATAAGGGCTAATGCTTGTGAAAACACTATTTACATCTGAACCAAATTTTAAATCATGGTTCAACTTATCAATTACAATACCTTTTAAGTCGCAAAGCATAGTTGCCACATCGTGCAAAGCTGCATTGCTCAACGGTTCAATGCTTTCTGCCAATTTGATTAAATCGGTTTCTTTAAACGGTGTTTCCAAAAATGCAGAACCCCTGCCAAATAGAATTTTGTATTTAATTTCCTTTTCGCTTCTCTTTTCAAAATAAGTTTTGGGGACTGGGCTGTAAAAAACAATTGGTGCTTTAGATTTCTTTTCTGTTCTAATAAAGTTTGCAATATCAAAGCCGTAATTGTTACTAAGTTTCCTTCCATTCCAATTTATATGAAGGTTGATTAACCATATTAACCCTTCTATATCCTTTACGGTATTGATGCTTTCTTTTGAGTATAGTATCTCATGTGAAGAAATACTTTTAGCATCTTCATTAGTGACATGATAAATTGCTATTGGAATTTCAGACATTAAATTATTGTGTTATTGTGTCAGGTAAATTGGCAATAATATTTTTATCAGGATAGAATGAATTGTTCAATGTTTTAATTAAAAAATCAAATGATTTTGTGTTCCTATCTTTAAGAAGAAGCAAATCAACAACGCATTTTACATAAACTTTTAGATGCTCAATGCTTGGTGAAAATGGGCGATCAATATGCGTAACATCGTTTCGTATTTTATAAAGAAGTTTTCCGGGGTCACTTTCTTCTATTTGCTTATTTTTCCTTGATTTTTGTGTTTCATTACCCCATGTAAGATTCATATCTTTTTGGGGGTGATAGGTATTGATTCTGTAAATAAGTTCAATTACAGTAAATAAGTATAGTATACCTGCATAACAGGCAAATTCATCAAGATTTGTCAGATCTTCTACCGTTACATCATCAACACCTAAGCGGTTTCTTTCATACTGAAATGGTTTTCTATATTGTCTTCTTATCCCAAGAAGAGTATCAACGATAGTCTTTCTTACAATGAAATTAAGTGATTTTTCTACTTGTGTTTTAAGTGCGGTATCTGAAAAGTCAATCCTATAATTACTATCAGATTGATTGCTATTGAAATTCTTGTTTCTTTTTGAATCGTAGTAATAAAATAATTCTTTTACCCACCACTTTTCTTTCAGCAACTCATCAACACTCTTAGACTTTAGTTTCTTTTCCAAAGGCATAAACTTTTTCCAAAGTTCATCCATCCATGTCAAGTTTTTAAGTAGCAAAATCCCACTATTGAACTGCTGATATGTTTGGATTTTCTCATTTAGTTTAACATCAGGGCGTATGTCTTTAACTACCCATTTGTCAATACCCCAATCATCAAATAATTCGTAATTGTAAATTCTATTACTACTTGTTTGGAGCATCCACGGTTTGCACCTGAAAACCGATTTTGCTTTTGCATATAACTGAAATCCTGAAATTGTTTTGTAAACCGTTCTGTCCTTCCACAAATCCGAATCATGGTTTTCAGTCAGGTAAAAATCTGAAATCACGAATAAGCTATCTCTTATCCCTGAAAATAAGTCGTAACCCTCATTAGCCCTAATATTTTCTATGCTTACAGTTATTTCTTCCTTGCTGTATACATTATATTCATTTTTGCCAAAAAGTTGGTTATAAGTTTCTTTCCATTCTATTATTTGGTCATCAATTATTAGTGGTTTTTTATCTGCGTTCGTTTGAATTGGTTCTGCTCCGTTTGCTGCCCAACCGCTTAACAAATTCTCCGATGCATTATTAAATTGCGGAAATTTATTATCTAAAACAATTTTGGTTAGCTCATTTTCAAATTGCCCTACTTCATAATTACACTCCACAAACGGCAATAATTTCAACACATAGTTTTCTGGTTTTAGTTTTACTAAATCCTCTTTCGCAATAGGTGAGTAGAAGACTACTTTTAATTTATCTTGATTTCCTTCAAAATGTTTTAGCAAATAGCGGTAAATAGTTACGCCACCTTGTTGTTGTATTTTTTCTGCTCCTTTAAAAGTGCAATGACAATCAATTATAAAAATGGTATTACCACTTTTATGCTCATTTGTAACAGGCAAGTTGGCCGCATTAAAATCATAAGTAATTACAAATTTATCCGATGCTATTTCTGTATTATTTGATATAAAAATCCTTTGCATTATGACTTGCTTTTTATGTATGTGTGCAACGCTTCTTTAGCTTCCCTCAACACTTTGTTATCCATTAATGGATTTGCGGTTGCAAACGGTTCTAACAGCTTTTCAAGTTTGGGGTCAAGGCCAAGAATATAATATACATCATCAATGGTAAAATCTTCTTTGTCTAAAATGTCTAAAACTCGAAAAACATCTTTCCAATTTTCTAGTTTTGCCTCAAATGGAAATCCATTCTTTATGATTTCAGGAGTTAATCCTCCACCGCTAAACTCAAATTTTATAGAATCAACATAACGGGTATCGTTTTCAATTTCGTCTATACTATCATTTGAATGACGAAAAAAAAGCTTGCAATCATCTAAATCATCCTTAGAGGTAGTTACCTTTAGAATTTCATTCGCAATCCCTGCAAATTTGGATTGGTATTCAGCTGCGCGGGTTGTGTTGCTATCCCAAATAATAATTTTAGCCATGTTAATTTGCTTGTGTTAATTGAAATCTGAGTGTAAAGTTTTGGCAATCACATTGTGCAGGGCGACTTTTTAAATAGTCCTTATTTTCTAAATATTTCTCCAAATTGAAAATTTCTGTTGTTTCACAACAGAGTATTATAAAATTACCCTGCGCAATTAAAGGTGTGCTCAATTCCTTTATCACTTTATTGAATATGCTTCCTGTTCTTTCTTCAATAAAACGCTTATTAAAATTAGCAAGGTCAAAAGGTTTACTACCCCCAATGTCCAGGTATCGATTTTCTTTATTCCAACTGAAAGAATAATTTCCAATGCCATCAAATACATTGAGAACGTCTTCTATAAGTGCAAGGTTTACAAAGTCAATGTTGCTACTCTGACTGTCCATTAGTTTTAGTAATAGATTTTCATCCTCGTTTACTTTGTAAAATGTATAGTTAGGCAACTTTACATTGTGTTGGTTTCTTTTTTCATCATCTTTTCTAATGCGGATGAGACAGTTTTTATTAAATATATCTTGTTTAAAACACTCATTTATCTTTTCTTTAAACGAATGCCCAAATGTTTTGTAATCAATAATATTTAAAATGCTGTTTTTGTCAGAGGATTCTACTTTCAATCTTCCATGAAGTTTATCTGTTTTTGTATTTGATGAATTTATTTCAAGTGCTTTAAGAGATGTTTTCTCGTCTAGTGCTTTACATGTTTCTACGAAGTCTTTTCGTAAGTTAGTTTTGTCATGGTAAGTTTGCCGTAATTTATTTTCAAGATGATTGTTCAATAAGTTTTGCGTGGAAATTCCAGAACTTACCTTATCTGCAATAATTCTCAACATGGCTCTTTCGTCATCACTAATTTCGTTTTCCTTTTCATACCCTATTATCATAACACCAAGACATCTTTTTTCTGCATTGTTTCCTTCATCCTTAATTATGCTCGGAATATTCTCTATCCAGCCATTTAGAAAGTATGATAGAAAAGCATGTGATAGAACAAACATTACCCACTCATTAAGAGTGGTATCATTCAAATTATCATTGAAGAAAAAATACTCTTTTGTTTGATTAAGCAATTTAAATTTTGAGGCTACGATTGAAACAAGTTCTTCTAAATTCTCACAAACAAAATCTTCATTGTAAAATGTAATAGACTCGGAATTCTGAACAGTGTATATATTATTTTCCTTTTTTACTAATAGAGAGTAGCTACCTTGTTTTATAGCCTCTTCAAATTTTAGATAAACTTTTCTTTTATGAATTTCTGTGAACTGCAATACAGTTTCATCTTGCTTTTTGCCTTTAAAAATTGTCGTAATAGGAATCTCGAACGTGAGAACATCCCGATGTTGGTCATATTTTACAGTCGTATATTCTTCATCGGTAGTAATAACTCTAAAAGGAGTCGGGAAACGAAACAACTCAGAGGAAAGCTCTGCAGATTTCAAGCTGGTTGTAGAACTATCTGCTAATCCTTTGCATTTAGACAGAATATGATTTTTAAAAGCATAAAATTCATGAAGTATAAACAATTCAAAACTTCTTTCTTTGAAAGTGTTGAAGAAAAACTCGCTTTTAATTGAAGTGTCTAATTCAAAGGGGTCAATATTTTTTAAAATTGCATACGCATACGAAACAAAATCTAGATGTTTCTTCTCATACAACACAGAAGAATTTACCATTGACTCAAAGAAATCATCAACTATTTCATCAATAGAACCATAACCAACAATTGAAAAGTTGAATTTACTTAATATTTCACGGTATAGTCTATTTGTGCTAATCATCGTTAGTATCTATCTATTTTATCATATCCTAATGTAACAATTTTTTTTCCTTCCACCTTATTTGATAATTCACGAGCAAGGTATATTCCATACAATGAACTGTAGCCGAGGTTTTTAATTTCAGTATCGTGGCGATAATGATATTTCAGGGTTTCTAAATCAATGCCGGATGTATATTTTAATTCGTCAATATACTCCATAGCTAAAGGTATGTGTCTGCAATCAATGTTTGCAGCAATTAATCCAAAAACAATTTCATTTGGATTGTCTTCAAATTTTGGTCGGTAGGCGGAAATGTGAATGTCAGGATTTGTTTCCTTTAAAGCCCTGCTAATTGCCATTGTTGAAGTTCCGTTTCCCATAGCAAGTATGGCATAATCTATAGGGTAGGGAATATCTCTCTCTAATTCAAAGCCAATTCTGGAGAATACATAAGTAATTATGTCAGCTTTTTCTTCTGAATGGTTAGTGGCAAAGTAATCATCTTCTTTAAGCATTTCTCTTAACCTTCTGATACAGTCGTTTATATATCCCTTAACCCTTATGATGGTTGTTGTTGACCGTATCATTGGCTGAACTCTATTTTCCGGTAGTATTTCAGGGACAAGAATTGTCACATCAAATCCTAAAACTTCACATGCCATTGCTAATGCAATACCGGAACTCCCACTTGTAACTTCTATTATTTTAGTTTCCCTGGGTGTAATTAAGCCCAACACTTCGCAGATAAACAAATGCACTATCCAAAATCTTGAATAGTGATTGTTGCCCATCGCATTGGTGTATTCCATTTTCAAATACAGTTGGTTATTGTTGGGAAGGTTCAGTTTGTAACATTCTGAATCACCCACTCCAAAATATGCCTTTCTGTATTCTCCAACTCTTTCACTGCCTAAATCATTGGGTAATTGAAAAATGTCATTCAATTTATTGTTGCCCAGCAAAAACTGTTTTAAGTCAGGGCGTTTGCTCAACTCCCGATTTACAGTGGACATTGTTTTTAATCTATACTCAAGTCGAATCATACTATTGATTGTATATTTCAGGTTTACCGTCCTTAATAATTTTAAAAACTATTCCAACTTCAACATCACCATTTACGAAATTTACTAAGCCCGTTGCCCCATCAAAACCTTGCTTGTTTCTAATAAAATCAGCTATTTTAGGTGCATCATATCCTTTGTTTTCAATGCCCTCCTTGATAAGATAAATGGCATCATAAGCATTAGCATTAACCATTGTTGGTTCAACAGTGTATTTGGCTTTAAATTTCTTGAAAAAGTCAAACACTTTACTTTTGGTAGAATCATTTGGGCTGTATTCAGGGGTTGGCACTATTACTCCATTTGCTGTTGCACCTGCAAGTGAAAGGCAATCTGTTTGAAGAAATCCTGTATTTGAAATGATTTTAGTCGTAAGATTATTGTCACGGAGTTGCTTTATACATGCCCCCATTTCTTTGGGGTTACCCGCAAGGTAAATGCAATCAGGATTAGTTGCCTTAATTTTAAGTAAAACGGTTTTGAAGTCAGTTGCTCCAACAGTATATGTTTCTGCTGATACGATTTTGCCACCGCCATTCTCAAATGTTTTTGAAAACTTTTCCTTAAGACCAGTTCCATAATCACTATTTACATAAATGATGGCTGCTGTGTTTGCTGAAAATTCACTTCTTGCAAATTTTGCCGCTGAAACGGCTTCTGCTATATCAGATGGCCAGTTTCGGGCAAAGCTCTTGCTTATACCCGTTAGCTTTGGGCTTGATGAAGCAGGAGCGAACAGGAATGCATTATTTTGTTCAACTACTGGAATCATGGCTTGTGTTGCATTACTTGAAATTTCGCCTATTAGGATTTTACTTCCATTTACAGATATAAGTTGTTGTGCATTCGTAACAGCAGTTTTTGCATCGCTTTTAGAATCAAGATATTTTATTTCAATCTTTTTGCCTTCAATACCTCCAGCATTATTTATTTCGTCAATGGCTAAATCAAGCCCTTGTTTAACTTGCTCACCATAAACCGCATTTGGACCAGTGAGGTCAAGAGTTGAACCGATTTTAATTGTCTCAGATGAGTTGTTGCAACTGCTTAAAAGCAATACACTTGATGCAATCGCTATAATGAATTGAAAAAACTTATTTGTCATTTTATTTTGTTTTAGTTATACAAATGCGTGTTTAAAAAATTGTCCTTTAGAAATTCTGTTTTCGGAAAACTGTCATACATTTTTCCTTCTTTGATTATGGCAATATGGTCAGCCAACTCAAAAGCAACCTGATAATTATGCTCCACTAATATCATGGTTTTATTTTTTTGTTCTTTCATCTTCTTCAAAAACTCAACTGCTTCTTCTACAGCTTCGGGCGCAAGTCCTGCTGTTGGTTCGTCTAAAAGCCAACATTGCGTTTGTTGCGAAAGCAACATTGCGAATGAAAGCATCTGCCTTTGTCCGCCTGAAAGATTGCCGCCTCGTTTGTCCAGGCAGTTTGCCAATGCAGGGAAGTAGGAGAGGCATTCTTCTTTAATGCTTGCAGTTTCTGTTTTGTTTTTGGCCTTTAAAGCCAATTCAATATGTTCACTCACTTTCATGGTCGGAAATACCATTCCACCCTGCACAAACCATGATATGCCTTGTTGCTTTAAGTCCCATGTATTTTTGTTGTTTAGCTTCATGCCGTCAAAGGTAATGTCCCCTGTATTATCCGTAATTATCCTTGCAATGGTTTTGAGCAAAGTGCTTTTACCGCAGCCGTTTTGCCCAATCACCGCCAACACTTCGCCTTTGCTTACAGAAATGGAAATGTTCTGCAAAACGGTTTTATCGTTGTAGCCGGAACTAAGGTTTTCTATGTGGAGCAATTCACTCATGCAGTTGCTATGTCGTTTATGGTGTTAATTTTTCCGTCTTTCATTTCAATGTGGCTGTCGGCAATTGCCAACGCTTTGTTGATGTTGTGTTCAATGATTAATAAAGTGATTCCTTCTTTTTTCATTTGTAAAATCATGCTGCTGAATTGTTCAATGGTCTGTGGGTTAAGCCCTGCAAAGGGTTCATCCAACAAAGCCAATTGAGTTCCGTTCATGGCAATCATGCAAAATGAAATAAGTTTTTGTTGTCCGTAAGAAAGTTCTCCGGCTGTTTGGTTGCTCAAATCCTGTAAACCAAATTTTGTGAGTAGGTCAAAAGCTTTTTGCTTTAGTATTTCATCCTCTTGTCTTGCTGTTTTTGATTTGAAAATGAGATTGACAAAACTGTTTCCAATGTTGTGATGTGCTGCTGAAACTAAATTTTCCCAAACCAACAGATTTTTAAACAGTCGTGGTTGCTGATACAAACGGATAATTCCTAATTGAGAAATCTGCAAAGCAGATTTTGTTTCAATGTTGCTTCCGTTGAAAGTAATTTTTCCTTTTGTTGGTTTTTCTAATCCTGTAATGAGATTGAACAAAGTAGTTTTCCCTGCTCCGTTTTCGCCTGTGATAAGCACAATGCTATGCTTGTCCACAGCAAACGAAACATCTTTGACTGGTGCAACACCGTCAAAAGATTTGTTCAGGTTTTCTATGTTCAAAATCTCATTCATTGAATTAAATATTTACCAAAAATCCCTTTGGGTTTAAAACGAACAATCAGCACCAATAGTAAACCGAACAATATCATTCTCATGTTAGCTGCAATGCCGTCAGGCATTTGCATAAATTTTAAAAGTTCGGGTAACAGAATATAAATGACTGCACCGGTAACTGGTCCAATTATTCTTCCAGCACCGCCAATTAAAACAATGCTTAGAATTAAAATGGATTCATCTAAATTGAATGAAGTCGGGTCTATGTATGTGGTATATGTTGCGTAAAGCGTTCCTGCGATTCCTGTAATAACTGCCGAAAGAATAATGCTGATACGTTTGTAATGGTTTGGGTTTTTACCCAAACTCAATACTGCAATTTGGTCGTCTCTGGTTGCCTGTATCAATCGGCAGATTGGAGTTTTCAGAAACCAGTTGTAAAATAGAATCACTACTAAAACCCAAGCTCCACCGAACAAAGCAAAACTGCCGGGCGTGTTTATTTTTAATTCGAAAATTTCAGGATTTGAAATTCCTGAAATGCCGTATGAACCATTTGTTACAGGAATCCAGTTGTAGGCAACGGAAAAAAAAATGATTTGAAGTGCCAACGTTGCTAAACTAAAATAGAGGTCTCGCACTTTTCCTGCAATAAAACTGAAAACCAAAGCAGCCATAATACAAGTGAGCATTGCCAACGGCAATGCCAACCAATATGAGCAACCAAATTTTGTAATTGTGATTGCTGCCGTATAAGCTCCAATGCCATGAAAAACTGCCTGTGCCAAACTCAACAAACCTGATAAACCAACTTTCTGATTTGCACTTATTGCAAGCAGAATGTAGATTTCAAGCATTATTAATATGTGGAGAATATAGTTCATGCTCTGTCTTTCCTAAGGTTGTAACTAATAATGCCTTCCGTTCTAAATAAAATCACCAACAATAAAAGAAGAAATGTAATCCCATCTCTCCATTGTGCGTTTAGAAACCATTCAACGGAATTTTGAAGTATTGTCAATGCGATTGAGAAAGCAATAATTAATAACACATTTAACCTTGAAACAAGGATTGTAACAACTGCTGCTGTCAATGTGATGCCCATACCGGCTTGCGGGTCAATGCCAACTTCTAAAGTTTTAAGTATGGCAGCGATGCAGGTCAACACACTTCCGGCAATAAAAACTTTTACCCTTTCTTTTTCTGTGTTGATGCCAAAAACTTTGCTGATAGTTTCATTGTCTGAAACGGCTTGCAATGCCAAATTTGATTTGGTGAGTTTCAGATAAATAATGAAAGTGGCGGTAGCCACAATTCCAATTACTGTTTGAATCATTTGAACTTTGGTGAAAATGATATTGCCCAATTCAAATGAACCTGAAAATGAATTTTCAATTGTCTTGTTTTCGTTTCCGAAAAGCAAAGCCAAAATATTTACGATTACCACATACAAACCCATTGATGCAATCAATGAAATACTTTGGTTGGATTGTTTTTTATTGAGAGGTAAGTAGATTGTCTTTTCAACAACCCAAATCAGTATTGCTACAACTGCAATTGCGAAAGCAAATGAAGCAAACCAGTTGTTTGTCTTTGTCAGCATCCACCAACAAGCGAATGCACCTGCTACATAAACGCCTCCATGTGCAAGGTGAAACACTCTCGTTACCCGGAAAATGTAGGTAAAGCCAATAGCTACAAGACTGAGAAGTAGTCCTGAAACGATGCTGTTTATGAGTATTTGTAAAGCTGTTTCCAAATCGGCTGCAAGTTCGGGTTTTACTGATTATCCGAAATTATCCGGTTTGGTGGTTTTGATAAAGCGTTGGGAAATTGCTCTCTTTTGACTTTGCCTTCGGGTTGGCTTTGTGCGGTTGCAGGCAAAGGCAAATGTGAGCAATGTGGGTGGCAATAGAATTTTTTCGTGCGGTGGCAATTTTTTTTATTTTTTTTCTTGAAGCGGTTGCCTTTGGAAGCGGTGTCGGTAGTTGTCCAAAGTCGTCCAAAAATGTTGTCAAAGTTTGTCTGTTTAATGATGGTAGTGTCGTCAAATAGGGTTTCCGGTAACGGTTTTGCGCTTGGCGCAGTGGGGGACTTAGAAGCACTAAACTGTCAACCTGCACCAAAGCTAAATAGAAGCACGAACTTTCAATTTTGCTCGTCACCCCCCATTGCGCCAAACGCATGTTATAGCCAGTGGTTCTTTTCATTTGTCGTCTGAACAAGCGTGCCAACAACGGTTTTCACAGTCGTGCCAACACTTCATTTCATTATCTTCTCTTGCCATTTCTTCTCCGAAAGTTTCAAGGTATCGGTCTTTGGTTTGATAGAAAGAATTTTTTAAGTCTATTGCATCTTGTTCTCCTCGCATACCGAAGTAAGGAAAGTGGTGTAAGTAATGACCGAACATTGTGTCGCAGTCTTTGTGATAAGCCCTTGTGTCAAGTATGTGATAATGCCAAACTTTGTCCATAATCTTGTTTGGCACAATTCCTTTTCCATACTTTTTACACAAGTGCAAATAGCGTTTGTATTCTATTTCTGCACTGTCGCATTGTTCGTGTGTCCAGTTTTCTCCTTCTTCTGGTTCACGAAGTTTCATCTTAACCATTTCAAGGTCAAGGTCAGCGATTACAGGGTCAATGCCCTTTTGATTGATTAGGTAAGAAACTCTTTCTACGCTAATCGGGTCAGGATAAATTAAAACTGTCTGTTCCATTTTGCGTTATTTTTTGATTTATGAATTATTTGCTGTTAGCCAAAATCTTTTTAGGAAACGGTCTTTGCTTCCTTCAATTGGTGTCCTGCCGTGAAAAATTCTGTGATTGTCCACAACAAGAATGTCCCGCTCTTTTAAGTTTAATCTAATTGGTTCTGTCTGTTTAATTAGTTGCTGAAATTCAAGCATAGCAGGATTTTGCTTGTCTTCATTTTTTACAAGCCAAAATGAGTAGTAAAATTTTCTTTTTCCGTTTTCGTCTGTCGCAACGAAAGGATAACTCTCTTTGTCGTCAGGGAAAATTTTATGTTCAAAAAGTTCTATTGATTTGAGTTGCTCTTTATGTTCGTCTGAAAGTTGGTTGTATATTTTTTCTGCGTCCATCAAAATACTGTCGCCACCCAAATCGGTCTGCTTGTAACAATACCAAATTATGTATTTGGCTTTATGGTGGTCGGTATGATAGTCAAGTCCACGAGCAGAAGTTACCATTCCTTTGCTTTCAGGTTTTACAACAACGTCAGTAGTGAAAATAACCTGTCCCAACGAATGTATTAACTCGTTTAATTGCTCTTCGGTCTGGTCAGTCAGGTGAAGAAAACCGTTGTCTAAAAGTTCTTTTGTCACGCTGTTAATATGTTGTGTTTCTGTCGTCATACCATTGGCTATAACTCAT
>Ga0116142_10002426_pt1 | contig 20184 bp, 17 predicted proteins | sample AD_UKC033_MetaG_FD_89785 | JGI IMG/M metagenome (GOLD analysis project Ga0116142, IMG submission 89785) | Active sludge microbial communities of municipal wastewater-treating anaerobic digesters from USA - AD_UKC033_MetaG | ecosystem: Engineered > Bioreactor > Anaerobic > Digestate | place: USA... | reverse complement strand
AGAATAAACCAAGGTATCTTATGGGAGTTGGAACACCCGCTAATATTTTACAAAGCATTTCGTTGGGTATTGATATGTTCGACTGTGTAATGCCGACTCGTAACGCCCGCAACGGCATGCTATTTACTTCCGATGGAATCATCAACATACGAAATGAAAAATGGAAAAATGATTTTAGTGTAATTGATGAAAACGGTACTTCTTTTGTTGATCGCTTTTACTCGAAAGCCTATTTGCGTCATTTAATGATTTCGAAAGAGATGCTTGGGGCTCAAATTGCTACTTTACATAATCTTGCCTTTTATTTGTGGCTAGTGGATGAAGCCAGAAAACATATACTTGAGGGAAGTTTTACCAATTGGAAAGAAAAAATGATCATAAAAGTTACAAATAGAATATAGCGCTATGCTCAGCTCTCTAAAAATACTTGACCGCTATATCATTCGAAAGTTCTTGAGCACTTTCTTTTTTGCGATCGGTTTAATTATTGCCATTAGCATTGTGTTCGACATTAGTGAAAAGCTAGATGACTTTTTAGATAAGAAAGCTCCACTTGGTGAAATAATTTTTGACTACTATCTAAATTTCATTCCTTATTTCGCTAATCTGTTTAGCCCTTTGTTCATTTTTATCTCTGTCATTTTTTTCACCGGAAGAATGGCAGCCAATACCGAAATCATTGTTATACTCAATAGTGGCATTTCATTCAAGCGATTTCTTCAGCCTTATCTGATTACAGCAATCTTTCTTTCGGTCGCTTCGTATTTTCTTGGGGCATACGTAATTCCACAATCTAATGAAACACGATTGGAATTTGAGAATAGGTACATTAAAAATCCTTATGTTTTAAAAACCCGAAACATTCATCGGCAAATTAGTCCGGGTGAATACATCTATTTTGAAAATTACAATACAATCGATAAAGTGGGTTATCTTTTTTCGCTTGAAAAATTCGATGCTGGTCGAATGAAATACAAAATGTTAGCGGAAAGAATTGTTTGGGACACAAGTTCATCAAAATGGACTATAGAAAATTATTATATCCGAGAAATAGAAAATGAAAAAGAAAAATTAACCTATGGTCAGCGATTGGACACCATACTGTCTTTTTACCCTGAAGATTTTAGCAAAAGAATAAACCACATTCAATCCATGAGTAATCCTGAATTGAAAGACCATATTAATGAAGAAAAAATGCGAGGCAGTGGTACAACTGTATTCGCGGAAATAGAATTATATAAAAGAACATCATATCCCTTTGCCACCATTATTTTGACTTTAATTGGTGTGGCTCTGAGCAGTCGAAAAGTAAGAGGAGGAATAGGACTACAGATTGGAATGGGGATATTGCTTAGTTTTACTTATATCATGTTTATGCAAGTATCATCCACCTTTGCAACCAATGGCACTACTCCTGCAATAGTTGCAGTATGGATTCCAAATATTGTTTTCTTACTGATAGCGCTGTATCTGGTTCGAAAAGCTCCTGCTTAAATTGCTTTTATCCTTCCCTTATACACTATAGAATCCAAATTACATTCAGGCTCCGATTCAAAAAGACCATACACTGCCGAGCCACTTCCGCTCATAGACGCATATATAGCTCCGTTGTTATAGAAATTATCTTTAATCTGCATTATTTCAGTAATTTCATTCGACACATATTCTTCAAAGTCGTTGAACAAATGATCTCTCCATTCTATAACAGGCAATTGAATAATGTCAAGCAATGAACCCCTCTTAGCATTACAGGTAATTTTGCTATAGGCCGTGGCGGTGCTTACCGAAGCTTGTGGCTTTGCAATAACGATCCAATACTTGGACAAATCGATGCTTAGCTCTTTTAAGATTTCACCTCTACCACTTATGTGATACATATTCTTATCGACAAACAGTGGGCAATCGCTACCCAATTGCAATGACATTTCTTTTATCTGATCAGAGTTAAGTGATAAATTGAATAATGAATTCAGTGCATGCAATGTAGCGGTACCATCTGCAGAACCCCCTCCGAGACCTGCGCCCGAAGGAACATTTTTGATCAAGTTGATTTGAACCGGATCCAATGAAAACTGTTGATCTAAAATTTGATATGCTTTGTAGCAAATATTTTGCTTAGCATCAATTTCTTCACTGGCATTGTATAGCACTATATGAACCTTATCCGATTTATTTGCATCGGGAAGTTTACACACCTCCAAAACATCTGTAAACTCTGTTTTCAATACGATCGATTCGATAGAATGATACAAATCTGCTCGCTTGCTCAATACATGCAAACCCAAATTAATTTTACTTCCAGGAAAGAGGATCATAGCACAAATCAAGAAAAACTATTATGAAAAACAAAGAGCCCTGAAAATCAGGACTCTTTTCTGTCGGGGTGACTGGATTTGAACCAGCGACCACTTGCACCCCATGCAAGTGCGCTACCGGGCTGCGCTACACCCCGAACAAAATATTTTTATAAATTCCTAGGGTTGTTCAGGGACCTGCATGCTGTGGAGAACTTCTACCCCGACAGGGTTGCAAAAGTATTATTTTTTCAAAAACTATATTCCAATCCCTAAATTAATTCTTCGCTATTCAACTTATATCGACTAAACACATCTTTGAGTTTGTTAACTTTGCCCTTATTCTATTGTTTTTTATTTCTATGCAAAAACTATTTCCCATTCTTACAACTATTTTTCTTCTTAGTTTTCTTCTGATTTCAAATCAAAGCTACGCTCAAAAAAAATACACTGTTAGTGGCTACGTTAAAGATGCTTCTTCAGGTGAATCCTTGTTTGGAGCGAATGTTTATATCAAAGAATTATTAAAAGGAAATTCTACCAATGCGTATGGATTTTATAGCATCACATTAAATGAAGGTTCGTATACTTTAGTAACTACTTATTTAGGTTTTAAAACCTTTGAAAAATCGATTGAGCTAAAGAGCGATTTGCGAATCAATATTGAAATGGAAACGACTGCAATCACTGGAGAGGAAGTAACCATTATTGGTGAGCGCCCTGAGGAGAAATTGAAATCGACTCAAATGAGTAAAGATGAAATGGAAGTGGAAAGTATTAAAACACTTCCTGCTTTTCTGGGCGAAGTAGATGTTTTAAAAACAATACAATTATTACCTGGTGTACAATCGGCCGGTGAAGGAAATACCGGATTCTATGTGCGCGGAGGAGGGCCTGATCAAAACCTGATATTATTGGACGAAGCAGTGGTATATAATGCTTCGCACTTATTCGGATTTTTTTCTGTCTTTAATTCCGATGCCATTAAGAATATCTCACTTACAAAAGGCGGAATCCCCGCCAACTATGGTGGACGATTGTCGTCTGTTCTCGACATCACCATGAAGGATGGAAACAGCAAATCGTATCATGGAACCGGTGGCATTGGTCTTATTTCTTCTCGCTTTACTTTTGAAGGTCCAATCGTAAAAGAAAAGTCTTCATTTATTATTTCTGGAAGAAGAACTTTTGTTGATCTTTTTATGCGCAAACCATTTATTAAAGAAAGCAATAATGCTTTTGGAAGCAGCTACTACTTTTACGACCTGAATGCCAAATTAAATTATAGCCTCTCACATAAGGATCGATTGTTTTTAAGTGGATATTTCGGTAGAGACGTTTTTAAATACACCAATCAATCCAACGGATTCAAAGCGGAAATTCCCTGGGGAAATTCAACCATTTCATTGCGTTGGAATCACATTTTCAATGACAATATATTCTTGAACACCACTTTAATCTATAGCGATTATCAATTTGAACTGGGATTCTCTCAAACCGAATTTGATCTTCGTTTTATTTCCGGCATACGTGATTATTCGGTCAAAACGGATTTCACTTATTTCCCAAACATCAAACATACCATGAAGTTTGGCTTGCAGTATATCTATCATAAGTTTACCCCCAGCACTGCTGAAGCCAGTTCGGGTGATGTGGATTTTGATACCGGCAAAACCATCAATCAATTTGCCCACGAAACTGCTGTCTATGTAAATGATGAATATGAGATCAATGATAAAATAAAATTAAGCGGAGGATTACGGATGTCATCCTTTATACAAGTTGGACCCTTTGAGCGGTTCTTACGGAATGATCAGAATCTGATTACCGATACCATAGTTTATTCTAAGGGAGAAACGGTATCCGATTATTTTAATGTTGAACCCAGAATTGCGGCCAGTTATTCCATCAATACTGAATCATCGGTAAAAGCATCATTTACCAGAGCCTTTCAGTATGCTCATTTAGCTTCTTTCTCTTCCATTTCCTTGCCCACCGATGTTTGGATTCCAAGTTCGAGTATAGTAAAGCCTCAAATTGGCAATCAATATGCCGCAGGATATTTTAGAGATTTTATGGATCATGTTTTTGAAACTTCATTAGAGTTGTATTATAAGACTCTCAAAAATCAAATCGAATACAAAGATGGTGCACTGCCTGAAGACAATGTAAACGATAACGCAGATAATAATTTAACCTTTGGTAAAGGATGGAGTTATGGAGCTGAATTATTTGTAAAGAAAAAATATGGTGCACTTAATGGTTGGATTGGATATACGCTTGCGTACACCAAGCGACAGTTTGATGAGGTGAACAATGCCGAAGAATTTTTTGCCCGATACGATCGCAGACATGATTTATCATTAGTCATGTCATATCAAAAACCAAAATCTAGATGGACGTTTGGACTCACCTGGGTTTATGCTAGCGGTAACGGAATCACTGTTCCCATTTCGAGATATTTTGTAGGAGGTGAGCTATTGTATGAGTATGGCAAACGAAATGATTATCGTATGGATGCCTATCATCGCCTTGATTTTTCTGCTACGATTGATAGCAAAAATAAAGATGTACGAAAGTTTAAATCGAGTTGGACCTTTGCAGTCTTTAACGTTTACAGTCGAAAAAATCCCTACTTCATATATTTCGATGATGAAGGAAATTTAGCGGATGGAACTTTACAATTAAAAGCAAAACAGGTTTCGCTATTTCCCATTCTACCTTCTGTAACCTATAACTTTAAGTTCTAATGAAACACATATTAAATATCATCGCATTCATTATATGTTCCATGTTTATACAATCGTGTGAAACTGATATTACGGTTGACCTGCCCAATCCGGAACAAAGAATTGTTGTAGAAGGGATTTTAGAGCCGGGCAAATTGGTTTCTGTTTTTCTATCCTACAATGCAGCTTTTTTTGCTCCTCTCGATACGAACGAGTTGCTTAAATATACAGTAAAAAATGCCATTGTTATTGTGAATGATGGAGTTAAAATAGATACGATGAAAGAAGCCTTACCGGGAATTGGTTATATCTATGTCAGCAATGGAATGATAGGAACTATTGGCAGAACTTATAATCTCACTGTTATTGCCGATGGGAAAACAGTAACTGCTCGAACCACAATACCTCCCCCAATTGCCTTGGACAGTGTATGGTTTCGATTGCAAGAATTTACCGACACTCTTGGTTTTGCATGGGGGCATTTAACAGACCCCGACACTTTAGGTAACAACTACCGATGGTTGGCAAGGAGAATTGGCAAAGACAAAGATTTTGTTGCTCCCATAGGCTCTGTTTTTGAAGACAAATTTATTAATGGAAAAAGTTTCGACTTTGGCTACAACAGAGGCAAATCTATAAACTCTGAAGCCGAAGATGATAAGAACGAAGAAGAAGGATTTTTTAAAGTTGGCGATACCATCATTGTAAAGTTCTGTACGATGGATCGTGAACATTTCGAATTTTGGAGAACAGCCGAAACACAAATATCAAACAATGGAAATTTCTTTGGCTCACCATCTACCATCAAAACAAATGTAAAAGGCGGATTGGGTATTTGGGGCGCCTATTCTCCAACCTTTGATACCATCATTGCAACAAAATGATGTTATTCTTGTTATCCATCAGGAATTCAAAATTTTTATCTTTGCTTTCAATCAGATTTTATGGAACAGAATAATCATACAAAATGCCTCATCATAGGTTCAGGTCCTGCGGGATACACAGCGGCTATCTATGCCGGCAGAGCAGACTTAAAACCAATAATGATACAAGGCCTTCAGCCCGGAGGACAATTAACCATCACTACTGAAGTTGAAAATTATCCCGGATATCCAAAAGGAGTTCAAGGACCCGAAATGATGGAAGAGTTTAAACAACAAGCTGAACGATTTGGTGCTGATATCAGATGGGGATATGTGAACAAAGTTGATTTTTCTTCTCATCCCTATAGCGTTCAAGTGGATGAAAAATATACCATCACAGCCGAAACGGTAATTATTGCTACCGGTGCTTCTGCTAAGTGGTTAGGTATTGAGTCTGAAAAAAAATTCAATGGCTTTGGTGTTTCAGCTTGTGCCGTATGTGACGGATATTTTTATCGAAATCAGGAAGTAGCTATTGTAGGCGGTGGTGATACCGCTGCAGAAGAAGCCACTTATCTTTCGAAATTGTGTAAGAAAGTTTACATGCTGGTACGCAAAGATCATTTGAGAGCTTCAAAGGCGATGCAACACCGCGTGGAGAATACAAAAAACATTGAGTTGTTGTACAATCATGAGACTGTAGAAATAGTTGGCGACAAAACGGTAAATGGAGTGATCGTAAAAAACAATCTTACTAATGAAACCAGAACATTAGATATAACCGGATTTTTTGTTGCTATTGGTCATGAACCAAACTCCGCCATATTTAAAGGCTTAATTGATATGGATGCACAGGGATATATTAAAACCATTCCCGGTACTAGTAAAACTAATGTTGATGGAGTTTTTGCAAGTGGCGATGTGCAAGATCATATTTACCGACAAGCGGTCACCGCAGCCGGTAGTGGTTGCATGGCAGCTTTAGATGCCGAACGTTGGTTGGCAACTAATGAAGTTGATTCAGAAATTATCAATTAAACTTTATTAGCGCTGCTCCTGCTCCATATTTAAGCATGGATGCGGCTTCTATGGTGGCGATACCACTTTCGGTTACATAGCGGTAAATCCTTGATTTTAAAATTCCGTCCCCTACTCCATGAATCACCGTGATTTCAGATAGGTTCTTCTCATACGCTTTTTGAAAGAAGGTTATGAAACGATGCATTTGATACATCAAACTTTGGTCCGGATCAACTTGTTCGTTTGAATCACTAAGCAAACTTTCCATGTGCAGATCAAGTACATTCCCCAACTCCTTTTGCTCCTTCTCTTTCTCCTTTACAGAGTTTTGCCCAATCGTAAATGGGTCAATAGTTAATTCCTTAGCCGAAGAAAAAATAGTTTGAATGGTGCGAAATGCAAAGCGGCCACTAGCTTGTGCATCCATTTGATCAATAGATGGTAAGTTGAGCGATAAATTTTTAATTAAGGGTTGAGCAACTGACTCTTGTATTGACTGAGCCAGCAATACTTGAAGGTAAATGGAATCCATATCCTCCAACTCTCTGCGAGAAAATGAACCAACGATAGCATCAGCATAGGCATTGGTCTGTCCGCTCACTAATTTATTAAATAGCTTCTTTCCTTTTGTTTTCGAATACACAGTAAACAGTAACTCGAAAGGGCTAAAATTGCCTATATGAAATTCTACCGACCCGGAACTTACCTGACTTTCTTCTTTCGGTATTGCAATCCAAGCAATACTTCCTTCTTCTATTTTAAAATAGTTTTTATACGAACTCAACAAAGTATCATTCTTCTCTAGCTGAGATTGGGGCTCTTGTTCTTGATTTTTTCGCTCTAATAAAATCAAGGCAGACGCCATAACTTCAAATTCAAATCCATCAGTCGTTTCCACCATCACTTTATCGTACATAACGGCAGTTACAACACCATTCTGCTTTTCATCTTTAAACGAAACTGTATCTCCTTTTCTAAACTTCATAACACTAATAATATAAAGAGTGAAACTTAAAATGATCCGTGCGGTTGTATTCCAAAGCTGGCATAGGAACTTTCAAAACATTCACCAAATTGAAAACTGTTTTCAATAATCGCGATTGGGTTGGAATAGCAGTTAAATCAATATCCAACGAAAAATAATATTGTTGTCTTCTTTCAAAATGAGGAAGTTCTTCACCCTCTTCGTTTTTTTCTGGATTGCCTACACCACCTAACATTCCTTCTGCCCCAATGCCACCTGATATACATAACCACTTAGGAAATCGAGTCTCTGAATGGAACAACTCATGAAGCGGAACGGATATCCAATAACTTTGTCCATTGTAGTCTTTAAACATCTGCTGATTAAAATTCTTACCTAAAAGCTCTGGTCTATACTTTGCGAACTCCGTTTCACGGAATGACCATTTCACTAAAAACTTTTGTTTCCCATATTGTAATTCCTGAAACATGGCTAAAGAGGTTCCAATGGTATTGGCAACAATATCGCCCCAACTAAAGCCCCAATCGGGAGAAAACCCGTCAAACACTTCAATGGAAGTTTGATATAAGTAACCATACAATCCACCAATCAAAATTGCTTTCTTATGATCCATACCGGTCCATTGCATCACATCTATACCTCTCGATGAAAGTGCATAGGCGGAATATAAGTGACCAACTTTATCCATATAAAGCCACTCATCATTATCGTTAAAGAAATGAAAAGGTTCGGGACCAAAACCAGAATACCAGAGCGTGTACATGCCATATACGCTTGCGCCATAAGCCGCTGAGCCTAATAAAGTAACCGAACTCAATCTGATATTATTTAAAGTATCAGATGGTGTGAGTGTTCTGCTCAATTGCGCACAGAGCGGTAAAGTACTGTAAAAAAGAAACTGAAGTACAAATGCACCAACAAGACAGAATTGAAGAAATCTCTTTTGCACTTAACTGGTCAATGTTTGTTCGCCTGCTTTTAAAATTGAAAATGCTTCTTCTCTTGATGATGATTCAGCATAAGTTCGAAGCACCGGTTCAGTTCCTGAAGCGCGAATCATTAACCAATCACCGTTCTCAAAAAAGTATTTATATCCATCTATGTCTTCCACTCTAGACACTTTGTATTTACCGAAAGCTTGATATGCTCCACTGCTGCAGTTTTTTAAGACTTTCTGCTTTATCTCTTCTTTAATGTGAAGATCGGAACGTTCAAATGCAAAAGATCCGGTAATGGCATACACTTCATTGATTAGTTCGTTCAATGTTTTTCCTGATTTTGCCATAAACTCCCACAACACCAATCCCATCCAAATTCCATCCCGTTCCGGAATATGACCCTTGATGGCAATTCCACCCGATTCTTCTCCACCCAACAATACATCTTCGTTGAGCATTATTTCACATATATATTTAAATCCGATTTTTACGACTTCAACTTCCAATCCGTAATGCTTACACAACTTTATCACTCTAGGAGTTGTGCTAAAGGCAATGACCACTTTACCTTTCATGCCTTTATACTTTACCAAATAGTGTATCAACAAAAGGATAATATGATGTGAGTCAATAAAGTTTCCTGCTCCATCGTAGAAACCGATTCGATCGGCATCACCATCCGTTACCAAACCACTATCAATATTCTTACTCTCTTTAATTAATTGACTGAACTCTGTTAAGTTCTTATGTATCGGTTCGGGCGCCTGACCCTTAAACCCCGGATTATCTTCGCAATGCAATAAAACTGCATCGGGTAAAATTTTTCGAATCACATTTTGACCGGCACCATACATGGCATCATAAGCCAAACGAAGTCCTGATTTTTGAATGGCCGCTAAATCGAAATTCGCTTTAACATGATCGATATACATTTTCTCAAGATCAACGTATTCTAACAAACCTTGCTTTACATAATCATCCAAACTCAATGAGTCGATATCGGTACTGGAAAAATCTTCAATCAAATTTTCTACTTCCGTAACTTGGGCAGGAATTAATGGTCCGCCATACGACCCTTTTAATTTATACCCGTTATAGCTGGGGGGATTATGACTGGCTGTTATAATAATACCCACATGACAATTCAATCGTTGAGTTCCTAATGAAATCATAGGAGTGGAAACAAATCCCTTAGCTAAATAGGTTTTTATTCCATGTTTGCATAAGACTTTAGCAGCAGATTCAGCGAACATCTCTCCGGCAAATCTACAATCGTGTCCCAAACAAATGCTGGGTTTTTTTTCTTTTGACAACAACCATTTTGCGGTTGCTTCGGTTACTCTAAGTACATTTTCAACCGTAAAATCTTTGGCAATAATCGCTCTCCAACCATCGGTTCCAAATTTAATTTGTGCAGGCATTTTATATCTATTAATAATTATCTACATATTCCGACAGTCGGCTCCAGTTGTACGTGTTCAATGCTTTTAAATACAAATAGGCATGACGTGCTTCAATGGTCTGACTGTTTATTTGTTTGATTACAAAATTGAATTGTTTTGCTTTAAAAACCTCCATTGCTGCTTCGCTGTTTATTAACAAATCCATTTTCATAAAATCTCTTACGGGAATGGTGTTCAACGCAATGTCATCAAAGTAGATGGTGATGGAGCGTAAGTCGTATTGAATCCGATTTTCCTTACGAGTCCACAATTCAGAAACTTCAATCCGATTGATCTGCAATTTCTTTTTATTGAAATGACTTTGTATTTGCTCTCCTCCGAGATTATAAAACAGTTCTTTGTTGTTGTTAAAAAATTGCTCAAATGATTCCAAAATCAATTTCGTGTTGCCACTTAATTCATCCTGCCCAATACTCTTGCGATCGATCACATAAATAATTTGCTTTACCGGATCGTCATAAAACAAATCGTTTCGGTTGAAACGTTTGTTGGTGCAGAAGTTGTTTAATATACCAGAAGATTCTTCAAAAGATTTTACAATGGTAGAACCGAATTGAACCAAAGAAAAGTTGAACAGCTTTGCATTTAAGTAATAGGCAAAAGTCGCTTCAAAATCACCATTTGCATTGGTCTTTAAACGCGTTCGATACATAAGTTCACGAATGGATTTATATTCCACAAAACCATATTCAATCATTTTGTTATCCTCATTTAAACTGCTGAATCTCATTCCTAAAGTTTCTGAAGTCAATTGATCTCGATTACTTTCCCACAACTCATAGATGAATACGAATTCGCTTTTAGAAAAAGATGTTCGTGTAGCTCGTTCAATACTTTGTAAGGCATCTCCCGTTATTTGGATATCCATTTCAGGACTATCCCATAGTTTTACTCGTCCGCTTACAATCTCATCATATAGTAATTCCGATAGTTGCTCCACATAATTACAACCGGTTGTGTCCACCTGCACCGCTCGGTTCAATTTCAACAATACCGGAGTAGGCAAAGCATTGGCCGAAAATGTCAGCAACAGACTACTTAAAATCAAAAGATGATATGTAAAGCCTTTTACCATGTTTATCCATGCAAAGTAAAAAAAGATGGATGAATTAAGAATTAATGTTTCGCTTACTCAATTCTCTTTGATACTTTTTAGCATTTTGTAAATGCGTTCTATAGTCTTCTGCAAAATTATGATAGCCTGAAAAATCTTCTCGGGCACAAAAGAAATAATAGTTGTGATTCTTAAAATTCAGACTCGCTTCAATGGATGCGATGGAGGGTATGCAAATAGGCCCGGGAGGTAATCCCAGGTATTTGTATGTATTGTAAGGTGAATCTATTTCTTTATGAATATTCAGCACTCTCTTGATCGTAAAATCACCATTAGCAAACACCAAAGTTGGATCGGCCTCCAGTTTCCAATCGTCACGCAATCGATTCACATACACTCCGGCTATGATGGCCTTCTCATCGTTTTTATTGGTTTCTTTCTCTACAATTGAAGCCAGGGTTACCAATTCAGTTTTGCTGAGTCCCAATTCTTTCAAGCGCGATAATCGTTTTTCATTCCAAAAGGTTTGATGCTCAGTAAACATTCGATCAACAAACTGACGTGCACTGGTATTCCAATAAAACTCATAGGTATTAGGGATAAACAATGAAGGCAATGATGCCTTTGTAAATCCTAATGAATCTATATATTCCGTGTTGGATAAAAGACTCATGATGGAAATGGAGTCGCATTCAAATTTTGATCCGGCCATTCCGGCTAATCGATCTACCGATCGTAAACTGGAAAAAGTAAACCGAATAGGTGATTGTTTCCCTGAGCGTAATAATGATACCAAGTCGTGATTGCTCATTCCGGCATGTATTTCATAGCGCCCCGGCTTAATGGCTTTATCGTATTCCATTTTTTTTGCCACCCATTCAAATGAGGCTTTATCGATCAATATTTCAGCATCATTCACTACTGCAATCACATCGTCAAAAGTACTGCCACTTGGTATATACAAGTAGTTGTTCTCAATATGCTGAATATTGGAATGATAAACCTTCTTGTAATAACTATACAAAGCTATCCCGCTAAATAATGCAAACGCAATAGCTGTCATTAGGATCCAACGCAACAGTTTAGTCTTTTTATTTTTTTTCTTGGCCATTTTATTCGCTTACAAATTTAATAACAACTGCTTCGCTTTTTTATTATCAGGATTAATGCTCAAAACAACATTCAAAACCCGCTTTGCCTCTTTAAGGTTTGATCCAATCAATTCTAATCCTACAATATTTAATAAAGCTTGTTCATAGTCGGGATTGTATTGCAAAGCTCTATTGTAATAGTTTCGAGCCATCATAGTATCGTTCTCCGAAAGCAAATAAAGATAACCAAGATTGCAAAGTGCTTGGTCATTGTGCGCTTGTTCTTTAATGATAAACTGAAGCAAAACTTTAGCTTGCTTGTATTTTTTTTGATCGATGTATAAACTCGCCAAGCGATTATTAAAATTCATTTGATAAGGTGCCAAATCACAAGCTTTTTGAATCCACTGAGTTGCCATTGCCAATTGGTTCAACTGCAAAAACGATTCCCCCATACGGTAACAAGTCCAAGCATCTTCGTTCGAATAGGAAGGACTAGAAAACATTTCAATCAGGTGCTTTTGTGAAGCAAACAATTGTGCATTTGACCGATGTTCTTGCTTTAAGTAATGGATATGAATTTGAGCGGATAGAATATATTTAAGCTCCTCCTGCTTATTTGCTAAACCCAAATAATAGGTTGCACTATCCAATGCAGAAGCATCAAAGCCAAATTTCTCGTTATATGCAATCCAGGCTTTTGCAATGGAAAGATAGGATGGATTATGGTTGTTAATGGCTACAATTCCCTTTAATTGCCTATTGGTCAGGTTTGATTTTACGGAAGTTTTATTTGGAATTTTGATAAAATGATCGGTAACACGTACATGCGGAATATCTATTGCGCCCGATTTTTCCATGTGACAAGAAACGCAATTATTATTTTCTTTTAATCGGATTTTTCCTCCAAAGTACAAACACTCGAAGGCTCTGCGTGGCAAGAATTACAACTATTGTTAAAAATACTCTTATCGGTTTTTGTAACGCTGACATGTGGATTATGACAGCTGATGCACGTAAAGGATCCATTATTCGATCTGTTTCCATTAATGCTTTCCAAATAACAGCGACTCATTTTCAATCGCTCTGCATGAGATGCCATAATATGCTCCGATTCTTGCCCACTGTACACCGGCATAAAAACATTCATTACGTCCGACAGTTTATTACTCGGCTTAAAATCGAAAAATGTTTTACCCGGATTCAATACGGCATTCCCTTGTATATGACAGCGTTGACATACATCAAATTGCAGATCGCTTTCGAGCTTCGATGGATTCACAATACTGTAATCGGTTTCTTTATTTACATCAACTAGCAGTCCTGCTTTCTTTTGCGCTACGTGCACAGAGCCAGGCCCGTGACATCTTTCGCAATCAATTCCATGAGGAACGATATTGTATTTATTTTCCGAACCCAAAACCATTTCAGGATACGCATTGTGACAACTTATACACTCCAATCCTATAGCTCTTCCGAAGCGCGAATTATTTCCATTTTCAAAACCCGGAGGAAAATCCCATTTCTTACTTTGCGTATAAAAAGTCATTGGGGCCTGAAACAAATATCCATTCCGATTGATGATGTGAGAATTGGTATGCTGCCCCGAACCAACGATATAATCTACTTTTTCATTTCGCTTGAATGTAGTATCTCCCAAATGCTTCCTAAACTCAATGAAGTGTAAATTTTCATTACTCCAATAGGCGTGATAATTTAAATCGATTTTTGAATCGTAAAATCCGGCTGTTGCATTGAATACCGCACTTGATTTTTCTTTGCTCGCTTCTCCCCAACTCAAACCCATTCCGGTATGTTGAAAGTCTTCAAACTTATCAATGTGACATGATTTACAAGTTTCCATACCTACATATTTTGTCAAGGTATCTTTTGCAGCAAAATCGCTCAATAGTTCAGGCTTTTTATCTTTTTGTTGCGAACACGAAATCAGTACTGCAAGGAGAAACAGCAGCAACATAAATATAATGGATACTCCTTTTTTCACTTTAGCTCGATTCGGAATAAAGGCATTGCATGAGCACTACATTGTTATAGCCTTGTGCATTCTTAATCCATTTTTGCAAAACCGCATTTTTTGAAAATCCGCTCTTTACAAAAAGATCTATGCTCTCTTTATTGCTGTATTCAATAAAACAATACAGCTGATTGAGCAACAAACGATCGAAGGCAAATTTTTTCAAAAGCTCAAGGGCTTCATTGGCATAACCCTTTCTTCGGTTCTCCACTTTTCCAATTAAAATACCCACTGCGGCTTTACGGTTGTGTGCATCAAAATCATATAGGTCGATATAGCCTAAAGCCTCTTTCTCATCCGATTCCAAAACTATAACCAAGCGCATCTGTCCGCTTTGATAAATATCTTCTTCTCTACGATCGATAAACTCTTCTATCACTTGCTTGGAATAATATTGAAGTGAATCGCCCGCTCTTTTTATATCCTGATTATTTTCCCAATCATACATCAGATCAAGATCTGATGGTTCCATAGCACGAAGTTTAATCTTATCCTTTACCATCATATCTCTATTTTTCCACTGAACACTAATGAAACCGGTCCGATCAGTTTAATCTTATCAAAGGAATTGTTCAGTTGTGTGTAGGCTACTTTCAATATTCCGCCTTGTGTGTTCACAATCACCATTCCCGAATCGTTTACAAACCCTGCATTAACCGATGCCAATGCAGAACCCACCACTCCTGTTCCGCAGGAAAGGGTCTCGTCTTCAACACCGCGCTCGTAAGTGCGTATAGAAATTCCTCCGGGCACTGCCTGAACAAAATTTACATTGGCACCTGCCTTTCCATAAGGATCTGAATATCTGATCCGTCTGCCCTCTTCCACTACATTTATTTGATTCACATCGTTACAAAACTCTATGTGATGAGGTGAACCGGTATCAATAAAGGCAGCCGATTCATTAAGCAATTTTGGGAATGCGCTTTTCATCTCCACTTCTATTTCGGCTTTATCGCTTTTGCTATCGTACGAAATAATCTTGGCTTTATGTGTACCGTCTGCCGCTTTGAAAGATGCTTCTGATTGAATGAGTCCTAATTTATGTGCAAAGGCTACTATACAACGACTGCCATTGCCACAAAACGAACCTTCAAAACCATCGGCATTGTAATAGATCATTTCAAAATCGAATAGCGGAAATTCTTTGATCAATATTAAACCATCTGCCCCTATTCCTGTTCTTCTGTTACATAGTTTTTTCACCAATGCATGGTTCCGAACCGGAAACAGTGAACTTCTGTCATCTATAATGACAAAATCATTTCCTGTTCCTTCATATTTATAAAATTGGATCTCCATATTTTGCAATGGTAAAAATAAACAAATAATAAGGTGTAATTGGAAACTATGGCGTCTGAATTCTTGGTTAAATTTTGTTAATTAAAAACTAAGAGAAATTTCTTTACGTTACTTTGATATGCCAAATTTTCAGTGGCATATTATTTGGAAATATTTGAACAACATTCAATTTAAAACAATGAAAAAGAAACTGCTTAATTTTTTAGTAATGTTTTTAATCGCTTTGACCGGTGGCGGAATAGGCGCTTATTATTTTATACACACATCCAATGAGCAATTATCCAACAATTCAATCGAGTCATTTACAGGTCAATTGCATCGTACTTCATATCCAGGATTGCCCGAAAACGGAATTAATTTTACCAATGCGGCTGAATCAACTTTAGAGTCTGTTGTGCATGTTAAAACTTTAACCGAATCGAGAGCAGGTTCCTATTATGATCCATTTAGTTTTTTCTTTGGCGATCGTACGCCCAGAAATTTACCTCCGCAGCAAGGCAGCGGATCGGGTGTAATATTATCGAACGATGGATTTATTGTCACCAACAATCATGTGATTAATGGTGCCGATAAAATAAGCGTTACCCTTCACGACCGTAGAGAATTTGAAGCCAAACTGATTGGCGCTGATCCCGCTACCGATGTTGCACTACTGAAAATTGATCAAGACGATTTGAAGAGCATTGCATTTGGTAATTCTGATCAAATACAAATTGGTGAGTGGGTTTTGGCCGTAGGCAATCCTTTTAACCTTACCTCTACCGTTACAGCCGGTATTGTAAGTGCCAAAGCACGAAACATCAACATCATTCCCGAACAATCATCTATCGAAGCTTTTATACAAACCGATGCCGCAGTGAACCCAGGAAACAGTGGTGGCGCATTGGTCAATACCAAAGGCGAGTTGATGGGCATTAATACCGCCATAGCTTCGACCACCGGTGCCTATGCCGGTTATTCTTTTGCCATACCAGCCAATATTGTAAGAAAAGTGGTGGATGACTTAGCCGAATTTGGAACCGTGCAAAGAGCCTATATAGGCGTGGGAATTCAAAATGTTGACGCTAAAATAGCCGATGAAAAAGGACTCAAACTTCCAAAAGGAATTTATGTAAATCGTTTAACCGATGGGGGTGCTGCTTTGGATGCCGGCTTGGAAATTGGCGATGTGATTACAGAAGTAAACAAAGTAAAAGTGGATGATGTGGCCCAACTGCTCGAACAAATAGGGCGATACCGCCCGGGAGATAAGGTAAATATTGTTGTGCATCGAAATGGAAAACCCAAGGAGTTTTTAATTGAATTGAAAAACAGAATGGGAACTACCAAGTTGGTTAAAAACGAAGAAGAATTATTTGAAATTTTAGGTGCTGAACTTTCCAGAGCGAGCGACAACGATTTAAAAAATTTGAAAGTAAAATCTGGAGTAAAAGTAAACGCGTTACAAAATGGCCGTTTTAAATCGGCAGGAATTCGCGAAGGATTTATCATTACCTCCATCAACAATGAATCGGTTGAAACACCCGATGAAGTCGTTCGAATGTTGCAAAACAATAAGGGCGGTATTTTAATTGGCGGATTTTATCCAAATGGTGTAAGTGCTTATTACGGATTGGGTATGTAAATATTTTATATGTATCTTTAATCCTTCGTTCCAAAAGCTCTTTCTTAGATGTATTTTTTATTAACATCAGTTTTTTATTGGTGATTGGGCATTTTTGTGTTGTCAATAAATTTGACAACCATAGTTTATTAGATTACTTTTGCAACTGTAAATTTTTCACTTTTTACACCTTTTTTGTTTGATTTTAACCAAATTTAATTCACTATATGAGGCAACTTAAAATAACCAAATCCATTACCAATCGTGAGAGCCAATCGCTTGAGAAATATTTACAAGAAATTGGCCGTGAGGAACTTATCACCGCAGAAGAAGAAGTACGGTTGGCCAGGAAGATCCGCGAAGGAGATCAGGATGCATTGGATCGAATGACTAAAGCAAATCTTCGTTTCGTGGTGTCGGTTGCCAAGCAATACCAAAATCAAGGCTTAAGTTTACCTGATTTGATCAATGAAGGCAACTTAGGTTTAATCAAAGCCGCCAAGCGATTTGATGAAACCCGCGGATTTAAATTTATTTCCTATGCGGTATGGTGGATTCGTCAAAGTATTCTACAGGCATTGGCAGAGCAATCGCGTATTGTTCGTTTGCCTTTAAATCAGGTGGGTTCTTTAAACAAAATCAGCAAAGCCTATTCAAAATTGGAACAGGAATTTGAAAGAGAACCTTCTGCCGAAGAATTGGCCACTCAATTGGAAGTGCCGATCGAAAAAATTGCAGACACCATGCGTGTTTCCGGAAAGCATGTTTCTATGGATGCTCCTTTTGTTCAAGGTGAAGACAATAGTTTGTTGGATGTATTAGAAAATCACGACTCACCTCGTGCCGATAATCATTTGATGAATGAAAGTCTTCAAAAAGAAATTGAGCGTTCACTCAATACCCTAACCGAAAGAGAAAGAGAAGTGATTAAATTATTTTTTGGCATTGGTATGAACCATGGTTTGACCTTGGAAGAAATAGGTGCTAAATTTGATTTGACTCGCGAACGTGTTCGACAAATTAAAGAAAAAGCCATTCGGAGATTAAGGCATAAATCCAGATCAAAATTATTGAAAGCCTACTTAGGATAAACTCTTTAAAATTCGGAAGCAATCGCTTCCGAATTTGTTATGTACCTTTGCCATCGCAATCTAAATTTTAATTTTTATCATGTCAGAAACAATTTCACTTAAGAAATCGGATTATGAATCCGGCTTATCGGATTATATTAAACAAGAAAAAGCTGCTCTTGAATTATCTAACTTAATTGGAAAATTTTGGTTTGAACGCTCGGTTGAACTAATCATTTTCAGAAATCAATTGGTTGATCGCAGCACCAGCGAAATATTAAGTTTGGTTCAGTATGCTAAAGATTTTGTAGAGAAACCGATTAATATTTTCGATACGCTTGAATTGGCACAAATCTTAGCCCAATTAGAATTGGCTCCTTCCAGAATTGATATTGGTCGAGTGGCCTATGAATGGTTGAACGAAAAGGACAATTATAAAAACAACAAAACCGATTTTATAAAAGATAAATTTTCTTCTTATGTAGGAAGTGATAAAAGCAATATCTCTCCTAAAGATGTTGTCCTGTATGGCTTTGGACGAATAGGCCGATTGTTGATGCGTGAACTCATCAGTCAAGCCGGAAAGGGTGAGCAACTTCGATTGCGTGCGGTGGTGCTCAGAAATATTGGTGCCGATGACTTACACAAAAGAGCAGAACTGCTAAGAAACGACTCGGTGCATGGACCCTTTGCAGGTACCGTAATAGAAGATACCGAAAACATGGCGCTTATAGTAAACGGTCATACCGTTTATATGATTGGTTCCAAATCGCCCGAATCGATTGATTATACCGCTTATGGAATCAACAATGCCATACTTATCGACAATACCGGTGTGGTTAGAGATCGCGAAGGCCTTTCGCAACATTTAAAAGCAAAAGGAATCGATAAAGTATTGCTTACCGCTCCCGGCAAAGGCGATGTGCCCAATGTAGTTTATGGTGTAAACGAAAACAGCTCTGCCGATGGAGAAAAGATTTTTTCGGCCGCATCGTGTACCACCAATGCCATTGTTCCGGTGCTGAGCGTTATCGACAAAACGATTGGGATAGAGCGAGGCCATATTGAAACCATACACGCCTATACCAATGATCAGAATTTGTTGGACAACTATCATAAAAAATACCGCAGAGGACGTTCGGCTGCTTTAAATATGGTGATTACCGAAACCGGTGCTGCCAAAGCTGTTGCCAAAGTGTTGCCGCATTTAGATGGAATTCTTACCGGCAATGCCGTGCGTGTACCTACCCCTGATGTTTCATTAGCTATTTTGAATCTGACCGTAAAGCGTGAAGTGAGCAAAGAAAATATCAATGGGTTATTAAAAGAAGCTGCTCTCAAAGGCGATCTTATAGAGCAAATTCAATTCAGTCAATCGAATGAGTTGGTTTCGACTGACTTGGTTGGAAATTCTTGTGCCTCAATTGTAGATAGCGCAGCAACTCTGGTTTCAAAAGATCAGAAAAGCATTGTGCTCTATGTTTGGTACGATAATGAATACGGCTATAGCCGTCAGGTAATTCGATATACTAAGTATCTGGCAAATGTTATCCGATTGAGGTATTATTGATACCGAGTTAATCTTCTTCCTTACTGCTAAGGATTTAAAGTTTTATCAACTTTTTAGTATAAACTCTATTGCTGGTGCTGCATCGGACAAAATATAGACCTGCAGGAAAATCTAATATTGAAAATCTTTTGTTTCTCAAATCTGCTGCGCTTTCGCTGAGCAGAATT